>Ga0101944_10001755_pt1 | contig 41422 bp, 50 predicted proteins | sample DewCreD2012metaG_FD_75245 | JGI IMG/M metagenome (GOLD analysis project Ga0101944, IMG submission 75245) | Hot spring sediment bacterial and archeal communities from British Columbia, Canada, to study Microbial Dark Matter (Phase II) - Dewar... ... | reverse complement strand
TGAAATTAATCACGATGAGGAACTTATTCTTCTTTGATAACGTCTTATTCGAAGAAGGTAAGATAAATGGTTTTCCTAAGCAAAGCCGTCTGCCTGGAAAGAGCGTACGGTTTGATCAGGAGTGAAATGAAAGGAGAGATATGCCTAAGAAATCTACCCAATTCCTCGTGTTTACTCTAGTGTTCTTGTTGCTGGTATCAGCCTGCACCCCTCTACAGAATAATCAACCCTTCCCTCCCTCAACGGAAACATCGGCAGCAACAGAGGAGCCCCCAACTGCAGAACCGCTTCCCACTCAAACCGCGCAGCCGACTGCCCAACCCCAATCTCCAACGAAAGAAGGGATGAACAAAGAAATATACCTGGTTTCGAATGTACTCCGTGAAAAATTACCCCAAACCGGCGATTCCGATCTGGATGCGCTCGTTGCCGGTAACACCGACTTCGCCCTGAATTTGTATCGAATTCTGAGCCAATCCGCCGAGGGCAACCTCTTCTATTCCCCGTACAGCATCTCCCTGGCGCTGGCGATGACATACGCCGGGGCGCGCGGCGAGACCGAACAGCAGATAGCAAAAACGCTCCACTTCGGGCTGGATCAGAGCCGCCTGCACCCGGCGTTCAATGCCCTTGATCTGATGCTGCAGACCCCCGCTTCCGATGAGGAGGGGACGTTCCGATTGAATATCGCCAATTCCCTATGGGGGCAGCGCGATTATCCATTCCGTCAGGATTTTTTGGATACCCTGGCGCGGAATTATGGCGCAGGCATGTATATCGTTGATTACAACCAGCCCGAACAGGTGCGTGCTTTGATCAACGACTGGGTAGCCGAAAAAACTGAGGATAAAATTCAGGACCTGATCCCCCAAGGCGCGTTGACGCCGTTGACCCGGCTGGTGCTGGCAAATGCCATCTATTTCAAAGCCGCCTGGCAATCTCAGTTCGATCCAAAAGCAACCCGCCCGGACGATTTCACCCTCCTCGATGGCAGTGTTATCCAAACACCGATGATGAATCAGTCGATCAATTTACCCTATGCTAAGGGCGAGGATTATGAGGCGGTCGAAATCCCTTATAACAACAGCCCTATCTCTATGTTCATCATCCTGCCCGACGAAGGAAAGTTCGACCTGATCGAGAAAAGCCTTTCTGCCAGCCTGATACAGCAAATTGAAAACTCGCTGCAGAATAATCAGGTGGAACTGAGCCTGCCGAAATTCAAGATCGAATCTTCTTTTGACCTTGCAGAGGTTCTGGCAGCGATGGGAATGAGCGACGCCTTCAATCCGGATAAGGCAGATTTCACCGGCATGGTGGATATGCCCGAATTATTCATCTCCGATGTGGTGCATAAGGCTTATGTAGATGTCAACGAAGAAGGCACAGAGGCAGCAGCCGCCACCGCCGTCATCATGAAGATAACCTCAGCTCCGGCTGAATCGGTAACTTTTAAGGTCGATCGTCCGTTTATCTTCATGATCATGGATCGCTCTAGCGGCACCGTCCTCTTTATGGGCAGGGTGACCCATCCCGGCGCAAAATAATTACAGCATCTTCTGTAATCCCGAATAATCAAGCTGAACGGATTAAGTTGTCTTCTTATCCGTTCAGCATTCATTTTCTGCATATGATATCTTGACCTGACCGGAAATCGGTATTGTTAGATGGGATACTTCCGCAGTGCCCGCTGCACCATCAGAAATTCACCGATGTTTTCCATCGTGAGCATGCCGACCAGATCGCCATTGTGGAGGACGGGGATGGTTCCGCAATCTCCCGAGCGGAGGCAAGCCGAGACCTGATCGAGCATCTGATTTGAATCGGCGGTATTGAAGTCCTTGGTCATGGCATAAGAAACCAGACTGGTCTCGCCGTTTTCCCTTAGGCCGCGGATCAAGTCCTGCTTGGTGAGGATACCGACAACCTTACCGTCGGCATCTACCACCGGGAAGTCTGCCTGGTAGCCTTTCAACAGCAAATCTACGGCACGGGAGAGCCGGTCGGTGGGAGAGATAACATCAAATTCGGTGAGCATCGCCCGGCTGACCGGAATGCCTTCTAACGAGGATTTCATCTGCACCAGGCTCGATTCTTGGGCAGCGCCGATCCAGACAAACAAGGCAATGAACAACAGCATCGGGTTGACCAGCAGACCGATAAATCCGAAAACAAATGCCAATGCCTGTCCAAGCGAAGCAGCAATTTGGGTGGCGCGGGTATATTCAAGGCGGGTTGCCAGGAGAGCCCGCACTACTCTGCCGCCGTCCATCGGGAATGCCGGGATCAGGTTGAAAAGCACCAACATGATGTTAACAATCAACAACCGTTCCAATAATCCGCCGCTGGTAAGGTTGGAGGTCGAAAGGAACGACCATCTTTGGGCTATCGTCAGGTAGGCTGCCAGCCCGGCTGCTATGACTACATTAACCAGCGGTCCTGCTAACGCTACCCAAAGTTCTTGCTTCGGATCCTCGGGCATCCGTTCCAATTGTGCCACACCCCCGATCGGCAGAAGGGTGATCCCCTTGGTTTGTATGCCATAACGGCGGGCGGCAAGCGCATGACCAAATTCGTGCAGTACCACGCGGTGATACTCCTGAGTCGGCGTGTTGGGGTGCAGCCAGCCATAGTTCATAGTAGGCATATTTTTAGGAATGGTCAACGCATCGGTGCCCAAATAAGACCACGACCCTGCCCCCAGGGTGAACGAGACGCGTATTTCCGCGTTCGGGTCGTCATCAAACGCCAGCTTGATATTGGCGAAATCTTCCCACATGTGCGCAATGGCTTCGACCTTTTGCTGAACAACCGGCTCGCCATCCAGGAAACGCACATGCAGCGTGCGCCCGGGTTTCCATAGCGAACGCGTCAATAGCGCCAGTTCAAACGGAGTGGGCGGCGCCGCGGAAGCCGCTCGCGATCATGACCAAGTGCACCGTGCCCTTACCGGGCACGAGCACAAGGCTTCCCTTCTCGGTCCGGCGGATGTCGGCGCCCCGGACAGGGAAGGGGAAATCGCGGACTGGGCACTCAGGATGCAGGTACACCCCCTCCGGGGCACCCTCGACGGCCCGGAGCGAGCGCCCGCACTTGGGGCAGTCGTTGATCCAGCGGCCGCTTAGGGCCGACCGCTGGGCCTGGATCTGCTGCCCCTCTAGCGGGCAGCGCGGCGCCGGCACGAACGGCCGGCTCAACCAGAGCCTGACGCTGTCCCGGTCGTGAGGACCGCGTGGGATGTTGACGAACCAGAACCCCCTCTCGTTACGCCGTGCTTCCATTTCGTCTCCTCCTCTGTTCGAGTTTGCCTAAGAGAGATGCAGCCTCCGTGCCAAACATAGAACGTCGGAAAATCGCATACTTACAGACCCAGCCAGAATCCAGGTGTGACATTCTGCGGCACAGGAATTCGGCCAAAACGGCCTAAGTGGCCGAAATTGCGGAAGAAATGCCGTTGCCAAAAAACGGCAAAAAAGTGCCCAAAATGGGCACTAAAAAGGAGGAGAAGGATGGAGGAAGGAGGAGGACGGCCGACTAAAGCCCTAAAAACGGGTCTACGTAGCCAAGAATTTTTCGCCCCCTTGCGATAGGCCGAGGTCTCACATAAGCGTTCTGCGCGGCCGCGTCCTCGGCGGTCCGCGTCTGCCGGCCTCCGCCGGATGCGCCTACGGAGATCTCGTCGCTTATGCATATCTCTACATGATCTGCGTGGCCGCTGTCAAGGTCTGAGGTGAAAAACACGAGCCGTCCGGCCGCAGGCCCGTCGACGCGCCTAGATTGCAATCTCATCCATAGACCGTGCGCAGACCAATCGCCAGGATACGGCAGCACTCCGCAGCCCTGCAGCACCTCGACGATCAGGCCCGAGCAGTCATAGCCGCGGATCGGATCATCTCCGCCCCAGATGTACGGCCGCCAAAGCAGGCTCCTTATCAAGTCGAGCGCAAGCGCCCGTCGCTCTGCTCCTGTCATCTGTGCTAGGATCCTCCGCTCCCGAGGCACGGACCGAGCCTGATGATGCGGTCGTCTGTATTGTCCCAGACGATGACGACCGTCTGCCCGCTCAGGAGGACTGGCAGCCCGATGCCCTCGTCGTACCATGCTATCAGCCGGCTCGTAGCCGGATCGCCCGTAGACTGGTATACCAGGAGCCCACCGACGGTAGCGCCGGAGAGCCCCGAGAACGATACATCATCTCCGTCGCCAACGGCCCCAAGCTCGGTCACGGACACAGCGCAATTGGGCACGAGCGCAGACGATATAATCGCTCCGCTTGGCACATCGGACAGGTACTGGTCTGCATCGAGATCAGGTGTGTAGAGCGACGTGTCGATCAGCGCCACGCGGATCGTGTCCAGCTCCCAGTCAATCTCCGCTCTGAGCAATGACGCCAGCGCTTGGTAATAGAGACTATTTGCCATGTTTGTCTCCTCCGTCCTTTGCGGCCCCGATGACCCCGTTTCGGCGCGCCCAGATGTGCCAGGTCTCAGCCAGATGGTCCAGCTTGCTCAGGATTAGCTCGTACTTATGCGCCATGTCGTCTCTCGTCCGGTCTATCGCAGCCAGCGCCGCCTCTCGAGAAATATACTCCGCACTGCACGCCGCGGCCCTGGCCTTGCAATTTGTCCGCATGTCATCCAGCATGCTCTTCAAGTCCTGCCCGGCCTTATCTCGCAGCTCCGCCTCAGAGTCGGACATCCGATCGAGCCGCATCTCCAGAGCATTTATACGGCCTGCAAGGATCTTGTAGATCAGCCAGGCGCCGGATACACCGCCCATTACGATGAGCGCCATCGCCATGCTCACCCACTGAGGCATCGCCAAGAGCATCTGCGTCGTCGTATGCTCCATCAGATAGGCGTCTCCCCATAGTCGTCATGGTAGTACGCGTCCGGGTCGTAGAGCGTCCCCGTGATGCGTATCTTGCCCTCATCGGTCACGCTTATCGAGTCGATCTCCACCAAGTCCGCGTCCTCTGCGCGAGCGATCGCATACGGAGCGCCGGCCTCCAGGCCGGAGGTAGCCTGAGCGATCGTGATCGTCTGCGTCTCCACATCATACGGCCCCGTGAGCTCAACCTCAATCGCTGCATCTGTCCTAAGAGCCCTTGAGCGCAGCACTGCCGGCGTACCGGCCCCATAGACACTCTCGCGTAGCAGGACAGTCTTATCGAGCGTCACAGACGTGCCGTCGACGCCTCTTATCACGCCGCCGTATACGAACCGATTGGACCCGCTTTGGAGCGTTACGACGTCTCCCACCTCCAGGCAGACGGCCTCGATGTCCATGTCCCATGCATACCGCTTGATCGCGGCCCTCTGCTTCTGCAGCCTAAAAATTGCTTCTCGCCGTGCCTGCCCTGCGCGCGTAATTGCCGGCACAAAGACAGAGTCCACTTTCCGATATTCGTTCTCGGTGCTGTCGTAGCCTTCGCTTTCCGCCGACTGCGCCTGCTTAACGTACTGCTTGTCCTCATCGAGGTACTCAATGATCACGCGGTCTGGCTTGGTCTGCGGGTCGAGCCACTCCACCTTGACCGAGCCTGAAATGCACATCGCACTCGACACGTGCATCACTGGATCTCGAGGACAATCGAGCCTGACGTAATGCGTGGAGCCGTGCTGCACGTGGATCGCGCGGCCGATCTGAAATATCTGATCCAGCAGCTCCCAGCCGTTTTTGTTTTTCTCGTCGAACACAACATTTACGCTCGCGCGTCTCTCGGTCTCGCTTGAGCCTGGTATCGGCACAAGCACGTCGCAGTAATTGGCCCACTCAATCCACGAGTCTCTGTCCATGTCTCGTGCATCTATGCCTAGCCCGTAGCGGCCATTGGTCATCAGATCCCAGGCCGCCCAGGCAGGATTTGAGAGATCCGCTTCAAACGTGCCGTATTCGGAGCCCGTCCAATACGGCAGCTCCGCAGTCATGCGCGAGCAGATTACATTGACCGACGGCACCTGCGATAACTTCTCTTGCGCCGCGATCTGCAGGCCCAGGAGCGCTGTGCCGGGATACGCGAGCGACAGCCGGCGAGAGGCCGCGACGCTGTAGAGGCGTGTTACATTCGAAAACTCCATGCTGGACGTGTAGCTCGTAGACGCTTTGCGGATGTGCAGGATCGGATCCTCTACGACTTCAGCGATCACGATCCCGCCGGAGCCTATCGTTGCGGTCGCTCCGCTCGACTGGCCTGTAATCGACCGGCCCGCCGAGAAATCAGATTCGCCCTGGATCTCGGAAAGATACAGCCTGACAGCCGTCCCTCCGGAATACTTGATGCCGGCGATCTTGGCATACCCGCTGCCGGTTGCGGTCCGCACGTACTCGCCGTAGTGAAACGTGCCGGAGACAGATTCAATAGGCACGTAGTCGAACCGAAACGTGCGCGACCAGGTCACGACGCCGGTAAATAGGCCCGTGATGTCCGTGCTTGTCACCTGGCCTATACCGCCGGCATAGTCGCGGTCGCAGAGCAGTATCTCTGACCCATCCGATAGCTCAATCCACTCCTGCAGCCTTGCATGCCACGGTGTCTGGACCTGCGTGTTTTTATAGTAGCCGATCAGCCCGCTCGGCAGCCTGTAACTCCAATGGATTGAGTCCGCAGCACCGTGGATTGTGCAGGCACATTGAGCCGGCTCCGTGTACAGCTCCAGGTAATTCGCACCGATGTCCGGCGGAGTAAAATCACTCAGATACGGCACGGAGCCGATGTGGACCGCGACCTGCTTGACGTACCCGATCAGGCTGTCTGCGTCAGGCACGTTCTCGTCCCACCCGATATGGCATCTGTTCTTCGATACCTCCGTGCCCTTGCGATAGCCATAGAGCCTGCTGTCTCGCTTGGACACGTAAGCGGTTTCGCGATCCGTCACATCGACGCCGTCGAGAAAGCATCCAAATTGCGAGCCACTGCGAAACCAGTACACGTGATGCCATGCTTCTACAAGCGCGCTGCTTTGCATCTCTGTGCTATCGTAGAGCAGAGAGGTAAACCAGTCCTCCTCTTGCATATCGTAATAACTGGCATACAGCCGCAAGACCCACGTTGTTGCACTTTGTTTGGTCACGCCCACTCGGTACTGCCTTTGCAGCTCGTCTTCGAACGGGCAGTCGGTCCAGATGATAAGATTGCCGACGTCGCTCGCGTTCCACTGCGCGGCCGTGACATGGATCCATGCGTGGATCGCGATTGGATCAGAGTATGCGTCTGCCAGATAGCTGGTCTTATATCCGTAGCGCACGTCAGAGGTTTCTGCGGCAAGCAGGAGGCACTTTTGGCCAGCATAGGTCGTGAAATAGGCGTTCTTCGCGTACCCAGAGTAACAGGCTGTGGAAGTCGAGTCCGCTTCTGGCAGGCACAAGGCGGCGTTCTCAAAGCTATCGTTATCCAGCGGCGCGTAGAAACTAAGACTATTCGTCACGAGCAGGTCTGGGAAACTCTGCTGATACACCTCATCAAAAAATGATACCGGCTCCTGGTCCAGCGTTCCGAGCCGCGTCTCGTACTGATAATCTGAGTATGTGTCCAGCGTCGTATTATCGACGTAGATGTCCGTCGCGCCGGCAGGAGCCACCTCTGTAAGCTCTCCCTCCGCCAATCCGATGAGCACCCTTGCGTACTCTATCGCGGCCCCCTCCGGTGCATAAAGAAACCGATTGAGCACGACGCCACCAAGTTTCGTTTTGCCGTAAAGCACAGGTATCGGTACGCTGTCGATCTGCGTATTTTCAACGGCGCCGAATGAATATGCCTGCGTCTGCGCAGCCTGCCCAGAGGTCGGGTCTTGAGCCTTAAGCCGCTTCATCGCCTGCAACGCAGCGACGGTACTGTAGGCGCTGAGTATGAGCGGAGCGAGCAGCAACAGCGTAATGGATATTGGATCCATCCCGTGTACACTCGGAGATACGATCACATAGTCTCCCGGCAGGAGGATCGCTGCCTGCGGGTCTGCGACAAGTCCGTGCCTGCGAGAGACAATCGCCGGCAAGCCGTCCGGTACGTAGCCTCGCAAGCGTAGACGCTCCAGCAGCACATCGCCACGGATCCCGTCTGCCGGCACCTCCAATGTGCCTCGGATCGCCGTGCGCGGATTAAGCGGCTCGCGCACTATCGCATATGCAATCCTCTCCATCGGTAGTATCCTCTGACCAGCCGCCTCCAGGCCGGCCGGCCCAGATGGGAAATAATCGCCTGTCCACTGCGCCTGCTCGTATGTAGAGCCCTCCAACGGTCCAGCATAATCCCGACGTGCCAGATCTGCCCTCCGTAGCGCATCACGACGAGATCGCCCCTACGCGGCTCCGAGACCGGCTCAAAGTCCGCTCCATGCTCGGACAGCCCACGATCCACCCAATCCACGACGCGGCCTATGCCGGCAGAGTAGTCCGGGAAGTCATCATACCCCAGCCTGCGGACGGCACGTCTTACCAGCCCCCAGCAGTCCGCAGGACCATCATCCGTGTACCAGCCGGCCCCCTCCTGGTACGGCGTGCCCACGAGATCGGCCAGCGGGTCCTGTCTGACGGGCCTCTCGCCGCCTCCGTGTCCGATATCTGCGTCCTGCCCGTCCGTCATAGCAGGCCCAGCGGTATGCCCGGGAATCCACCGTACCGGATAATGTTGTCTCGCGCGATACATGCCTCAAGGCTCCTGTCGCATTCGGTCTCGGCCCCCGTGTATCCGCACTCAGGCCCACGGAACCGCCACCTACAGCGCGTCCTAGAGTATAGCTCTGCAGGCAGCATCCTCCGCAAGTCCCCCTGCAGGCCCAGCGTTAGCTCCGCAACATCTGAGGTCGCGCAAGCCGCAACAACGATGCAGTCCACGATAAGCATGGCCTCTGCCGGCAGAATCGGACGAGACAGTACGCCATGCCCAGGCACAACCCAGCATCCAATGCCTTCCTCCCTGCTCGCGCAAAGCCCCCAGGTCGGTATCAGACAGGTCGCCACTCAAGCCTCCAGGTCCGCCCACGGTATGCCCGGATAGCCGCCAAAGCGCTCCTCGTTGCCTCGCGCGATGCAGTCCGCAAGCCGCAGGCCGCATGAGGTCTCTGGCCCTGTATAGCCACACTCTGGGCCGCGAAATCTCCACCGGCACAGTCTCCTCGAGTACAGCTTGGCAGGTGCCATGCGCTCCAACGCCGGCACCGTGCCAAGGACAAGTTGAGCCGCGGCCTCGTCCGCAGCAGCGGCCTTGACAATGAGCGAGACCTCAAGCACTGCCTCTGTCGTCGGCCGCACGTTATCGCGGAGCACCTCAATGGCCGCCTGTGTCACTCTGACCTCGCCGGCGGACTGACACAGGATCTCGACTGCCTCCTGCGTCACCATCGCATACGTTGCGATCTCGATCGCTGCAGGATATCCGGCAGTCGGCCCGCTCGCCGCGCCCGCCATGTAGATGGGCAGGCCAGCCGTAACAGAGCCGGCCGTCGCGCCACAGGCAGCCCCGGACAGGTAGAGCGTCTCCTGCGATATTTGCCCACGCACGATCCCGTAGCCTGGCACGAGGTCCGTGCGTTGCGTGCCCGGGTCGGCCCAGATCCCCTGTCCTGGCAGCAGCCAGATCATGGCGCATAGTCCACAACCATCGGGTCAACGTATACGGTTGCAGAGGCCTTGTGGAGATATACCCTTGCGGTATACGGCCCGGGCATCGCCGGCGTTGCGGTCACCGACAGCCGAATCGGACGCGCATTGGACATGCCTCCCGTGCCCTCCCACTCAGCCGCCGGGCTCTCCTCCACATCCTCCGGCGTCATGCTCAACTCACTTGACCAAACTGCCTGCCCGAGGCCGCTTGTCGTGCTGCCAGGCAGCTCGATCATGAGCCGCAAGTCATTTTTGGTCGGCAGCGTCGCAGAGTCGATCAGGCACTCCACGATAAACAGCCGCTCGTTCGTCGTCGCGCACCAGCCGCAGATAGGAGGACTCTCCAGTCCGTATCCGTAGACCGTGGCATAGGCAGACGCCTCCATCTTAAGGCAGGCATATTTGTTTTCAGGCGTCCGAGCCGCAGTGCCGGCGAGATAGACATCGTCGAATACTAGAGAGCATGTGCCAGCGGTCGTGACCTCCTTGAGTGTGTTCTTCTGGGCAGGAGCCGCCGCAGTCGAATGATGAGAGCGCATGCGAGACGGCACAAGCGCGGTCCTGTCCGGAGTCGCACACAGCAGAGCACGCTCGTTGCTGCTTAGTAGGCATCTTGACAGACAGCCCTGTGCGCCCTGCAATATGCTCAGATCGTATTGATAATTTGACGGTCCAGGATTTCTGGCACTCATGTCTAGGCAATCCGCCCTTATCTGACTAGCCGTTAGCCCACGCAAAAAATACAGAGTGTCTGTGCGCGCCGTGCCAAACGATCCGCCAAGCAGCTCTACAATGCTCCCGTTATTTGCGGAGATACCATACGTCACAGCTGCTGTGATCTCAAAGACGCAGTTTATTGCAGTAAATCTGGCAGAATTAAGGCTGAACGTGACCGGGTTCAATTTTATCGTGCAGCTCTCAAGCTCTGCGCGAACCGCGTTTGTCCCAGTTCCAACTTGGGCAAAGCCCTCAAGTGTACAGCCCCAAACGTAAAACGAGCCACGATAGAAATAAAATCTGCTCGAGCCTGTATATCCTAAATATGCTCCCTGCCGCGGGCTGTCTGAAGACCCCTTATCGACGGAGACGATCCGCACGGGCGTCCCGCTGTTAGGAGCGTACAGGGAGGTCGCAAACCCTGTCTCGCTGTGCTCATAATGCACAAGCACAGTATCGCCAGCGGCCATAGGCCCCGAGGAGCCAAACAAATATCCGATAAAGCAGGTCGCGTTGTCCCAGCTCCCGTCTGACGGACTGCGGCACGTCCAGACACAGGATCCATCTATTACCGTGCCGCCCACAGTAGTCGGCCATGTAGGCTCGGACGATCCGCTTATGCCGGCAATCGTGCATTCATACACGTATGGCCGTGCGGTCGCTGAATAGGTCGTTCTGCACACCACGCGAGCGCCGAAGCTGTAAGCGGTAGATGGCGCCCACGGAGCGCATACGCGACCGCCGAGCACGGTCGAATTGTTAACTCTCCAGGTAGCCATCCTTTAGCTCCCGCTTCCTTCGGTCACCTCGATTATTGGATCTATGTATACGGTCGTCGACGGCTTGCTCAGCAGTACACGGCACTCGATCGGGCCAGCGTGCCCGATGGACGAGACAGTTGCCGACAGAGCGAATTGCCGCGGATTAGACCAGCCTCCGGTCCCCTGCCAGGACTCGCTCGCGGACGGAAGCTCTGACGCCGCTGCGAGCGGCCCTGCACGTGTCGTGATGTATTGTCCCTTCGCGCTCGCCGAATCGCTCGGCACCGCAACCTCAAGCCACACGTCTTCGTCCGTAAGCGCAACGGAGGAATCGCAAATCCCGTACACCGTGATCGTGACAGGCCCGTACTCCGACGGCACAGCCTCTGTCCATCGTGCAAATGGCAGGCTCTTCGTCGCACCGTATCGGACAGACGCGTTTGCATTCGTCGCGATTTTGATCGAGTACTGTGTCCCGTAATCGTTTTGCGCGCCCCCTGTCCGGTAGACACTAGCGTCGTCCTCTGCCTGACCATAATAGTCCGCCACGAGGAAGTCATACACGCGCCCCTCGCCAGCCTGAGAGCACTGATACAGCTCGATCGTACCAAGCTCTGTAAGAGGCCAGCTCGTCGTCATAAGAGAGCCGGAGCCAAGCTTACACCGCTCCAATATCACCCGCTTGGCAGACGGGCCGGACGAGTACGGCTCAAACAGAGCCCCGGAGCCTACCAGCGAAAGATCCACGTCGCGAAAGCGGAAGACAGCGCCGCCCGCAGCGTAAGATCTGATAAGCCTCGTCAGGTACGCAGGAGAGCCAACCAAAGCGCCGCCAGTCCACTCCATGAGCACGTCAACTTCTCCGCCAAACCTTATTTCGCCTGCCGTGGACCCAAGCCGTACGTTGCATCCGATTATGCTGATACAGCCGGACAGCCGCAAGAAACAACCTGACCCAGTACCAGTCAACTCAATCACCTCAAATCCGGCCGGCCCGCACAGAATCGTCTGACCGGCAACCGAGGTGTCTCCGACATGTATCCCATAATTGGATTTGTACTTGACACCCCAGGAAAAGACGCCGTATGCGTAGCCCAACCGTATCGTGTTTGTGGATCCGGTCACCGCGACGACTGCGCCGCTGGACAAGGCGTCTGCTGCGTCCTTATCGACGCATAGTACGCAGGTCATCTGGTCTACATTGCCGCTTTTACCGGGCAGTTGTTCGTTTACCGCCAGCGCCTCGCTGTGAGCCTTGTGCACGAGGAAGACATCTCCTGCGGCCCCCGCGTTCATCGCGTAAAAGAGGATGCAGGTCGCGTTGTCCCAGTTGCCATCCGTCGGACTGCGGCACGTCCAGACCACCGATCCGTCTGCGACGGTCGCCCCTACCGTCGTCGGCCATGTGGGTTGAGAGGAGCCGCTTGTGCCGGCTGTCGTGCACTCGTAGACGTATGCTCTAGCCGAGGTCCCACTATATCCATTCGTGCATACACAGCGAGCGCCAAGAGCGTAGACATGAGATGCCTGCCACTGCGCGCATACTTCTCCGCCCAGAAGGGTCGAATTGTTGATGCGCCACGTTGCCATCGGTTAGAGCCTCCAGCCCTTGATCGGCTCCTGCGCTGATATCAGATACGGCACGATCTGCTCTGCCTGCGTACACTCGGCCCAGCATTCAATTACGGCCCAGGGATCGAACTCCTTGCAGGAGAACATATCGAGCGCCGCAAACGCGTGCTCCGGCCATGTATGCACCTGCGCTCCTGACTCGATCCAGATCACACAGCCGCTCACACCAAAGTCGTGCGGCAGACTGCGGATCTGCTCCGCCGGCGAGAGCACAGGCACGCGCACAACAGTCGGAGGCACGAGTATCCGCATGTCTGCGACCTGCGCGATCCGCTCGAGGACCTCGTAGCACCAGGAGACAGAGCCAAGGTCTGCCTTTGCGCCGATCGCCTCGACCGTGGTCCGATAACGCGGTACAGGGATCTGTGCTGTTTTCACTTTTTTATCCTGTCGTGCTCATAATGCCGATCTCAAGCTCTCGGACCTCCTCGTCCGTCCAGGACGCGGATGTATGCGGGTTCTCTCCCCAAACGGCCTGCCTGATCAGATAATCCGCAGTCGGCGTCTCGCTGGAGCCGTAATAGTATGCAGCACCACTCACATACAGGCCCGGCCTGACCTTAAGCGAGGTCTCGCCCAGCTTGCGCAGGCAGATTGATACAGCGACGGCATGCACGCTGTTCGCTGAGAAGGTACCTGCGCCGGAATGATCGTAGAAATCGCGCTTATCCTCCTGCGATGCGTACACATAATCCGTGTCGCAGTTGATCGTGCTCTGCTCGTCTACGGCCTGATAATGCGCAGATGGATATGAGGAGCCCCACTCCGATACGGAGCCGTCCGCCGCAGGGAAATACGTGTCCACGCGACAGTCCCCGCGGAATGGATCGTTGCCAGCGATGTAGAGATCGGTAAATGCCAGAGAGCCCGAACAGAGGCCCGCATGCTTGATCCGCATGGCTGTTACGGCCCCGGACGTGCTCCCCTTGGTATTTACGCCGGCCAGCTCAAGCGCTGCGTCTCCGCCGTCTATGCTCACAGAGACCGCGCCGGCAGATGCGCTTATCTCGACGTGCACCTCCACGTAATGCCATCCGCTTGCAACCACACAGCCAGGTACGCTCACGCCCAGGCTCGTTATGCCGGCCCGAAGAGCCTCGAAAGATCCGTCAGGATTGCACCGCACGCTCACCTGCACGCCGGCCGCATCGACAAACTGCAGCTCCAGCGCCCCTAGAGCGCTCTGCCTCGTAGCCAGCCCGATCGTAAGAGCGCTCAGCCCGCCTCCAGGAATTGCCTTTTGGAGCCACGCACCGGACGAGCCGACGAGAACATGTCTGGACGAAGACCGCCTGGAGTTGACACTTGAGATGCTGAACGTGCCGCTCGGAAAATCGCTCGGATAGGACGACGACCACTTGCGCTTGATGTCCGCCGTGCCGTAATGCCCGCAGCCGTCCAAGAGCAGGATTGCCATCACTCAAGCTCCTGTGTACACAATGATGAGCCGCGCCCGCTCTCCCAAAAAGCCGTTTGCCCTACGCAACCACGCCTCCGGTGTACGCAGAGCGTTAGAGATGCCCAGAGTCACGGTCGGTAGCCGGTCCTGACTTGCCTCGATGGCGTCCACGGCCATGGGCATCGGATCCCATGTGTACCCGTCCCACGTGATAGGCTCAAGATTTTTTGCAAACCTGAATTTCATGCCAGCCTCGGAATTGCAGTCCACAGTCTTTGCGACACGGGCCACGCCACCGTAATCGTCAGTAATCGTATCGCCGGCGGTAAATACGCCTGCGCCGGATACCTGCTCAACAATGAGGTATCCTGTGCTCGCAGACACCTCCTCGCACCAGACAATCCGCGCAGACGTCGCGCCGCCAGGTGTCGATATCGTAGCCTCCGGGCTAAATTGATGAGTGAGGTTGTTATAATCGATCCGCCACCAGCCGGTCTTTTCCAGCTCAAACAGCACGATGTACGGAGACCGGACGTTAGGCGTGTTTTTGGCGAGCGTCAGCGCTGCGGACAAGGACCTCATCGTAAGCTGCACTCCTCCTAGCTCAGCCTGCCAGAGGATCCGCCTGAGGTAGAGTCTGCCTCGATCAATTCGAGCTGCACCGTCCAGACGTCGTCTCGGATATAATGCATCTGCACCTTTTCTGAGCGCACAATCACTTCGATCTCCTCGCCCGTGGTCGGATGCATAAAATTGCACAGGCCCCCGCCGACATCGTCCAAAAAATCCAGAAATGTTTCTCTGTCTTCCTCCCCGCGCAACGTAAGCTCTACGGAGAAGACGCGCTTCGCCTTCGTCCAGCGCGGCCTGCTGTGTATCGGCCCGTCGTCCATCTCGGAGATGATTAGCGGTCGGTAGATCGTCTCCGAGAATCTGGTCCTCATGAGCAGGTCGTCTGGGAAATCCACATCGGCCATGTCACTCACCTCAACAGGTCGCGCACTTGCGCCCGCTTTTTGTAGTCCCTGGTCACGTTATCCAGCCAAAGATCAAACATCTGCTGGCCCTGCTCGTAGCGGGTCTCCGTTCTAGTCACTCGCTGCGGCGTGCCCTCATTGTGCAGGTTGACGACCATCGTCGACGCTCCCTGCACCTGCTGCAAGCGGTCGCCGTAGAGCACCTCTCCGCCGGTCTGATAGCCCCCAAACGGCCTTGCGACAGGCGATGCCTGAAATCGTGAGATGATCTCCCGAGGCACCATCCTGCGCCGCATGGCCTCTAGCACCTGCACGCCGTAATACTCTACGGCCCTGCGAGGCAGGACAAACTCGCGCCTGGAGAGCCTTACCGGCACGTCATCTTTGTCCCAGCGGCCGCCGGCCTCGATCAGGCCGCCCTCCTTAGCCCCGGGCCCTGCGATAGTCTGCCCGAGGATAATCCCGATCTGCACTGCTCCGGCCGACGCAGCAATCGAGGCAAGGATAGGCCCAGCGATCGGACCGCCTTGTGCCCAAGCCTTTGTTACGGCAAGCGCCGTGTTGACGATAGCCTCCGCCAGAGCCGCAGCTTTCGCCGCGTAAAACAAAGCCTTGTGCTTTTTCCCGGTCTCCGTATAGAGTTGATCAAAGGCCGAGGCCATGGAGCCAAACACCTGCTGCGCCATCGATAGTCTGGCCTCTAGCACCTGCCGCTCGTAGTCAGCCAGAGCAGCCAGCCGCTCCCGCTGATGCGCATCACGGAGCCGGTCGAGAGCCTCAGCCTTAGTCAGCCACTCGCCCTGGATCTGTATTTTTTCTTCATGCATCGCGCGCACCATGTCCAGCTCGCGAGCCTGCTGCTCATCCATCTGTGCGAGCCTGAGCGCGTACTGAGCGCGCAGCTCTCCGACAACGCCCTCTCCGGCTCCTGCCCTAGCCTGCGCCGCAGCTATCGCAGAGGCAACAGAGAGCGCCTCGTAAGCCTGCTGCTTTAGGGCCTCCGTTTCCTGCTGGGATAGCTCGAGCAGCTCCCTCTCTAGCTCGATCGTCTTGACGCGTACCTGAGCGCGCAATTCCACTTGCGTTCTCTCGTCTACTCCGGCCGCCAGCCGCTCCTCGAGCGCACCGATCTCTGCCTGTGCGGATTGCTGCGCAGCTGCGCGCTTGGCTGCATAGTACTCCTGGATCGTGATCATGCCCTGCCGGTAGTCGCCCTCGACACGCTCCAGCTCTAGAGCCAGCTTGGCGGTCTCCTCCGCAGAGGCTCCCTCCCGGATGGCCCGCGCAAGCTCCTGGGCAGCCTTGGCCTGTTCTTGGATGAGATCAGCAACCTGCTTTCTGCGGTCGGCCTCGACCTCGAGGATCTGCAGCCCGACTTCTCCTCGCTCCTCTTCACTCGCTGCACGAGCCTGCTTTGCGCGCAGGACGGCAAGCTCGCTCTCTGCGGCCCGCTCGATGATATCTCTGCGCCGTCTGTAGTATTCATCCAGACTGATGGCCCCACGGTCATACGCGTCCTGTATCTCTGCCTGCGCGGTCTCAAGCTCCGCCTTGGATTGCGCAAGAGCCTCCTTGTCGACCAGCTCCAGCCGCGCCTTCGCACTCTTGGCCTGCTGGAGCGACTCAAACTGTCCGCGCAGCTCCTCGATGGCCTGTTTAAGCTCCGGTGTCTCTGCGGCCCCGCGAGTCGTCTGCTGGATCCATGCCTCCAGAGCAAGCCGGCTGCCCTCGAGCGGATTCACAAGAGCCTCCTGCTCCGAGCGCAGTTGCCGGACCTTGTCCGTGATCTTCTCGACCGCGTCTTTAGCCTGCTTCAACTCCTCGGCGGACGGTCCCCGTTGCGCCTCGGCCACACGTACACCGCCTCCGCGCCTGGCAGCGGCAGCCTCTTCGGCCCGTCGCAGCTTCTCATGGTCTGAGACTAGGATCTTCAGTTCGTCGCTCGCCTCCTCGGCTCCCATCAGCTCAGAGATCGGACTCGGCCATGCCTTGGCCGCCGCAGCAGCCTGCTCCTGGAGCACACTGAGCAGTCGTTTGTTCTCCTCGACTGCCGCCCTGGTAGCCGCATTGAGCGGAGGTATCGCGCCGAGCGTGATCTTGTTGAGTATGACCAGGATCGCCGTGCCGATGCTGTGCACGCCGTAGAGCAGTGTGGTAAGCCCCGTTAAAAATGACGCCAAGCTGATGTTAAGCGTCCTTAGCCCGCCCACGATCAAGTCGAGCAGGAGCCCGTACTCTGTGCGAAACGCACGAAAATGCAGCACGATCGTCTCAAGCGACGCTCCTATCTCTCGCGCAGCCTGCTTCGCGCCGTCGGTCAGCTCGAGCGTGCCCTCCCGTGCCTCCATAAGAGCGCCCGTAAGCTCCTGCGCAGCGCTCTTGGCCGCCTCAAACAGAGGCATCTCTGCGGCCGCGGCAAGCTTGACCAGGATCGTGCCAAGCACGGCCCTGATGCCGGTCCATGTCTCAAGGTTGAGTTTCGCGGCGTCCCCGAAGGCACGCAGTTTCTCCATTAGATACTCGTACTGCCGGCCCTGCTCCTGTGCAAGTTTGATCTCCTCGGCCCTGATACCGAGGTTGCGCATGATATCCGCGCGGATGTTCTCCTCGCCCCTGAGCAGCGCACCCGCCTCAACGCGCAACTGCACCATCGGCAGGTTCATGGCCTTCATGGCCTGCGCGATCCTGACCGATATATCTAGGATCTGCTGGAGCGTCATGCCGGCCGCCCGGCCTGGCCCCACCATCGCGGAAAAGCCCTCGGCCAGCTCAGCAGTGGACGTACCGAGCATCGCCGCGTAGGTCTCGAGCCGCTCCATAAGCTCGCCGGACAGCTCGAACGCGGCCCTCATTTTCTCCTCGCCCTCTAGCCGCCGGCCCGTAGCGTCCTCAAGCTCAGATGTCGCTCCGACGATTGCAGCCAGACTGACCCTAGTCCGCTCGATCTCGGCGTTGTGCTCGTGAGCGACCGAGACGATCTCTTTGAGCGTCGATAGCGCCTCATTGAGGCCCAATGCGATGCCGAACCCTGCAAGCAGTTGCTTTGCCGCAGACGCAAATCCCTTGATCTGCCCTCGCGCAGACTCGAGATCCTTGCGCAGAGCAGCGGTGTCGCCCTGGAGTCGGATAACTAGCCGCGCGATCTCCTCTGGTCCGGCCGGCATGCCGTCAGTCCTCCTCTCCACTCTGAGAGAGCGCCTGCGCGCGCTCTGCGCGGTCCGCAGCTAACGCGTTCGCCGCGTCCGCAAACGCTGCAACGTCATCTGCATTGGCCGTGGCCCTACGGCCCTTCGCACGGCCTGCGCCTCGTGGGCCTGAACGACCGTCAGGTTCTAGTCCTCGCAAAAACCGTTCAAAGTCCCTGGGCATCGCCTGAGTAGCAGCCCGAGTTATCGCAGCAAGTTCGTACAGCTCTCTCTTTCTGTTTTCAGCGGCCGCGCAGGCCAGCGCGTCAATCTGCTCGAGCGTGTACACGTATAGTATGTCCTCCCAGCGATGCCCACGAGAGATTAGCAGCTCGATAGCCTGGATCAGGTCTGGCCCTGCGTCCGCCTCGACTCCAAGACCCGCTCCAGGCTCAACGAGTTTTTTAGGTACTCCCAGTTCGACCGGATAACCGCGCCGAGGAGCCTGGCCGTAGTGTCCAGGTCCAGCTCTCGGACGTGCTGCTCCGGCTCGCGCAGAGAGACGGCCAAGATCTTGATCGCTGCAGGCAGCACGCGCAGCGCCGCAGCCAGGATCTGACCGTCCAGCCGGTCCAAGGCTCCGGGCCCGGCCTTGCGCAGCTCGTCAACGACCACAGCCAGGTCTGGCCCGATGTCAGCAAGCTGCCCGAGAGTCCACGGCCGGACGCGCCGGCCGCAGACCTCGATCTCCGGGAACAAGACCTGAGAAGGATCCCGCTTTGCCTCTAACTCAGGCATGTTTTAGCTCTCCGTCAGCTTCGTGATCTTCATATACGGCTCCGACGGATGATTCGCTGAGTCATCCTCAACGGTAAACTCAAAATCGATCTTGCTCCATTCGTCTGAGATAAACGCGATTTCTCCTGCAGGCTTGAGAGTCACCTTCCAACAGTCGACCTGGTACGCAGGCCCAGTCGCCGGATTGCCAACAAACTTGAGATGGCCCGTGACCGACGTCTCCGCAAGCGCGTTAAGCGTGCTGCCGCTCACGCTGCCGTACAGAGCCAAGGCCAGGTTATTGATGTCGTACTCCTCCAGCGTAAACTTGCCTCCTAGCGTCACCGAGACCACCACCGAGAGATCCCTCTTTTTCAGGCCCTCGCGCGAGCTGAAGTGGTCTAGAGTCTCAGGAGACAGCGTGAGGCTAAAATTCGGCGCGTTCCCAAGATCAGTCATGCCTGTCGGCAGCCCGTTAACGTAGCGATCGAAAGACAGGATGCCTTTGCCAATAAGCAGATTCGCGGTGCTCCCAGCCATTTTTATTCCCTCCTCTAACGCCCGTCATCAAACGGATCGGCCCAAACATGGTTTAACTCGAAGACGTACCCAAGCACACAGCCAACCAGAAACTCATCTGTTACGAGTTTAACCGCAGAGCGCTCCGGATCCGGCCTTAGCGCAGAGACCGTACGCGCAACCGTTTCGTCCGTAAGCAGCGCCTTCTCAATTTTGCCAGCCAGCTCGTCCACCGCGTCCAGCTCAGAGGACCTGTGCCAGATCTGCACCTGCACAGAGACGCGAGCACGCGCCAGCCGGTTAACACGCTCCTTCTGCTCTGACTCCTCCCACAAAAAAATGAGCGGAAACCGCGCAGTTTCCTGCTCTATCGCAAAAGCAGGGCTCCTTACCACCTGCGCTACGCCAGAGACTCGTTTTATCGCGTCCTCGAGCGCCTTGATCGCCTTGAGTTTTACGGTCTCGGCCATCTTAGAGATGCCCCGTAGCCTTTAAGGTTTCCTCAGTCTTAGCCTCTTCGAGGAGCCTGTCAAGCAAATCCAGGATCGACCGGATCAGCTCATCGATTCGCTTCGTCATCACGTCTTGACCGTTATGCCCGCCGCCTTCAGCCTCTCGATTATCCTCGGCGCGATCCATGACAATATGTCCTCCGGATGCACTCGTGCCGGCACCTCGACGGATTTGCGCAGCAGGAAGAGCGGCACGACCTTGCCCTTGCTTTGACCAGCCCGAGGTCCACGCTGAACGATTTGCCGGCCGAACAGGATGAGGTTCCCTTTGGCCGTCTGCACGAAGAACGTCTCGCCCCACATACCGCTCATCGCAGAGCCGCGCAGCACGCCGGCCTTTGTCTGTGCAGCCGGAAGAGGTATTGTGAGCCATTTCTTTGTTTTAGGCACAATCGTTGTCTTCTGCCCCTTCGGCCCGATCTGCACACGGCCGTAGACGGTCCCGATCCCGATGCCACCTTTTACGGTCTTCCCACCCTCCACTGTATTGCGCAGACTGCGGACCGAGGCCCTAAGTTTTCCCGTCCGCACCTTTAATCTGTTCTGCCCGGTCTCTGCCCCGAAATACTGAGCGCGGACATGGCCGGCTGCCTCCATTGCAGTCGCCGCGATCACTCGCCGCAGCAATGCCACCGAGGCATCGGTTACCTGCGCAACGGCCTGACTAGCCTGCTCGACTCCGTCTACTTCGCCAGCCACAGCGTCTCACTCCTTGCCACCCCGAATAAGGATAGAGGCCTTTTCAATTTTGTGCCCCAACCCGATCGCTGCGAGACCCCAGCCGACCTCTGACAGATGCTTGCCTAGCTCTCCCAGGCCAGGCACCATAGGCTCCAGCGCCTGCCCCACGGAGCCCAAAATTATCAGCGCAAGCCCTGTCCACATTTTCCATCCCTTCATGGTACACCCCCATTTGCGTCGGTCTATCTCACCACCATCCAAGGACCCACATCGTTACGATGACGACCCCAATTGTGGCAAACCATGCCAGCGCCAGCAGCACGGCAAATAGCCCCAAGGCCCGCCACAAGGCCCCTATCCTCCGCCCATCCTACTAGTCGCCATGTCACGCATCTCACTCCACCGATAACCTCAGCCGCTGGCACGGCCCGACAGGAGCCACAGGCACCGTTATCGTTGACGTGGCCCAGCAGAGCACGGAGCCGCCTGGCAGGTATGCACCCACCTCGACCGTTAGCTCAGAGCCGGCCGGCACTCCCTCGATCTGATATACAGTCTGCGTGGTCGTAGCCACGGTCCACTGGCCGGTTGCGCCAACTCGCCACCTAAGCTGATACTGCAGCCTTGCGAGGTCGTCAGGCCCGATTGCGGCCCCCGGCACCGAGCAGTCTTCCCCGGGCCCTGCATACACAGCCGGCGGATCCCACGTCACCGTGACAGCACGGTCCGCGGCAAATGCTCCGGCGGTAAGCGCGACGATTAACGCAGCAGGCAGGATTCTTACAGCCAAGCATTTTCCCATGATTGGCACCTCCTCGCCTTCCGGCAGTCATGTCCCGTCGTCGATTAGAGCGCCTTTGTTGCCCTCTGTGTTTATCGCAGGCGTTGTGTTCGTCCCATTGTTCGCATAGCTACAGCCGTAGACGTGCATGTATGATTGACCGTACGCGTTGAGTCCTGTCGTATTGCCCGTGATCGTGCTTAGGCCAATTCGCGCCGTAGCGTTGCACGCTGCGTAGACGCCGGTCCCGTTTCCAGTGATCATACTCGATTCGCCGATCAGGCAGCCGCCTCCGAGCAGCATCACGCCGTAGTTTGCGTTACCCGAGACGATCAGATGGTCCGCCGTGATCGTCCCGTTATGGATCTCGTAGAGGCCAATCGAATTCCCGCTGAACGCATTATTCTGGCCCGTGTGCACCTTGTTCCCGTTTGCGGCCCTGGCCCCAATATCCCAGCCCGTCACGCCCAGCGTCGTGCCGCACTGTATCGCGCCGCCTCCGAACATCGAGTACAGGCCTACCTTGTCGCTCGTTCCGTCCCCCACGATCGCAACCTTATCAACCATGCCAAGATACTGGCAGTCCACCTGGATACCGTTGCAGCCGCTGAACTTGAGGATCGTATTAAGCACTGTCACAGAGGCCGCGACCGAGCCAGACGGCGCAGAGGACGCTTTGTGCTTGCTCGCAATTGTTATGCGGTTATTTCCGGCATCAACCGCGGTCACTTTGAAGACGCCCGCGATGTACGTCGGATTCGTCCCGCCGGACGGAGACGAGATCAGCACGTACTCGTCTACCGCAATGCCCGAGATGTCATCTAGCTGCAGCACGAGTGACCAGTTGCCGCTGCTACCGCTGGATGAGACGATACCTGAGAGCGTTTTTCCATAAGTTGCATCCCCCACGATCTGCACTCGGCTAAGGCACGGATGCCGGGAGTAGATAGGCTCCGTGTACGTGTACGTGCCAGGAGCTACAGAGATCGTCACCGTGGCGCTTTGCGCAATGTACTTGTCTGCGAGGTAATCCAGCGCGTCCTGCACGGTCGCGTACTGCGAAGGCACAGAGAGAGTCGCGTCTGCGTCAATCGTGCCGCTCCAGGACCCACCGCCGGCGAACATCGGCGGTTGTGCACTTGCGGCATGTCCCCACAGGGCAACGCAGCACACGGATGCGACACATAAAAGCCACTTTAGTTTCCTCATTGCACGGCCCTCCACACGTCAGCGCTCGATGTACACGCGGACAGTACCGCGGGCACCGGCCGCAGATTGGCCAGAGATTTTGAGCGTCAGCCTGCCGGCAACGTAGCGGCCGCCATAGACGCCTGACTGTATCTGCGGCACCGCCTGCTCGCTCGCTGTAGAGTCCCTGTCAGAGAGAGCCCCGCCCATGATGTCGCATCCGCTCACATCGACGAGCGTGATATCATAGTTATCCGTCGGCGCAGGACTGCCAGGATCCGTAGTGACCAGGACCACATATCCGTTGATGTTTACCGCACTCTGCGTATCCGGCACGGCCCCGGTCGTAGCGTCGCCGACCCAGGAAAACGTGAGCACGTACTTGTCCGTGTCCTGCCATCCTCCGCCGGCGTCCTGTGCAGTCACCTGCTCCCAGGTCTGCGTCACACTGCCATCCGCATATGCCTGGCCTGCAAGCACGCACAAAGCCGCTGCCGTCGCAAATAAGATTTTTCGAGCCATTTCGCATCTCCCGCATGACAGATTATAGGCTCACACGGCCTCTCCGGCCGAGCACCCTCAGCACATCAGGTAGCCACTCATCGACCGAGTACTTCTGCACAGAGCCGTCCGGATAGGATACCGCCGAGAGACCCGGATCCCGCCGGCGGCGGAACTCATAGCAGACTTGCTTAATCAGCTTGCCGCGTAAGTCCGCAGGCAGATCGTCCTCGTCGTAGCCGCCGTCGTATGTGACCTTGATCGATCGCACGCCTCCGCGATACAGTTCGTCTCCTATCCACGCTCCGCTCAGGCTCCTTATGATTCCACGCTCGCTGTCGACCGCATAATCGTCTGAGGATACCGTCGAGCCGTCCACCTCTACAACAACGTTAGAGACGTTAGCATAGGAGAGCCACAGTTCCTGCCGGCCGCCGTCAAAATACTCCGTCACATCCTTCGCGGCCGTATAGGCCAGCCCCATGTAGCTATCTGCCTCCGCCTTGACCTCGTTAATCAGGTCCAGCAGGAGGACGTCGTAGGTTGTATCCGTGGCAGGTATCTCCAGCCGTATTTTTACGTCATCGAGCAGCGGCATCTCTTGCCCTCCCGGCTCCATGATAGGTCCTGTTCATAACAGATCTCGCCGCACGCATGACCATCTCCGGCCGCAACTCTCGCATGCAGACGTAATCTCCGCAGGACGCAAATCGCTCCGTGTACTGGCATGGAGCACACTCGGACGGAGACCTCACCGCGATCGCATTTGAGGATAGCGGCCCGTTTTTGCTCGCGAGCGTCGGCCCAAATAGAGCGACCAATGGCACCTCCAGCGCATCGGCAATATGCATGCAGGCCGTATCCGTCGTGATAAAGAGGTCACACTGAGCGATGACGCGAGCGCTTTGCAGGATAGGCAGCCGGCCTGTGTAATCGACCGTTATCAGCTCTGCCGGCACACCGGCCAGCTCCTCTCTGCCCCCCACTGCGACGATGGATCCGCGCCAGTACCTCTTGAGCGCCCTGCATAGCTCGGCCCACCACGGCCACCGCTTTTTCTTCCACATTTCCGCTCCAAAGGCTCCGTTGCAGACGCCGATAATAGGTCGCGGCGTACCGGAAAGGTTTGGATAGTCCGGGTCGGTAGGACAATACTTATGCGGGGTCGGCCCGCGGTATCCATAGAGCATCCGCACGATGCGCATGTTAGCCCAAGTCTCGTGCAGGAGCCCTACACGCCACGGAGCGCTCGGCCATGCCGGCTGCTTAGATAGCCGCAGGACTGCTTTGCCCACCTCGCTCAGCTCGCTTTGCACAGGCACAAGCCCTCTCCGGTACTGCCCGGATGGCAGCTCTGCGGCATGCTCCAGCACGAGCACCTCATGCACCCACGGACACGACTCGAGGATGTCTCGCACAGCGATCGCCCCGCTATCGTGCCCCATCCAGCCGCGATCCAGGCAGACGTCGATCTGCCCGGACGGGTCCAGGGAGGCCAGCGCCTGCATTGCAGGAGTCGCCTGTATGAGATTGCCGATGCCGGACCGAAAGTATGCTATAGATTCAGGCCTCACTCCGTGGCCTCCTCCCGGTCGACTCGTTCAAACGCAGCATATCCAAAGTGGCCGCTTGTGCATGGATGATACATTATCCTTCTGTACGCAGGATCCCGCTCGAGGTCCCGAAATGCCCAGCAGCACTTGAGCGTATGCACGTCATCCAGCACAAGGTACCTTGCTCCGTAGACGGCCCGCATATCCGCGCGCCCTGTGTACGTGCTGCCGTCCACCAGAGCCAGGTCGAAAGTCTGTATCCTCTCCTCGCGCTTAATTAGCTCGATACCGTCCAGAGGCAGCCTGCTCCGTAGAAAGTACTCGATGTACCTGTCCCGCTCTCTGATGTGCCATGCCGGATCCTGCTTCTGCGCCGGCGTCACGTAAGGTTGCCTGGGATAATCCTGCGCAAAAAATTGCATGATCTCGTCGTCCGTGTAATGCAGCTCCGGCGGCACGGACGAGACGCGATAGCATCTCATATATGGCGCAGCTCCCAAGCGGAGCCTCTCAAACATCGCGGCAACAGGCTCAATACAGCAGAGGCGCACCCTTGGATAGTTAGGATTCCGCTCTAGCCCCTCCCGCAACGCCTTGGTCGACCCAAGACCGTCGGTAGAGCCGATCTCTATCACAGTCCTCACCTCAGGCCGAGAGGCGAGTCGCACGAGCGTCTCGTACATCTCGCCTGTCTCCGGATGGCCCTTCACATGGTCCGGCGCCCGCACACGCTCTGGAATCGGCTTGATGCCAGGTTTTCTCTCCCACATGCTCACATAAGCCCTCACGCAGATCAGCTCATCCGCCTGCCCACACGCTCAAGCTCGCACCAAAAGTCGTACGGAGCCTGCTCCAGCCGGTCACGGAGCCTATCCACGTCAGACAGGTCCCAGCCCCATGACATGTGCCCGCACAGATCATTTGCAACAACGCGGCAGCCGCACAGCGCCGCCTCGAACAGCACACGCTCTCCTGCGGTCTGTCTTGCCGGCCTGTGCAGCAGGTACTCATGCTCGGTATAGACGCTCGGCATGTCCCACGGAGCAACGGCAGGTCGCTCTGTTATGTGCATCTCTTGCGGAGATAGCCTCAGATGCCCAAGAGCCGTATATTGGAGCCCAGGATTTTCGCGCATCCACGAGCCGCAATCTGCTCCCTGCTTCCTCGGATCCGCTATAAGGACCGAATTTTTCCTGCGCGCCGCTCCGCTCACTGGCCGGTACAGATCCACATCTATCGCCAGAGGCAACGCGATCCCAGTCACGCCAAGGCCCGTCTCATAGTGCCGCCTGTGCGCAGGCGAGATGAACACATTAAGCGCAGCCCGATGCATTAGCGGCCCCGCAAACTCAGGCCTGCCCAGGTCTCTCAGATCGTGCGAGTACACGATGTAAGGCATGCCACACTCCAGGCACGCCCATGAGACCGCCCGCATTTGCTCCTGCGTGAAGCTGTGGAAGTTATTGATGACCAGGACGTCTGCCTCCAACAAAAGGCGCGCATCAAACGAATCTCTACTCACTCCCACGATATCGAAGCCCAGCCGCTCTCCCAGGCGGACGCACGTCGCGCTGGATAGCTCTGCGCCGCCGTGAGGTCTGAGCCAGTCCTGCAGCCACAGCACACGCATCGGACATCATGCCCCGCCGCTCAGGTCCTTTTTGTGTATCTTCAGCGATCCCCTACGCGCAAACATCTCGCGAGTCATGTAAGCGGCCTCGTCGTCTTGGTCCCCTTTTCTTCGCCGCTCTGCTCTTACGGAAGGCGGCAGGCCCACCTCATCGACAATCTCCCACAGTCCTGCCGCCTGCCCGCGCACGGCCACCTCAATTGCTCTATGCATATACTCTCCATATGCAGCCTTAAGCTCCTCCTTGAGCAGCCGCACACGGACGATCTTGGGCATGGGTCGTCTCCAGCGATTCATCTTGCTCCTGTCGCCCCGAGCGGTCCAGGCTGCGGGTCAGAGCTTATTTTGCGCTGGCCTGCATGCCCGGACCGCAGGCGGACGGTTAATCTGTTAACTCGTAGCAGCGCTCAACACAGCAAACGCCTCCGGCACCCCAGGCACACCGTCCTGGCGGACGACGAACCTAAGAGTCGTCTCGTCGTACGCGAACCGATAATCTCGACTCGTGTCGATCGTCATGTCCTGACGGACGGCCCAGAGATAAAACCCAAGGTCCCCCAGAATCACGTCGCCCTTAGAGCCGAGCGCAGGCACGTTGCGGGTCTTGATCACAGGATACCCAAGCAGCTGCGGCACCATCGCAGCACCCAGGGCAGTTTGGAACCCCTCATGCCAGATCGGCGCCCCCGCAGTGTCCTTCTGCTTGCGGAACGTGTTGATCGTGGCGCGCCTCGAGATCCAGGAGAGGTCCTGGAAGTTCTCATCGATCGCGCTCTCCATGTTGATGAGATCCTCGTACTTAACCGTAGCCGCAGTCGCCCTCGGCACAACGGTCACCGAGGCATCGGTAAGGATGCCCGTCATTTGATCGCTCGTGCCGGTCCCGCGCAGGATTTCGTACTCGGTCTGCCACTGGAACGCCCTGACCATGAGCCCGGTCACATAATTGACCACGTTGATGGACGAGTCCATGATCAGCTCGTCGGTCAGGTTGACCAGCCCGATCAGCTTTTTCGCGGTCAACGTGATCTGATCGAACGACGGCTTGGTCTCGGTCTTCTGTCCGCCCTCACCAGGATGGTAGAGGACGACGCCGCCGAAGTACGAGCCGGCGGACTGCACCAGCTTGGGAATCTTGAGCGTCATGCCGGCCATCGGCAGACGCCACACTCGCTGGAGGATCTGGCTCTGCGCCGTGGCAAACTCGAGCACCGTAGCCAGGTATTCGACAGGCACCAGCGCCCCTGCATCGGTAGTCGTAAGCGCTTTCTCCCCGAGCACTTTGCGGTAGCTCTGCTTGACCATCTCGTTGTACTCGAGCACGCTCACTCCTAGACTCTCCGCCCGCTTGAGATCACCGCAGCAAGCGACGATCTTGGCAAACGCCTCCATCTCCTTGCTCAGGCTCACCCACGGCCCGCCGCTGGAGCGGAGCCGCATAGCAAGAGCCGGCCCGTCCAGACTAGAGACCGGCTCTCGGAACACGCGCGTGTCGATGATCGATTTGCCGCACGTTTCCGCATGAGTCCCATCGCTGTCAGGAAACATGATTTTTCGATCCACCGCGGCCAGCTCCTCTTTGAGAGCCTTGATCTGCGGAAGATCCATGTCTTTGATTGCCTCGGCCAAAATGCCCTTAAGCTCACTCATAGTCACTCTTACTTCGCTCATCTGCTCAGCCATTTTCTGGCCCTCCTTTTGATCGCTTGGTCCGCAATCATTATTAGTCAATCCACCCTGCCGAGCATGCGCCTTAGCTCCTGCTTGATCCGCTCCCTGACCGCCTCCCTGGCAAGCTCTCGCACGCCGTCCAGGCGGTCGCGCGTCTCTCGCACGAACACCAGGCGAGGCACCTGCTTTGCCCGGTCAGTATCCTGCCTGTCTGCATCTGCCGCCGGAGAGTTATTTTCATCCACACGCTCGTCCTTAGCAGCGCCGGCCTGCGGGTCCGGCATTCCGCCGGCCAGCTTCTCCACGAGCGTCTGTAGCTGCACCTCCAGATAGTCGATTTTGGCGTTAAGCTCCGCCCACGAGAGCACCGCTCCGTCTACGTCGCCGGCGGATTTTTCCCATGGCGGCGGCCCCTTATCAAAGTCACGGTAATGCGCCGCAACGTGCGCCTTGATCTTGTCCATGTCCTCGGCCGGCACCTTGAGCCCACCTCGTGCGCCCATGATCACGGCCGCCAGCGCACGCACTCCGTTCCAAACGCACGCATGCTCTCCGCCGGCCTTGTGATGCGGCCCCTTATATGAGGTCTTGTTGTCAGGCGCATCCGCATCGTACCAGACACACATCGCTCGCAGGTCGTCCACGGTAGCCTTGGCAACCTCTGCGGCAGCGTCCCACGGCTCGTCCTCTGGCGCCAGCGGCGTTTTCTTGTACGGTATCGCTCCCTTTTCGGCTTGCACTTCGGCCTCCTTGTCGGACGCCGGCTCAAACATCCGGCACTTATAGTCGTGCTCCTTGAGCCACGCCCGCGCCTCATCTGCGGAGTAGAGTGTCCGATCAAACCGGATTGCCTGCAGCTCGACCTTTTCCTGACCGCCTTCGGTCATGATCCCAAAGATTGCGTGGATACCCCTACCGAACTTATCATTTGAGCGCCGGAACCGCTCGTACTTGTCCGGCTCCTCGAGTCTGCACGCATGTTCGCTCGGATACGGCTTCTCGTCCGCGGCGGCCTCGCCCTCGACGCACTGCTTAAACTCCGGCAGGACGAGCATGCGCCACTCGGCAATCTGCCCCAGTTGCTCTCCCTGCAGCACATCAGAGATCTTCGCGCCGGCAGGCACACGAGCCGCGTCCTCTGCAGGCATAGGCAGCATCTTGACAATCAGCCCTCCAACGTCTCGCGACTCCGTTACAGCCGGCTCCTCTATCACGCGCGCGTCCGGATTCATCGGCACGGCGACCGGACTGTACTCGAGTAGCTCCCACTCCTCGATCAGCCTCGAGTCTCGGCCAAGTTCGCGCGTCTTGAGCGCCCGGAAGCCAATTGACCAGTTAGGCATCCACCCATGCGCGGCCTTGTCCCAGAGCCTGCGGCCGGTCTCGTCCGGGTAAAATTCGGTCTTGGCCAGAATTCCTCGCTTGCCTTCCATCTCCGCCACCCGGATCCACACCGGCCTCGCGATCGGCTCCGTCCCCATCGGTCCATGCCCATGCTGAAACAGCACGACCGGCCGGCCGTTAATGCGCATCCCGTCCGCCAGTACGATGTCTCCGGTCCGGTCCGGCGTCTCGGTAGAGATAAAATGCGTCACGGTCAGCTCTTGCTCGCTCGCCTCTTTGACCTCCGCCGGAAAGCTCTTGTGCTCAATCATTTTTCCCGCCTCCCGTAGGTTTTCGTTTCCGTGCCTTCCAGGCTTGGTAGGACGGCAGCTTCTGAAAATCCTCCCAGGTCATCCCTCCTGCGCGCAGTCGTCTCCGCAGCTCGGCCTCGTCCTCTGGTCCGTCCCACGTGCCGATCTTTATCCAGTCCGCGCATTCCAGGGTTTGATCAAGTCGGATAAGTGGATATTTAGAGCGCTCGCCCATTTATTTTAGTCCTTTCGCCAGCTCGTCATACATGACCGTCACGACCTCCATGTAATGCCCAGGCAGCTCATGATATGAGACCGCCGCTGCCATGTCCTCCTTTACGCCGCGCGGCCGACCCAGCACAACGACCTCATCCTCATTCATGCAGCCAAATCCAGACCGGTACGATCCGACACACCGCTCCGCCGGTACGCGAACATAAATCATTACTCCGTTCTCGTATCGGCGCGAAAATTTGAAGGCTGTACGCGGCTCCAAGGAGAAGCTGCTCATCGGTTGTAGGTCTATCCTTACGGCCTGAGCGATTTCTGGATTGTATTCTATGCCCTCGATTGGTGTCGCCGTGCTAAAGCCGCGCCAGAGGTAAAGCTCCTTGATGCCCTTTTCCTTCAGAAAGTCCTGCGTGTCCTCATACATGATCCGCAAGAACAGCCTCAGCGAATCATGCACAGGACCCCATTCCCTACGCGCTTTCTCAATCGCTGTGTCCCAGTACCACAGGCTGGCCTCTAGGCCAAACTCGTCCTGCGCCGCCAATTGCAGCGCTACCGCCAACGCATTGTTATCCCCACTTGTTTCGGCCCAGTTGTGCACCAGGTTGCGCACCGCCGCGTACAGTTTTCCCCTGAACGACGTCTCCCTATTCGTTTCCAAACAATCGTGGTTCGTTGAATCAAAATCAATCAGCCTCTTGAAAAGTTCCTGCTTTTCTTCAGGCAGCGCCAAAATGCGACTAACGAGCCGCCCCTGCACCACAATCTTCTGTCCTACAATATCTGGGTTCGCCCCGGCATAGTATCCATCGCGTTGCTGCTCCATCATTTCTAGCCGAGCCCTCTTGGACATTTTCCCGGGCACTGCCAGCGGCTTCGCAGCCCGGTTCTTAGGCTCCTTTGGTTTCTTCGGCCGCGCCTTCGGCTTGCGTGCGGCGGCGGCCTCCGCGGCCCCCGCGGACCCTCCGACAGGCCCGCCCTGCACCGCGACACCGGCCGCAGGCTGCTCGACTATTTCGATCTGTCCTGGCAGCTCTCGTATACTTAGCCGCAGGCAGCAGCGGCAGTTGACGTTTTCCTCCGCGAGCTTGCCTTGCCCCGGGCACATCATCTCGTCCGCGCCCACCTTGAACATCTGCCCGATCTCGATGCCCTTATCTGCGTACTTCACATGCGCCGCTGCATGGGTCGGCCTCGTAGCCTCATCTCCAGCGCAGAGCCAATGCTTGAGCATCATCTGCTCCAGGCCCGCCTGTTCGACAGCCAGTAGCTGCGCCAAGTTCATGCCGGCCGTAGTCTCGGTCCTAGCGATGAGCGGAGCCCGCCAGCGCTCCCAACTGTCAAACATCTGCCTCAGCTTATCGGCCGTAGCCGCCGCCGGCAGGCCCTCGGCGAAGTCGTCTCTAAGGATCTGTTTGATCGCGTCAAACGTAGTCCCGGAAACCTGCTTGGAGAACGCGTCCATTCGCTGCCCCAGTAGCTTGAGCACGCGTTTGTCATGCATGTTCCAGGCGGTCCCCAGGCCAAGGTCCTGCAACGTCACAGCCCCGTAGTCGGCCATCATCGCCTGCAGGTACGGAGCAAACGTAGCCTTTAGCTGCGCAGCCTCCTCCGCCTGGTTAATGTTGATCTTGCCGGCCGGACCCTCCTCTGCCTTGGACTCTACGTGTAGTCGCACCTTAGACCGAGACCAGCCTGCGTACAGACCGCGCACCTGCGGAGCGTACCGATACAGCCGCTCGATCACGCCGTCCCGCACGGAGCGCAGATGCGCACGCATCACATCCGTCAGCCGCTTCTCCCACGTTTGATGACGCGCCACGAAGGCCACCCAGTAGGCATGCATCATCTCCTGAGTCCACCTAGGTCGCACGATGCGCCTTGCGCCGGCACTTGTGCCAGGATCGTTTGGCGTCACGACGAGCGGCACCTCCTGCCTTAGATCCGCGCCCTCCCTGCGCAGGATCATAAGTACCGGCTCCGGGTCCGGCACGATCTTAAGCGCCAGCTCGCCTGCGGTCATCCAGCTTGCTCCTGCTCGTCCTCGTCGATGCTCTCGTCCTCACCGTCTGTCACGGCCCCCGAGGACGTCGCCTGCGGCACACTTGCGGCCCCCTGGCCGCCCCCGGTCCACTGCACCTGCGTCATCGGCAGCCACGGAGCGTCTCCCCACGGCACGGGCTCCAGGCCGTCCCTGGCACGTTCCTCGTTGATTGTTGAGTACATCGTTGACAAATTGGCTTTCCGCTCCTCGAGGCGAAACTCACGGTTGCCAAGGTCCGGCAACGCAAAGTCCGCCTCCAGGCCGTCGTCGTAACGAGGCAGCAGATGCGCCTCGATCGTCTCCTCAATCAGCATGCATTTTGGCCTCAAGCACTCCCGGATAAACGTCTCATCCAAAAACTCTCCGTTCGCCCGGTTGACGTCCGCGACAAGTCCGAGTTTCCCCTCGCTCAAGTCGTAGGCAGATATGAGTTTCTCCCTGGCCCACCGGGCCACATCCGCAAGCAGCGCCTCCTTGGGGGTCACGCTGGTCCGCTCTACGCTCAGTCCGCTGTGTGTGACTAGAGGCATACCGGCCCGTGTGGCCCCCGCAAATTGCTCCGTAAGGTATCTGCGCAGCTCCTCCACCTGCTTGGCGGTTAGACTCTGCTCCGTATGCAGATGCAGGCCCGGCACGGCCATGTTTGAGTAAAGCGCCCGCTGCTGCTGCATCATGTACAGATCGATGTCGTACGGATACTGCTGCGCCATGAGAGGACTCATACCGTGCCAAGGAGACTCCGGACTCGGATACCTGAAGAACAGGATCTCCTCCGGAGGCATCCGCTGCACGACGTCACCGTCCCGGTAAAGCCAGTATTCGATCTCTGCCCGGCCGTTTACTTTCGGCCGGATGCTGGCGGTCCTGGTCAGCGGCAGCGGCCAGATTTCCCCAGGCAGGCCCAATCGGTTGCGCGGCATGTACCAGCAGCAGATCCCTGTCAGCTCCAGCCGGATCATGGTCTCGTACCAGAGCGTCATACGGGTCATTGTGCTGTTCGGCCTGCGAAACAAGTCGAGCACAGGATGGTCGTCCACCTTCTCTCTGATAAGGCCCGCCTTCTGGAGCGCCGCTTTCCGCTCTCCCGGAGCCCAGCTCTTACACTGCGCCTTAAGCCCCTGCGGCAGGATCACCTTACGGCCAGTCTGCCGGCTGCGGTAGACGTACAGCTCTATCGGCACGCTGGCCACGGTCTTTGCAATCTTGTCAACGCAAGAATAGACCCATGAACGGTACGCATCGACAAACTCGGCGTACGTCCTGGAGCCCCAAAGGCCGTCCTGGGTCCTATACATGGACGACGCGGAGCCTCCAACAGGAGCACTCGTAATCGCCATGCTCACGAGCCTGCCGATCTCTGCGTACTGCTCCTGCTGAGATCTGTCGGCCTTGCTATCGTCGGCCTCCCGCAATCGAGCGGCCCGCCGGCCTCGGAACATGTCTATGATGCCCATGTCTGCGTGCGCCCTCCTGTAATCGGCGTACCGTCACTCCCAGTAGGCCGAGCCCTCAGACGGTCTGTCCTCCGACGCCGGCCCAAGGAAAAAGAGCCCTGGAGCCGTGCCGCGCAGCAGAGCCGATACTGCCCACACCAGCGCGTCCAGCCTGTTTGGGCTCCGACTGCCTCCTCCAGGCGTCCACAGGCACAGCTCGTCCTCCAGGTACGGATACGATCCGACGTGATGCACGCGGCCAGCCTCGTACCGTGCCGCCACAGGCTCTGCTCGTACCGCCTTGCCTCGTGACGCATGCACCAGCTCGATCGGCACGCTGTCGTCCACTTGCCTGATCGTCGCTTCGACCATCTCGCCGCCCTGGTTTGCCTCCGCAACGATCCTATCTGCGCGGTGCCGATGATACGCTGCGACAGCCGCCTGCGCCCAGACTAGCGGACTGCCCTGCAGACTGTCGTCGCCCAGGATGTACACGTCGCCACCCACCCCGAGTCCTGCGGTCACGATACCGGCCTCGTCACCCGTGGATGTGGCAGACGGGTCGACACCGACCACAATGCGCACCAGGTCCTCCGGCAGCTCTGGTAGTCTGTGTCTGTCTATCGTCTCTCTAGTCCAGAGCGCTCCAGGAGCCTCGCTCACATCCTCGGCCAGGATCTCCATCCTGTACGAGAGCGCGCTCATGTCCTGCGAGATGTCGGCCAGAGCCTGCCTGGATATGTACGGATTGTCGTGGCTAGTCCAATGGTAGGTAGCCCAGCGGCCGCTTTTGTCCTGCTGGGCACGGGCAAACATTTTTGCGGCGTGCTGTGGGTCTCGGGCCTTGGATACCGAGCGAGACCAGAGGCTCGGCGGCGTGTAGATGAATACAGCGTCCCCGTTGTTGTCGAGCAGCATCGGAGCGCCGACCAGGCCCCATGCGTCCTCGTTGATGAGCTGCCACTCGTCCAGGATCAGCAGATCGGCATAATCACCGCGCAGCGTGTCTGCGTTCCACGCGGTCTTGCACTTGATTCTAGCTTCGTCTCGGCGGCCCGGATAGCATATAACATGCGATGTTTCGTTTTTCACAAGCACGCCGGCGTCGAGCAGCGGATGAAGCGCCCGGCAGCAGGTCGTCCAAAACCTGCCTATCTGCTCCGCGGTAGGAGCCGCATACAGCACGCGCCGGCCCCCCGCCAGGAACGCTTTACATGCCAATATCGCAGCCCCCACCGTCTTTCCGCTGCGCCGGCCAGCCCGCACGATCCGCCTCTTGGCCGCAGAGTCGATAAATGCACGCTGGTACGCATGCGGCCGAGGCAGCCGCAGCCGGATTATCCTCTCACCTCCTCCGGTCCTCTCCGCCGCATCAGCAGGATGCTTCCACTTCATTCAGCCTCTTCGCCGTCGACGCCGGCGGAGCCGTCTCCTCTGATATCCTCCGGCTCGTCCTCATAGCTGACTATGACTCGCACAGGCTCCACGGCACCCTCTACCTTAGCCGGCGCATCAAGCCCCAAAACGGCGCACTCACGGGCCAGCGCCTTAACGAGAGTCGGCAGATCCTTACTGAGCCACCCCTGCCGCTTTAGCTCCGCGATCTCCGCAAGCACTCTAGCCTTATGCGCCTCGATGTGCTCCAGCGCCTGCGCTCGCCACTGCTCCTCTATCCACCGGATGTCCCGCAGCACCTGGATCATCGAGTACGGCCGGCCCGTCCGCGGATGCCTGTACGTCGGGTCCTGCGCCAGCGTCTCCGTGATCTCCCGCAGGCTCATCCCACGCGCCCGCAGCCTGGCGACCAGCTCCCTCCTGCGTAGGATCATCATTCTGTGTCCGCGCCGGTCCCGCTTGGGCATCTCGCATCCCCGTCAGCCTATGCTGGGCCGAAGATATTTACGTGTTTTCGCGCACTTACAGTACAAGCCTGGTTATTTTGCCACTCCCCCACCAATCTTATTTAGCATGGCACATTTTGTGCCAGTCACAAGACGGCTGGTATATGCGCAGATTTTACCCTTTGCCGGCAGCGAGTTAGGACATGATTTGGGAGACTTGACAAGGTTTTGGGTTTTTGGGCAAAAGTCGCTCTTTTTTGAGTTTTTGCGCCGGCATGCCTCTGTTTTACAAGTCCGAGGTAAACGGTATGCCGCGAGGCCGTTTGCCGGCGGGCATATTCTTCGGTGTACCCTGGAGGATAAATTCTTTAAGCCAATCGTCGACTAGCTCTGCGTGGGAGAGGTAGTAATTCGAGATCTTGCGCACTGGCAGGCCCTGTGCAACGAGGATTCTTAGCCCCTTGTGCGAGACGCCCATGTAGTCTGCTATCTCCTGCCAGGAGCGCAGGAATCCTCGCCTTGCGCGTGCGAGTTTTCGCTTCTTTTTGTCTCGCAGTCGCTTTGGGTTCCTGTCTGGGATCATTTTGGCTCCCCCTGATCAGTAGGCGCAAGGCATCCGCAGGCTGTCCGTCAGATAAAAAATGCAGATTTTTGCCGGCGGTATTGCGGCGAACAGCCGGCACCTATCGTGCCCGTTATAGGCATACCGCCATGCGCAGTCCGCTGGGCATGAATATAGGCATCGTGCCATCAGCGACCGTTCCTCCGGCTCTGGCTCTGCGGGCCGCTCGTGCTGCTGTTGTGCCACTCTTCTGGGCCGCAGCTTCGGTTGCCGCTTCTGGCTTGCGCCTCCCATAATGACCGAGAGCCGCAGTTTTTGCCGCTGCTCGCGCTGAAGGTCCTCTGAGGTCACGCCGAAGTACTCCATAAGGCGCAGCAGGCCCTTGTGCATATGCGGCACCAGCGCTCGGCCTGTTGCCCACTTATCGATAATTTCTGGCAATACGCCCGTGATCTCAGATAGCTCCTCGAGCGACAGCCCGCTTTCGTAGATTTTTACCCTGAGCACCGGATGAAGCGTCCTGCCAATGCGTCTTGTCCCCATCTATCCAGCTCCTCACTCGACTCTAGCGTCTACAGTACATCTGGTCAATCCCTAACGGAGCGCCCCCAGGCCCCATCTCAGTCAGCTATCGCTCGGCTGCTTATGCACGCACCCTTGGCCCTAGCGCAGCCAGGAGCACGCATACGCATCCGACCGCCAGCGGTGCCCAGGCCCATCCGATAGAGAGCCCGGCCGCCCACATATCCACCAGCGCCTTGGCAAGCTCTCCGCCGTCTGCCGCTGCGTCCTGTGCCGTTTGCCTGGCCTCTGGTAGCGCCCGCATCATCGTGCGCCAGGCAGCCGACGCCATCACAGCCGTAAGGCCCCCCGTGGCCCACAGCACCGCGTATCGCCTCCTCCAGATGGCCACGAGCCCGGCGAGAGTCAGGATCAGCATCAGCTTGCCGTCCGGCCCGGAGACGAGCGATAAGCCGCCGATAAGCGGCACGTGGATGATTGGCCCAAACAGACCAATGGTCGTCAGCATACATCCAAAGGCACCGATAACTGCGCGATATTCCTTGCTCATTTTGTCTCCTCCTCTCTCCTCTTGGTTGAGCCGTCTTGCTCGGCCTCTGAGCCCTCAGCGGTCTCTGCCGAGCAGCCTGCACACCTCCATTGCGTAAGCTCCGCAGCCTCGTCAATCGGAGCCCCGCATACGATGCACACATACTGCCTCCACTGCGGATTCATTTGGCCGCCCCTCCCGCCACGACGCCGCGCTGGACTTGAGGCACAATCTCCGCCTTGGCGTAGCCCAGCAGACACAGCGCGTCCGCCTCGTTGTCGTCCTCAGGCTCTATCGCCCAGAGCCTGCGCGCCGCCTCTATCATCTGCTCCTTGCCGGCGCGCCCGTGCCCAGCGGCCCACTTTTTCAGAGTCGCCGAATGGACCGGATAATACTCTATCTCCCGCACCGCCGCATGGGTCTGCACGAGACACTCGAGCCCGGTGAGGAGCCCAGCCGCGTAGCCGCCCCGCAGATGCGGCCTCTCGTAGACGACGAGCCAGATGTCCCAATCAAGAACCTCCTGTAACCACCGAGAAAACCTGACGTAACGCATTCCTGGCGACTCCCCGCGCGCCAAGTCGAAGACCTGTACTCCGCTGTCGGGCCGCATAAACGGCGGAGCCCAATACGCCCAGCCGCAGCGGGTCCCCAAGTCTAACGCCAGCACACAGTCCTTTGATCTAGCCATCTGCTCATCCCTGCTCATACTCTGCTTTGCACCTCGGGCAATACCGTGTATCCATCTTTCGGCCAAGGTCTAAGTACGACTGCATCGAGTATTTTTCCCCGCAGTCCCGGCATCGGTACACGTAATCCTCGGGCTCGTGCCAGTCCTCCGGCCCGTAGATATAGTCTCCGTCGGGGTCTTTTGTTTTCATCCAGCCTCGCAATTTTTTCATAGCTAACCTCGCAAATTTTTCCCGCGAAAATGTCAGTGTCTCTGAAGCTATCTCCTTCGGGGGGCTATCCCCCTACGTGCCCAGAGGAGATAGCCTCAGCCGTCCCCAATCATTCGGGCCTTTCCGGCAAAGGAGGGCCTTTTTGGCTGAGGTCCTCGACCCTCTTCCTGGCCGCTTCGAGGTTCTTCCTGGCCACTTCGAGCCTCCGCGCAGAAATGTGCTTGCTCGGATCCCTGCCCAGCCGGAACGGCCATAAGGCGCAGTCACGGATCTCGCATTCCTTGATGAGCCTCTCCACACCCACCTCCCGTCCCATGCAGTCGTAGCACTTCATCCGTATGGCCCGGAGCGGGCTCAAGTTTTCCGTCCTTTGGCCGTCGCGCCATTTGAACGTGTGCTCAATCGCCATTTTGTGCCCTCCCTGGATCCGGCTGTCAGTCGTGCCCCATCCACCGGATTTTGCCCTCCATGTCCTGCTGCACGGTCTGCAGCATAGCTGCCAGCTCCGGCAGGCTCCGGTACTGGAGCACATAGATTTCGCCCGGAGCGCCCCGCACCTCTACCGTGCCGGACAGGTACAAATGCGGCCGGCAGTCCGCCACGTCACCCTGACCGGCCCAGGCCGACGGCACGTAGAGCCACCGGCACAACATATACGCGGTTAAGAGCAGATTGATCGCAACCAAGACCACAATCGCAACTTTCATCCTACGCCCCCCCCTTGCACCGCCTCGCCGGCGGCGCATCCGTCAGAACGGCCCCTCCGGCGAGAGCCTCCGTAGGTACTGCGCCCACGTATTGCCGCACTCCCCAGCCCCAATACCTGCCCTCGCGTGCTCTGTTATGGCACGGGCAATTTCCGCAGCCTCTATCCGGATCTCCTCCTCCCATTCCTGTCGCGTACACTTGTGCCCCAGGACAACGCGGCCTCGCGCCTCGAGAGCCTGTCTCGTCGATATGGGCAGATGCGGGCTGAAACGCCTCCGCCAGTTCTCGCAATGGCCGCACCGGACGGCCGTTACGTATCGCATCGGGTCGTCCGGCAGATAGCTCTCTAGGATGCCCCGGCCACCGCACTCGGAGCAGAAATGCTCCGCGATCTGCCCGTCCTCCCCCTCCTGCGCCCCCTCCATCGACCGCTGGCAGGCAGCCCTCAGCTCCTGCGGACTGGGCAGCCCCCCTGGCATCGGCTTGCCGGCCCAGAGGAGTTCGTTAATCGTCTTGGTCCAGGCACTGTCACTGTAATTCCGCACGGCCCCCCAGTAGACCCGCTCCTGCGCGTCCGAGAGTGGCTTGCGGCCGAAGTAGCTGTACAGCTCGTTCATCCCCCAGCGAAACCTGCTCATCTCCATGGCTCAATCCTCCGTTTCTGGCTCTTCGCCCAGCATGGCTGTGAGAAACCCGTAGCCTTCCTTGCGGTATGGGTCTTTGCCGTTGCCGCCCTTCGCCTTATCCTGCGCCATCGAAAGCCACCTCGTTATGTGGCGCATGACGCCCCTTGCTGTCTTGCGCCTGGACGGGTTTGCCAGGTTCCAAGCCCTACAGGCCCGAAGCTCCTGTATCACGTCCACCGCTGGAAATAGCCTGGCCCATTCATCCACTTGGTCCTGGTAGATCGGATGCTCACCGCGCTTGCCCCCGGTAATCGGTATCGTCACTACGGGCTCAGGAGGAGCCTCCTCCTCGACCAGGACCGGATCTTCAGAAACAAGAGCAGCAGATACCGGAGAAGGCTCGGAGTCCATTTTTGGGCTCCGAGCTATCTTCTGTTTTTCTCTCTTCTTATCTCTTCTTTTCTCCTCTCCTCTCCTCTCATCTCCTCTCATCTCCTCTCCCTCTCCTCTCCTCTCATCTCCTATCCCCTCTTTATCTCCCCTTCCCTCTTCTCCCCTCTCTCTCCCTCTCCTCTTCGCTCCCCTCTCTCTCTCAACCTTCCGCCGGCCCGCTTTCTTCGCCTTAACGCATTTCCCATAGTGATTATCCCACCCGTGCAGCCTGCCGTCTCTGAGCCATCCTGTCGCCTCCAAAGCGCGGACGAACTCCTCCGGGTCTCCCTGGTAGTCCGCCGCGTAAGCTACGTCTTGCGGTTCCCATTCAGACAGATCCCCGTCCTCCGCTTCCAAGGCCGCGGATGACCACAAGCACACGAGGTAGCTCATTGCCTCGCGTGCCGAAATTGCAAGAATCTCTGCCAACTTCCGCGTCTTGCGATGATGCTTGAGATGCACGTCAATTGGGATGAACATGGCATCCTACCCCAGCAAGCGAATTATTCCGGCTGCTTATCCTTCCGCGCAGAGGCCCTGCGAGCAGAAAGACGCTCCTTGTCGGCCTGTACCCTGGCCCAAGCCTGATAGGCAGCCCAAAATTTATCCGGCGTAGCAACAGCGGCACGCTTCACCTCATGCACGGGCATGCGATTGCGCTCTGCCGTTGCCGTGAGGAATCTCTTTAGCGACCCATCCTGAGGCACCTCTCGCGCCGAGAGAAACTCCTCCCAGCCTTCGACAGAGACCTCTTCCTCCGCAGCCTCAGGAGCCACCTTGATCGGCCCTAGAGTGTCCTGCCTAGCAGGCTCGGAGGCACCACCATCCGCCTCTGCGGCCTCGCCGGTGTCTTTGCCGGCCTCCTGGCCTCCAGCCGGCATAGAGGATGCCCCTGGCCGAAACCAGTCTGCGATCGTGCTCATGCCGTCACGGATGCTGTTGTGGATGCGCCCGAGACTGATCATTTGCCCAGGCGTTATCGCCTCTATCCTCCGCTGGATCCTGGCCTCGATCATCTGTCTTGTCACGCCAAGCTCAGAAAATCGCTCAAGCATCGAGGCGATCCGCTCCGGAGTTACATCGGCCCTCGTCTTGAGAGTCGCCTCACACTGCGCCACCGCAGCCTCTACCACGTCTCCCGGGATAATGGCAAGGATGCATGAGCGCAGGCGCCTTGCGCCCTGATTGGCGATAAGCTCGTAGATGTCGCGCGGGTCCGTGAGCCTGTAGCTTCCGTCCCGGGTCACGCGGATGTGTGGCACCTGAAAAATCTTTACAGCACGCGTGTTTGTCTCGACATCCCAGGCAAATGCCTCAACTACTGAGAGCCCGTCTCGTTGCTCCAGCTCCCGCATCCCATAATGGATGTTGCCCCAGTTTTGCGCAAGCGCCTCGGCCAGTCGAATAGACGGCCCGGAGATTGCACTGCCTCCCCTTGCGTACTCGTAGAGAGCGGTCTCCGCAAGACCTGGCCTCATGCATGCGTTGAGGATCCTGTCCATCGCCATCACCTGGTCGCGCGGCCACCTCTTGGCGACGATCATTGCCGCCTGTGTCTCAGCCACTGCCCGCGATCGCTCCGCTTCCACGCTCACGGACGCCGGCACCTTGGATGGCTCTTGTTTTACCGGAGATTTCTCAGTCATTGCACGTCCTCCTCTTTGTTTGAATTGCCTTGCTAGGTACGGATACTGACCTGCGTCTCCTCGTATATCCGCAGACCAGGAATCTCGCGCACACCGGCACGAATCGCGCCCAGGACCTTTTGCCTGTCGAGGCTTAGATACTCGCGCGGCACCTGCGCCTCGTCTACCACCGCAAATGTCCACACCTTGCGCGTGTAAGCCGTCATGCCCTCATCGGTACGGACCACCGTCTCAGGTTTCGGCAGCACCGGCATCGGCACCTGCGGAGCCTCTACCCCATGCGCCTCC
>Ga0101944_10001754_pt1 | contig 41423 bp, 33 predicted proteins | sample DewCreD2012metaG_FD_75245 | JGI IMG/M metagenome (GOLD analysis project Ga0101944, IMG submission 75245) | Hot spring sediment bacterial and archeal communities from British Columbia, Canada, to study Microbial Dark Matter (Phase II) - Dewar... ... | reverse complement strand
CCAAGACCTGGCGAATCTGGTTGTGGAACAGTCCTGACTTGCCGCTGGAGAGTGTGCAGCAGCGGATTCTGACAGGAGGGGCTCCTCCTCCTGCGGATCATCGTGTGACATTGAGACTGGTGGCGAAGCCTGCGGGGGTTACGGGCGGTCCGCCGGTGGGCACCGTGTGGGATCTGATGGCTACCCCCCGTGTGGAGTTTTACCTTCCCACGTATCGGACGACGGATGGCAAACAGGGTTATCTGTTGGAGCTGACAGCCACGCTGGTGCCCGAGCCCGCCTCCCTTCTCGTCCTTGCGGCCGGGCTAGCCGGGATGGGAGGCGTGATGCGCAGGCGGCGGTAAGGTCTCGATACGCGCTCCTTCCGGCGCGCTACTCGACCGGCGTAGGGCAGTGGACGCGCGAAGGGGTTGGCCAGGAGTCAGGGCGGTTGCTTCCCTCAAGGCGTGGGTCTTGGAGTAGGCTGGCTTACTTGAAATCGGCCAGAGCCCAACCCGGGAAGGCTATGCCGGTCAAGGATACCGGAGGCAAAAAAAGGCCTGGAAGCGGGGGCGCTTCCAGGCCTTCCGGTCGTGCTTTGCGCGGGTGATAAGACTTCGGTCTTCACGGACCTCAATATTGCAAACGCAATGCAATATTACCATCCTCGCGCCGGGATGTCAACAGATTCCGGCAACTTTTTCGCGGACTTTTTTTCAGCCCCTTTCCGCCGCCAGGTCCCGCAGGCTCGCGGCGGCGGCCTCGACTGTTTGATCCACGGCCGCGCGGTCATGCGCGGTAGAGACAAACCACGCCTCGAACTGAGACGGCGGCAGGTAGATGCCCCGCTCCAGCATCAGGCGATGGAATCTGGCGAAGGCTCTGCGGTCACAGGAAAGCGCGTCCTGAAAGTTGCGCACCGGTCTGTCTGTGAAGAAGAGCGTCAGCATAGACCCCACACGCTGGACACGCGCTGAAATACCCGCACAGTCAGCCGCCTCCTGCAGCCCGGTGCCCAACCGGGTGGAGATCTCCTCCAGGTACTCATACGCCTCCGGTCTGCACAACTCCAGTTGCGCCAGTCCTGCCGCTGTCGCCAGAGGATTTCCGCTAAGGGTTCCCGCCTGGTACACCGGACCTTCCGGCGCCACCTGCCGCATAATGTCGGCACGTCCGCCGTAGGCCGCAAGCGGAAGACCGCCTCCCAGCACCTTCCCGAGCGCCGTCAGGTCCGGACGGATGCCGAACAGCTCCTGCGCGCCGCCGGGCGCAAGACGGAACCCGGTCATCACTTCATCGAAGATCAGGAGCGCACCGGCATCTTCAGTCATCTCCCGGAGCGTCTCCAGGAAGCCTGCATCCGGCGGAACGCAGCCCATGTTCCCTGCCACGGGCTCCACGATGACGCAGGCCAGGTCCCCTCCCAGAGAATCGCACACCTGCCGGAACGCCCCGGCATCGTTATAGGGCAGACACACTGTGTCAGCCACCGTGCCGGGCGGCACGCCCGCGCTGTCGGGAGTGCCGAAGGTCGCCGCGCCCGACCCGGCCCGGGCCAGAAGCGCGTCCACGTGGCCGTGATAACATCCTTCGAACTTCACCACCTTCGCGCGTCCCGTGAAACCGCGCGCCAGACGGATGGCGCTCATCGTCGCTTCCGTTCCGGAGTTCACCAGACGCACCATCTCCACGGAGGGGATCATCCGGGTGATCCTCCGTGCCAGCTCCACCTCGCGCGCCGTGGGGGCGCCGAAGCTCAATCCGTCCGCCGCAGCCTCCTGCACGGCTCGCACCACCTCTGGCCGGGCGTGCCCGAACAACATCGGCCCCCAGGAACCGACGTAATCAATGAACTCGTTGCCGTCGGCGTCCGTGAGGCGGCAACCTTCTGCCCGGACAATGAACGGGGGTGTCCCCTCCACCGCCCGGAATGCCCGCACGGGGCTGTTCACCCCTCCCGGCAGCAATTCTTCAGCCTGATTCAGCAGCTCAAGGGATCGCGTGAACTCCATATCCTGTCCATCCCGCCGGACCCGGAACACGGGGCCGTCGCAATGTGCCCGTGCAAAAAAGAGGGCCGGCCGCCTGTCCGGCGTCCAGCCCCAATCATAGCGTCCCCGGCCTGTGAAGCACAACCGGGGCAGCCTATTCCTCGGTCACCAGCACTTTCCGGCAAACCTCATCCAGAGTGGTCACGCCTTCCACCACTTTGCGGAATCCGTCCTGGCGCATAGGGCTCATCCCTTCAGCGACAGCCTGGGCCCGGATCACGTCTGCAGACTCACACCTCACCGCCATCCGGCGGATCTCGCGTGAGACCGGCAACACTTCGGACACCAGCGTGCGGCCCTTGAAGCCCGTGTTAGCGCAAGTCTTGCACCCGCGGCCGCGCGCCAGGCGCAACCCTGCTGCGTCTATCCCATTGGCGGCCAGCAGGGCTATCTCTTCAGGCCCCGGCTCATACTGCTCACGGCAGGCGGGGCAGATGGTGCGCACCAGCCTTTGAGCCAGCACCGCGCTGAGGGAGGACGCGATCAGGAACGGCTCCACGCCCATATCCGTAAGACGCGCGAACGCGCCGGCGGCATCGTTGCAGTGCAGCGTGCTGAAGACCAGATGCCCGGTCATACTCGCCCGGAAGGCGATGTCGGCGGTCTCCTGGTCCCGGATCTCGCCCACCAGGATGACATCCGGGTCCTGACGCAGAATGGCGCGCAGCTGCGTGGCGAAGGTTAACCCGGCCTTCACGTTGACTGCCGACTGGCTCACGCCCTCCAACTCGTACTCGATGGGATCCTCCACCGTGATGATGTTGATCTCCGGGTTGCGCACCTCGCTGAGGCAGGAATACAGGGTTGTGGTCTTGCCGCTGCCGGTCGGCCCCGTGACCAGGACGATGCCGTAGGGTTTGCGGATGATCTCGCGGATGGCCTCCAGCCCCTGATCAGAGAATCCGAGCTGCTCCAGCTTCAGAGCGTTGACGCTCTTGTCCAGCAGCCGCATCACGACGCGCTCGCCGTAGTGTGTCGGCAGGGTGGAGAGGCGGATGTCCACGGTGCGGCGTGCCACGCGGATGGTGATGCGGCCGTCCTGGGGCACCCGCTTCTCGGCAATGTCCAGGTCTCCCATGATCTTCAGACGGGAGATGATGGCCGCCTGGATGGGTCTTGGCAGCAGTTTGACGTCCCGCAACGCTCCATCCACCCGGAAGCGCACCAGGCACCCATTTGAGCGCGGCTCCACGTGGATGTCGCTTGCGCCCAGGTTCACGGCATCTCGCAGGATGTGGTTCACCGTCCGGACGATGGGCGCCTGTTCGCTCATCCGTCGGGTCTCGGCGAGGTCCCCCTCTTCGTCGTCGCCGGACTCTGCCACCTCCAGGTCGGTGACGGAATCCATGGCCTCCTCCAGGACCTCCGCGAGCTCCGCGCTCTGGCCCCCGCCCCATGTAGCGTCTATGAGGGCGGTGATGGCCTGCTCACCGGCCACCACCGGCTTGACATTGCGGCGGGTCACCCGCTGGACCAGATCCACGGCCTCCACGTCCAGCGGATCGAACATCGCGATGACCAGGCAGTCGTCGCGGGCGCTGACGGGCACAAGCTGATACTGCCGCGCGATGGCTTCGGGCACCAGGCGGGCGACCTCCGGGTCCACCTGCTCCGGCACAAGATGCACATGCGGGATATCCAGCTGCAGGGCACGGGCCTCTACGATGTCCTCTTCCTGAACAAGACCCGCCTGCACCAGCACATCCCCGAGCCGTTGGCCGGTACGGTGCTGCGTCTCCAGGGCCTCCTCGATCTCCCTTTCCGAGACCAGACCCGCAGCCAGAAGTATGCCTCCCAGTCTGTTGCGGTAAAAGGTGTCCGCTGAGACCATCGCGCTACCCCTCTGCCACCATTCCCAGCAGGCCGCTCACGCCCCAGAGCGGCAGCATCTCATCCGCGAGCCCTGCCTGCAGCACGCTGCGGGGAGCGTCCCAGATGAGGGATGTGGATTCATCCTGCACGCTCACCCTGCCTCCCGCGTTCTTCACGAACCGGGCCGCCTCAACAATGTCGTTCGATGCCATCCCGGCGAGTACCACCAGCCAGATGCCGCTGCCGAACACTGTGACCGCCGAGGTGCACGCGCTGCGCAGACGGGAGCCTGCCTCTGCGGGCTCCTTGATCTCGACGGCTTCTATCCGGACGGGACCGGCCGGGGTGGCCTCGCTCCACCGGGCCGTATACTGCGCGGGAACGATGCAGGGAGCCTGCGTGGTGTGCGCCTGCGCTCCGGTTAGCTCCGAGATGGAAAGACCGCACTCCACCGAAAGCCGGTCGCAAAGGAGCCGCGAGAAACCCCGGCGCACATCGGGGAATGCTGCGATCGCCGTTGAAGAACCGTTTCGCACACTGGAGAGCACCGCTCCCAGAACCTGGTCCGCGCCCACTCCACAGGAGAGTATGGCCAGCGAGTGGGGTCGAGGAATGTTGGTGACAGAGCCGGATGCTTCCGGAGCCGTCATCCCGGGGCCGCCGGGTCTGAAATCGCCATCCATCGGGCGTGTTATCTCCTTATCCCTTCCTTTCCCGCCGTGCATCCACCTCAGCGGCTGGCGGCGGGAACCGCCAGGCGCTCACTGAACGGCCGGATGGTCCGGCCGTCGGACTCGAACTCGATCTCCCCCTCCAGGCCAGTGCAGAGCACCGTGGCGCCTGCGGAGCGCAACCGCTCCACCGTGCGGGCCGAGGGATGCCCGTAACTGTTGCCCCTCCCGGCCACGATGACCGCCCAACGCGGCCGCACCTTCGACAGGAAAGGCGCGCCGGCGGCGTCGGCGGATCCCTGATGGCCCACCTTCAACACCTCTGCCCGTAGATCCGGTGAGCGCCGCAGTAGGGCGAATTCCCCTTCCTGCTGCAGGTCGCCGGTCAGCAGGATGTGCACCGCGCCGTGCCGGACCATTAGCACTACCGAGTTGTTGTTCGCATCGGACTCCGTACCGGTCAGGTGACGGCGCTCCGGCCACAGCACCGAGAGGGAGAGGCTATCTCCCACCCGGATGGTCTGTCCGGCCACGGCACGCCTGCGGGGGATGCCTTGCCGCCGCGCCGTCTGCATCACCTTAGCCTGAAGAGCCGACTCCGATGGAAAGCCAGAGTCCATCAACAGCCCGACGGGCATCCGTTCCGCCAGATACGGAAATCCGCCGGTATGATCTGCGTGCGGATGGGTCAGGACGACCAGGTCCAGTCTCTCGATGCCACGCCGGCGCAGTTCCCGGAGGATGGCCGGCCCGCTGTCGGTCTCGCCGCAATCCACCAGGACGGCGGCATCCACTGTCTGCAGGATGATGGCTTCGGCCTGTCCCAGATCCGGGAAGACCACCCGCAGGCGGCCCTCCGGCACCTCCGGCCGGGAGCATCCCGCGCACAGAAGGAGTGCCGTTGCTATTGCGATTATTGGCATCAGGCAGGCGAGGCTTGAGCGCCTCGCCGGGCCCCACGTCCCATCTTTCCGGAGAATGCTCATAAGCTGCCCGATTCTAGCAGCAGCAGGACAGCCGGCGCCAGCCACCACCGCCGCTTTTTGCGGGTTGCACGGGGCGCGCTGCCGTGAAGCCGTCCTGGGGCAACTTGCGTCAAAATGATGCATCCGGCAGATGCCGGGGAAAGCCAGAGAGGACTATGCTGCAGAAAAGGATCATTCCCTGTCTGGATGTGGACAAGGGGCGTGTGGTGAAAGGCGTCAACTTCGTGGATATCCGCGACGCCGGAGATCCGGTGGAGTTGGCCGCCTTCTACGATGCCGAGGGGGCGGACGAGCTGACGTTCCTGGATATTACCGCAAGCCACGAGGGGCGGGACACCATCGTGGATGTCGCCGCACGGACCGCGGAGAAAGTCTTCATTCCATTCACGGTGGGCGGTGGGATCCGCTCGACGGAGGATTTCCGCAAAATCCTGAAGACCGGCGCCGACAAGGTCAGCGTCAATACGGCGGCGGTGGAGCGGCCGGAACTGATCAGCGAGGGAGCCGAGATGTTCGGATCCCAGTGCGTGGTTCTGGCCATTGACGCGCGAAGGCGGCCCGGCGGCGGATGGGAGGTCTACACACACGGAGGCCGCAGGGCCACCGGCCTGGATGCCGTGGAATGGGCCGTCCGCGGGCAGGAGTTGGGAGCGGGAGAGATCCTTCTGACCAGCATGGACGGGGACGGCACTCTGGCGGGCTATGACATCGGCCTGACCCGCGCCGTGGCGGAGGCTGTGAGCATCCCCGTCATCGCATCGGGAGGAGCCGGTGCGCTGGAGCATATCTACGAGGCTCTGACTGAAGGGAAGGCGGAGGCGGCACTGGTGGCCTCCATTGTCCACTTCCGGACGTTCACTATCCGGCAGATCAAGGAGTATCTGCACGAGCGCGGCGTCCCGGTCAGAATGGTGTAGGCGGCAATGGCATTCCGGCTGATTCGCGGGCTGCGGCAGGACGAGGGGATCGTCACCGATGCGGTGTTGGTCCGGGACGTGGAACCGGCGTCCCGGCAGGCTGTCCTGAACGAGCTCTCCGTGTTCTTCCCCGCCCACAACGAAGAGGAGAACATCGCTCCGCTGGTCCGCAGCGCGTTGGAGGTCCTGCCCGCCTTCGCGCGCCGTTTCGAGATCATCGTGGTGGACGATGGCAGCAATGACGGCACCCGGCAGGAAGCCGAAAGCCTTGCCCGGCGGCACGGTGAGGTCCGCTGCGTCTCTCATCCTCGCAACCGGGGATACGGGGGCGCACTGAAGACCGGCCTGCGCGAAGCACGCTGCGAGTGGGTATTCTTCACAGACGCCGACCGGCAGTTCGACCTTTCCGAGCTGGGTCTCCTGGTTGCCGAGGCCCTGAAGGGAGCCGACGTAGTCATCGGCTACCGCCGCAGAAGGCGGGATCCGGCGCACCGCTCGATCAATGCGGCGCTTTACCGGACCATGATCCGCCTGCTCTTCGGGCTAAAGGTCCGGGACATAGACTGCGCCTTCAAACTGCTACGATCGGACCTGGTCCGGGATTTGCCCCTCAAGAGTGAAGGAGCCCTTATCAGCGCCGAGCTGCTGATCCGGCTCAGGAAACGGGGAGCGCGCATCAAGGAAGTGCCCGTCACACACTATCCCCGGGTTGCCGGAAAGCAATCGGGGGCATCGCTTCGAGTTATCCTGCGGATGTTCCGCGAACTGTTCAGTCTGGCGCGCGAGCTGCGGGCGGAAGAACGCGCGCCGCTTCCCCGGCCCTGACCGTTTCCAGCTCGCATATCACCATCCGGTGGTCCGAATGCCCTGTCTTCTTCGCGCGCACGGAGATCGCCCGGAACTGGGGGCTGATCCAGACCTGGTCAATGCGCAATACGGGGAAGCTGTTCAGAAAAGTGTTTCCCCATCCCCTTCCTCCCTCACGGAACGCATCCCTCAGCCGCGGACGAAGCCGGCGGAAGATGCCGTCCCCCTGCGGAACGTTGAAGTCTCCGCCCAGGATCACTGGAACGTCCGGGGGCACCGTGCCGAGATAGGCCGCCACAGCCGCCATCTCAGCGTCGCGGGCGCGGCGGTTGCGGGAATGCTCCAGCCAGCAGGTAGGATTCCAGTAATCCAACCGGGTCACCGCCGGAGTCAACCGGAGCGACACGAGCTCCACTTCCGGCCCGGCCTCCAGGCGCACCCGCGCCCGGGTCATGATGCCTTTGACCGCGGAGGGCTGCTTCGCATCCACCATCGTCCCGCGGGCCAGGATGGCATTGCCGAATTCTCCCACCCGGACGATGTTCCTTCCGAAGAGCAGCCTCGAAACCTCTTGCAGCCCGTGAGGACCGGGAGACTCTTGATAAAGCACCACATCAGGGTTGGTGAGCAGTGCCTCCGCGGCGGCATCGTGGTTGGCGGCTGCACAATTCAGAGACACGACGCGGACCGGATTTTCCGCGCGGGTGGCTGGCAGGAGGCCCCGGCCGAGGCCGCGGGGCTCCTCTGCAAACGCCAGAAGGTATACCATCCAGAGCGCAAGCAGAGTAAGCGGAACGCGGCCGGGCAAGCGCCAGGAGGCGGCCACTAAACCCACCCCGATGAGCCACCAGAACCATACGGGCAGCACAGTCATGGCCGCCAGCCCGAACGGACGCGCGGCGAATGCGAAGGAGCATAACGCCAGCAGAGCCGCGGAGGTATAGCAGGCCCAGGCGGCTGCGGACAGGCTCCGCCCTCTCTTCACTCCAACCCGGGCCAGGGTTCCGTGTCTCCGTGACTTCATCTCACCTCCAGTACCGCTCCATCGGCTGTCACAAAAATGCGCTCTCCCTCGCGCGGGCGCACCAGCGCTGCACCGGTGAGCGTTCCGAAAGACGGGAGAATCGCCCCGGCTGGCCCGAACAGGAAGCACGGCAGTCTTTCCCTCAGCCTCGCAGGGCCACGCAGCAGAACAGCCGGATGCACATGCCCGGCAATCCAGTAGCCATCACCGCCGTTCCCGTCCGGCGTGTGGCGGAAACGGAAGGGAGCGAGCGCGAATGGCTCGTCCACACACTGAATGCTCCACTCCACAGGGGGATCACCTGCCCGGGAGTCGTGGTTCCCACGGACCAGGATTATCTCCAGCTCATGATGGCGCTCCCTCCATCGCGATACGGCCTCCAGCGTGCGGACGGCGCGCCCTTCGCGGGCGTGCAACAGATCCCCCAGCACAATCAGCCTTCTGGCGCCCGTAGCGTCCAGCATCGCGGACAGGCGGTCCAGGTCTTCACTGGTGCTCCCGCCGGGCAGGGGCATTCGCGCGGCGCGCAGCGCCGCCGCTTTTCCCAGATGGGGATCGGCGATGACCAGCGCACACTGCTCCGGCCACCAGAGCGCCTTGCCGGGCAACAGGAGAAGCTCCTGCCCGCGCACACCGAGCGCAAACGCGCCTCTCACGCCGCCTTCCTTCTGCGCCGCGGAGTGGAAAACTGCACTTGCATCCTGCGGATGCGCTCCTCCAGTTTCTCGGACGACAGCTTCTCGCGAAGGCGTTCCACCATCAGCGGGAAACCCAGCGGAGACGGGCGGTCCAGATCCAGCACCGTCACTGTTGAGCGCTCCATCCGCTCCAGCGCCTGCCGCATCCGTTCACGCTCCAGCTGACGGTCCAGCACCTCCTCCCGCGCCTGCCGTAGGAGCAGATTGTCCGGGTCGTAGCGCGCGAACACGTCGTAGAGCAGCCCGCTGGATGCCTGGAGCTGCTTCAGTTTCTTCGGACTCCCGGGATATCCCTGGAACACCAGCCCCGCCACCCGTGCGATCTCCCGGAACTGCCGCCGCGCCATTTCCACACAGTTCAGGCTGGCGGCGATATCCTCGTCCAGCCGCTCCGGCGTCAGCAAGCCTTCCTTCAGTGCCCGGTCCAACGGAGCCTCACAGGCGGAAAGCATCTCAATGCCGTAATCGTTGACCGCGAGCGTAAATGTGACAGACTGCAGGCGGGAGATCCGGTAGGCCAGCAGAGCCGCAAGCCCTTCGTGCGCGAGGCGCCCCTCGAACGGATACAGAAACAGGTGATGCCCCTCGCGCGAGCGCAGCCGCTCGATCAGCAACTCACCGGAGCCCGGGATCTTCGAGATACTCTTTTGAAGCTCCAGAACGGGCCGGACCGCCTCCATCTCCGGACCCTCGTACAGACCATCCCTCGCCTGCTCCAGCCTTCTGCGGACCGCGCGGGCCAGCTCGGAGGACAAAGGCATCCGCCCTCCCATCCATCGGGGGATCGCGGTCGCGCTCCCCCCCGTGCGACGTACAAGGGCCTCTCCATCCCGCACCCGCACCAGCTCCAGCAAACGTCCGGCGAAGACAAAACGGTCACCGGGGCGCATGCGCGAAACGAAGGACTCCTCCACGCTGCCGAGCTTTCCGCCCCCCGCATAGCGGACCACCAGTTCGGCGTCGCTGACAATCGTCCCGACCGAGAGCCGGTGCATCTTCGCGATGCGCCGGTCCGTCACGGTGTAAAACCCGTCCGTCTCCTCCAGCCGCCGGTATTCCGGATACTGGCGCAGGGCTTTTCCTCCGCGGGCGACGAAGTCTAGCGTCCACTCCCAGTCCTCGCGGGGCAGGTCGCGATAGGCGCGGGTGGATCGCACCTCGCGGTACATCTCCTCCGCGTGGAAACCTCCCCCGAGAGCCGCTGTGACCAGATGCTGCGCCAGCACGTCCAGAGGACGCCGCACAGGCCGGCGGGGCTCTATGGCTCCCTCGCTGACGGCGTCCCGCGCGGCCGCCGTCTCCACCAACTCAAATGCGTGAGTGGGGACGCAGGTGATGCGGCTCGACCGGGCCGGGTCGTGCCCGCTTCGCCCGGCGCGCTGCAGCAGCCGCGCCACTCCCCGCGGTGACCCGATCTGCAACACCCGCTCCACAGGGGAGAAGTCCACTCCCAGGTCCAGGCTGGAGGTGCAGACCACGCACTTCAGCCGGCCTTCTTTCAAACCTCTTTCCACTTCCTCGCGGCCGGCCCGGTCCAGCGACCCGTGGTGAAGTCCTATGCGGTCCGCAAGGTCCGGGCGCGCCTCCACCATCATGCGGAACCAAGTCTCGGCCTGCGCGCGCGTGTTTGTGAAGATCAGGCAACTGCCGGCCTCCTCTACTGCCTGCAACACCTGAGGCAGCAGTCTCGCGCCCAGATGCCCCGCCCACGGGAATCGCTCCATCTCACCGGGAATGAGGGCATCCACCTCGATTTCACGCCTGAGATCTCCCCGGATGATCCTTGCCGCCGCGCCGCAGCCGAGAGCCTCTAGAGCCTCATCCAGATTGCCGATCGTCGCGGAGAGCCCCCAGGTTCGAAGAGCGGGGGACAGGGCGCGCAGGCGAGCCAGAGCAAGCTCTGTCAGCACGCCGCGCCGGGAGCCCAGCAGCTCATGCCATTCGTCCACCGCCACGAGCCTGAGTCCCGAGAACAGCTTCCTGCTCTCAGGATAGGACAGCAGCAGCGAAAGGCTCTCCGGCGTGGTGACCAGGGCGTGAGGAGCACTCCGCATCTGGCGAGCCCGTGCGGAGCCCGGCGTATCTCCGGTGCGCAGCTCAACCCGCCATCCGCATCCTGTGCCGTCCGCGGCTTCCTGCAATCCCTGCGCCAGATCGGCTGCCAGCGCCCTCAGAGGGGTCACCCACACCACCCGGAGCGCGCGTTCCTCGTCACGGCTCTCCGCCGCCTCGATGAGTGGCCCGCCCCAGACGGCCATCGTCTTGCCGGAACCCGTAGGCGAGTGCAGCAGCCCGCTTTCCCCGGCAAGATAGGCCTCCCAGGTCTCCCGCTGATGCCGGAGCGGCTCCCATCCCTTCGAGCGGAACCAGTTCTCCAGCCGGATGCGCCCGGGTCTCACCGGCCGGCCTCCGTGCGCTCCAGAAGAGCCAGGACCGTCTGCAGGGTATCGGCCTCCGCGGGGCGTTTGTCGCGCCTCCACCGGGCCATCCGCGGGAAGCGCACGGCCACCCCGGAGCGATGGCGCGTGGACCGCTGGATCCCCTCGAACGCCAGCTCGAAAACCAGCTCCGGCCGGACCGCGCGCACCGGTCCGAAGCGCTCCACAGTGTTCCGGCGCACAAAGGCATCCACCTCGCGGATCTCTTCGTCCGTCAATCCGGAGTAAGCTTTCGCGAATGGCACTAGCCTGTCGCCGTCCCAGACCCCGAAGGTGTAATCGGTATAGAGGCTCGCCCGCCTTCCGTGACCGCGCTGAGCATACATCAGCACGCAGTCCACGCTGAGCGGCTCGATCTTCCACTTCCACCAGTCACCGCGGGGACGTCCCACGCCGTAGGCGGAGTCCAGCCGCTTCAGCATCACCCCTTCGACCCCGCGATCCCTGCTGGTGGCGCGGATCCGCTCAAGCTCCTTCCAGTCTGCAAATGAGATGACCGGGGACAGGGTGATCCGGTCGCCTTCCACCTCGTGCAACAGCTCCTCCAGCGCGCGCCTGCGCCATCTTAGAGGATTTTCGCGAACGTCGCGGCCTTCCATCTCCAGCAGATCGAAAGCCAGAAACACCACCGGGGCGTGCTGCAGGACGGCGCGGGTCAGGCTTTTGCGCCCGATGCGGGTCTGCAAAACGGCGAACGGCAGCACGTGGCCGTCTTTCCAGGGAAGGATCTCCCCGTCCAGCACGCAGCCATCCGGCAAGGACTGTGCGGCCCCGGTCAACTCCGGGAAGCGATCGGTCATCAGTTCCTCCCCGCGCGACCAGATGAACGCCTTCCCGCCCCGGCGGACGATCTGCGCCCGGATGCCGTCCCATTTCCACTCGGCCTGCCAGTCTCCGGGCTCGCCCAGCTCCGCCGGAGGACCCTCCAGAGGATGCGCCAGAAAGAAAGGGTAGGGCTGACTGATTACTGAAGATGCCGTTTCCGGAGACAGCAGTTCCCGGAAGAACTCAGCACTCGGTTCCCATTCCCCCATCAGACGGTGCGCGATGATGCCCGGCGCGAGTCCGCTCACTTCCGCCAGCGCCCGCACCACCAGTTGCCGCGAGACCCCCAGGCGCATCCCGCCCGTGATCAACTTGTTCCAGACGAACCGTCCCTGCGGGCTCAGCTCCCTCCAGCTCTGCGTCAGAACGGCGCGTCTGCCATTCTCATCCATCTCGCGGAGTGGCAGCAGACGCTCATGCACCCAGACGTGCAGGGGCGGCAGTGGCCCGTCTTCTGGACCCGGCGGCAGCGCCAGCGCCACAGTCTCCGCCAGGTCGCCCACGGCGTCGTAGCACTCCTCGAACAACCATTCCGGAATGCCTGCCTCTTCGGCCGCAAGACGGCGGAGCTCCGTGGAGGTGACTGACTGCCGTAGCTTGCGGCCGGTCAGAAAGAAGACCGCCCACGCGGCGTCCTCTGGCGGCGCTTCCCGGAAATACTCGACCAGAGCAGCCTGCTTCCCGCCGGTGCGGTTGGTACTGTCCAGCGCTGCAAACAGCTCCTGAAATCGCTTCATCCCCGCGCCTCCCTGGCCTTCGCCCTGGCCCGCGCCCGAAGGCGGCGGGCCGTCCACGTACGGACGGCCATTGTGCCGAGAGTTGCGGCGGTGAGCGGAAGCACGAACGCCAGCATCACCCGGCCATAAGGACCGGCGGCGGAATGACCGGTAGCGTCCAGCGCCAGGAAGGTCAGATAGGCGAAATAATACGCTGTAAAGAGCGCTCCTTCCCAGCGGTCTATGCGGTAGCCCGTGTAGGCCACCGGCAGACATGCCACCGCGCAGGCAAGCATGACCGGAATATCGAACCGCAGGGCGGCTTCAGGAACGCCCACGGGGGAAGGGGACACCAGCCCGGCCAGACCCAGCACCCCCAGGAGGTTGAAGATGTTGCTGCCCACCACATTGCCCACGGCGATATCCCGCTCGCCCCGCAGCGCGGCCATCACGGACGTGGCTGCCTCCGGCAGGGATGTCCCCGCGGCCACGATGGTCAGACCGATGACCAGTTCCGTCGCCCCCAGCGCCCGGGCGATTTCAGACGCGCCGCTCACCAGCATCCGCGCACCGGCGGGGAGCAAAATCAGGCCGGCGGCCGTCAGCGCCACATCTCGCACTACGTTGGTGTCTGGGAACCCCGCGCCGTCGGGCCAGTCCCCCGGCCCGTTTCCTTCCGCGCGCGCCCTCCCCACCGTCCACCACAGATAGCCCGCCAGGGAGGCGGCCAGTGTTGCTCCCTCCAGACGCCCAAGGGAGCCGTCCAGACACAACGCGGCCACGCCGAAGCTCAAGAGCACCATGACGGGGACCTCGCTTCGCACAAGCCGTCTCTGGACCACCAGCGGCGACGCCAGGGCCGAAAAACCCAGCACGGCGAGCACGTTGAAGATGTTGCTCCCCACGACGTTTCCCAGCGCGATCTCCGCTTCTCCCGTGACAGCGGCTCCCACCGTGACCGCGATTTCCGGAGCGCTGGTGCCGAATGCCACCACAGTCAGACCAATGACCAGCGGGGAGACTCCGGCAGCGCGCGCCAGCCGGGAAGCCCCCCGAACCAACAGCTCCGCTCCCACCGTCAGCGCCGCCAGCCCCCCGGCCATCGCCAGAGCTATCAGCCACGGGCTCACAGCGTCTCCTCTCCCTCTTCCCGCAGACCTTCTTCGGCCGTCTCGCCTTCGAACCGGGTCTGAATGGCCACGGCATCCAGCCCCTGCTCACGCAGCCACCGCGCCAGGGCTTCGCTGTGCCCGTGGGTGACCCAGACCGTATCCGCACCGCTCAGACGCACTGCCTGGTTCAGTCCGTCCCAGTCCGCGTGGTCGCTCAGGACGAACCCCCGGTCCACCGCCCTCCTGCGCCGCGCCCCGCGGATCTGCATCCAGCCCGAGGCCATAGCGGTGGACGCCTCCCCGAAGCGGCGCATCCACGGGCTGCCCGCCGCCGATGGAGGCGCAATGACCAGCGCTCCCGCGAGCTCTTCCCTGGAGATCTCGGACACCAGGCGGAAGGGTGGCAGGTGCACTCCGGCCTCCGTGCACGCCTGGCTCATCCGGGCCACTGCTCCGTGGCAGACGATGGGCCCGATGGAGGGGTCAACACCGGCTAGCACCCTCTGCGCCTTCCCCAGAGCATAGGCGAACAGGACACTCACCCGTCCGGCATCGCGATTGGCCCGCCACCACGCGTTGATCTCGTCGAAGACTTCTCCCGGTGGCCGCCAGCGGTAAACGGGCAATCCGAACGTGGACTCCGTCACGAAGTGATGGCAGCGGAGCGTCTCGAACGGAGCACAGGTGGAGTCCGGATGCAGACGGTAATCCCCGGCGGCAACTGCCACGTGACCCCGCCGCTCGATGCGGACCTGAGACGACCCCGCCACGTGTCCGGCCGGATGCAGGGATACCCTGACCGCCCCGAGAGTCACGGCTTCCCCGTAACCCCTGCTCTCGATGCGGATTCCCGGTCCCAACCGGGCCCGGAGCAGAGGCTCCGACGGGCGCGAACAAAGGTACGCCCCCATTCCGGACCTCGCGTGATCCGAATGCGCGTGAGTGATGACCGCACGCGCCACCGGAAGCCAGGGATCTATGTGGAAATCGCCATCCGGGCAGTACAGGCCGGCCGGCGTCATCTGGATAATGGCGTCGCTCATGACCTCTTCAATGTTGGGAAACGGTGCAGGGAACTGACCTGGTTCCCCCCCACACTTGAGAGAGTTATTTTGATTGCAGACTCCTGCGGAATGTTGTAGAATGATGGAAATCTGCCGCGCGGGAAGCCGAGCCTGCGAACCCGCTTTCCCGCGCGTTCCGCAACGGAGACTGCCATGCGAAGAAATGCCTGCATCCCGCGTCTGCCGCGTCTGCGGTGCGGCCGCACCTCGGGCTTCACGCTGATCGAACTTCTGGTGGTCATCGCCATCATCGCGATTCTGGCCGCCATTCTGTTCCCCGTGTTCGCCCGCGCCAGGGAGCGCGCGCGTCAGACCGCGTGCATCAACAATATGAAGCAACTGGGGCTTGCATTCCTGATGTACGCCGACGACAACTCCAACAGGATCCCTCCCTTTCAGGCCTATTTCACCAACCGCACCGGGACCTGGGAGCCCACTCCGAACGGCATCATCGCCTACACCAAGGCGCGCGCCATTGACCAGTGCCCTTCCCTGACCCGGGTGGAAAAGCAGCAACCGCCTCCCTGGAGCTACTCCATCAATGCATACTGCACTTGGGTGGCCGCAAAAGGCTACTATGACAACTCTCTGGTGATGCGCGCCGAGTTCGACGGGATCCCCATCTCACTGTATCCGAATCCTTCCCGCACCATCCTTCTGGTGGATGAGGCCAAGCGCTATGACGACAGCCCGACTCCCCTCAACGATCCTGCGTTCGTGTTCACGGATACCACCACGAACCGGCACGATGGCAAGGCGAATGTGACGTTCCTGGACGGGCGCGTGGGTACCGTGCCCGGAGGGCTGGACTGGAACAACGGCAAATGGCCCGGAACGGACGAGTTGATGTTCCGTGGCCCTTCCGTTCTGCCCTGATTGATACCGGGAGTGCTGGCAGAGTGATCGCGGTCGGCCGGGTCGTGGCTTTTTCTATGGATGCGGCGCCGATCCCTTTCCCGCAAGTGGCGGCTCTGCTACACTGGAAGAGGGAGAAAACAGGCGGGAAGCGCTCGAAAGGAGAAAAACCACGATGAGAGCGTGGTCTGGGCTCGCGCTCGCCATCCTTGCTTTCCTCTGCGCCTGGCCTGCGGGCGCGGCAAACCTTCTGGTCAACGGCGACTTCGAACTGGCCGGACCGGTGGGCAGCAACAACTACGGACCTGTCTGGCAGGGAAACTTCAATCTGGAAGTCTTCGGCCCCGGCGCTCCGGAAGGGTTGGAACCCTACTCCGGTAAGAAAGGCCTGATGAAGACAGCCGCTGGAGCCGTCCTGTCGGGAACCGCCGAGCAGACGGTGCGCGTCAGCGCCCCCGGAGAGCAGACTGTCACGTTCGGATGCCAGGCGTGGGTCTACACACCGCCGGACAATCCGTTCCGCGAGAGTGGCGTCAGGGTGACCCTCTGGGTGGATGGTCTTGCGGTGCGCTCCGAGAAGGTGAGCTGGCCGCAGAAGCAGTGGACCCCTCTGATGCTCGTCTGGACCGGTTACGTGGCAAACGAGGTCAAGGTCACCATCCTGGCTCAGGCGGAGGGACGCAGCGGACCGATGGGCATTGCCGCCTTCGATAACTGCTCCCTGGATATCAGCCCCCCCGCCGCACGTCCCAACCTTCTGGTCAATGGAGGGTTCGAGCAGGCAGGACCCTACGCCAGCCAGGATCCCGGCCCGGGGTGGTTCCGGACGGGCGAGTTCCGCGTGACCGGGGCGCCAACTCCTTCCGCGCCGGACTTCCCGGGAGGCACCTACGAACGCGCGAAGGCGATGATGCTCTACACCCACGGCGGAGTGTCCACGGGGACACTGGGGCAATTCGTCCCGATGCCGGCCGGCTACTACGTGCTCTCGCTGCGGGGCCACGTGTATCTGTGGGATGAACTGAACTACGGCGGGGACGGAGCCGACTGCACGGTAAGCTGGCTGGTGGATGGGAAGTCGGTAAAGACCCAGTCGTTCTCCGCGTATTTCGACCTGCCGAATGGTGGTTGGTCCACCGTGGACTGGCAGTGGGTGGGGCACGTCCAGTCCGGGATCAGCTTGGTCCTTTCAGCGAATGTGCGCGGCGTGAACCCCGTTTCCAGCAGCATCGTCATCTTCGACGACTGGTATCTGAACTACTTCGATGGAACCCGGCCAACAACCCCGGTGGTGACGGATACCGGAGCCGAGACTCCCGTCCGCACTCAGCTCACCGCCTCCTGGAGTGCGTTGGACAATGAGACGGGGATTGACAACTACCAATACTGCATCGGCACGGCTCCCGGGACGGGCGACGCGGCAAACTGGACGGATGCGGGACTGGCAACACGTGTCACACGGCACGGCCTGTCGCTGGAGCCGGGCAGAACCTACTATGTCACCGTCCGGGCGCGGAACTATCAGGGATACTACGGCCCGGAAGCCTCTAGCGACGGCATTACCGTCGTGGCCGAGCCTCAGCCGGTCAGTGTGGGACAGGCGCGCCTTCTTCCCGACGGAACCTGGGTCAAACTGAACGGCAAGGCCCTGACGCTGCGTTCCGGCAACGACTGCTGGATACAGGAGCGCGACAGATCGGCGGGCATCCGGATTGCGAGCGATGTCCTGTTCACTGCGCTTCCCGGAACCATCCAGAACGCTCTGGGCAGGCTGGCCACACGGGACGGTGAGCGCTATCTGGATCTGACCGAGTTGACGTTCACGGGCCAGCAGCATTCGCCTCGTCCTCTGGTGGTCAACAGCCGTAATCTGGGTGGCGGCCCCCTCGGTGCGCATACGCCGGGCGTGGCAGGAGGGACCGGCTTGAACAACACCGGCCTTCTGGTCCGGCTCGCGGGCAGAATAACCGCGATCGGCGACGGCTGGTACTGCGTGGACGACGGAGCGGGTCTGCGGGACGGACTTCCGGGAGGTGGGGACGGTCCGCCCGGAGTCCGGGTGATCGGTCCGGCCACGGGCGTGGCGGTGGGAGACTTTGTCCGGGTGACCGGCGTCAGCTCCACGGCCGTCCTGCCCGGAGGAGAAACGGTCCGCGCCATCCGCGCCACCGCCGCGCCGTCGAAGGTCTAGCCTTCCCGCAGGATGACCTGACCGTTCCGGCTAATGGTAGCGTCGGCGGATTGAAATATGAGGGGACAGGAGGAAGAGCCACCTGATGTTCGTCCACACGGTACTGTTCTGGCTGAAAGATGGATGCGGCGAGGATGTCCGGCGCGCGATGATCCGGGACGGCGTGGAGCTGCTCGGACGGATCTCCTCCGTCCGGCACATCTGGGCGGGCACGGCAGTGGAGTCGTCCCGCGATATTGTGGACTGCAGCTTCGATGTGGGTCTGTGCGTGGTCTTCGAAGGCAGCGAAGGTCACGACGCTTATCAGGTGGATCCCCTCCATCAGGAGTTCGTCCGGAGATACAGTCAACACTGGGAGCGGGTGCGGGTGTACGACTTCGAGTAGCCCTTCCCGCCACATAGAAGGGATAGTCAGAAGATGAAGTCAGGCAAGGTCCGGATGGGGGTTCTGGGGGGCAGCTTCGGCGCGTCGTTCCAGTGGCATCTGCATCCGCACAGCACTGTGGAGGCGGTTTGCGATGCTCTGCCAGAACGGCGTAGAGCCCTGCAGGAGACATACTCTTGCGGCAAAGCCTATACAGACTTTGACCAGCTGATCGCCGATCCGGACGTGGACGCCGTGGCCATCTGCTCCGGCGCCCCGTGGCACGCCCGGCAATCCATCGCAGCGCTGAAGGCCGGAAAGCACGTGTGGTGCGCGGTACCGGCCGCCATGTCCATCGAGGAGTGCCAGGAGCTGGTGGAGACGGTCGAGAAGACCGGCCTCACCTACATGATGGGCGAGACCAGCTACTACAGGCAGACCATGATCAGCGCCCGTCAGTGGTGGCGGGAGGGACGGTTCGGAGAGATCTTCTACACCGAGGCCGAGTATCACCACGCGGGACTGGAGCCACTTTTCGTCAACCCGGACGGTTCCCGGTCGTGGCGCTACGCCTTCCCGCCCATGCACTATCCCACCCATTGCACCGCGTTCCTGGTGGGCTTGACCGGTGAGCGCCTGACGGAGGTCACCTGCTACGGGTGGGGGGACGACCGTCAGGAGCTCAGGGACAACGACTACGGCAACCCGTTCTGGAACCAGACTGCCCTGTTCCGGACCGACCACGGTCATACCTTCCGGGTCTGCATCTTCTGGCAGGGGGCTCACCGGGGCACGGAGCGAGCCCAGTGGTACGGAACAAAGATGAGCTTCTTTATGGAGCACCCCAACGGCCTTGGCCCGGTCATCGTGCGCAGCACGGAGGCGCAGGAGACCGATGACGCCGGGTTCGTCCGGACGCTCCCTGTCTTCGAGCAGTATGAGCCGGTCGAGTGGTGGAAGACGGAGATGCTGCCCGAGCCGCTGCGGGTGAACACGGGCCACGACGGTTCGCACGCCTTCCTGACGCACGAGTTCGTGGACGCCCTGGTAAATGGCCGGCGTCCGGCCATTGATGTCTACGAAGCGGTGGCATACACGGCTCCAGGGATCATCGCGCACCAGAGTTCTCTCCGGGACGGCGAGAAGCTGCAGATCCCGCAGTTCGACCGGCGCTGACCGGTCCTGCAATCTCTGGAATGAATGTGGGGCGGGAGTCACCAACAGACTCCCGCCCCGGCTGCGTCTTGAGGGGATTCTGGAATGTCCCGTGCGGCAGCGAGTCTGGCCTCTTGACAGGCCTGCTGAACAGCTTTACCCTGATAATGTGGGACGCGGATTCAGGCTCTACCGATCGCCTCCGGTCGCTTGAGTCCGCAAGAGTGCTTTGCGATAAGGAGGGTAACATCCAGTGATGAAGAAGCTTGCCGCAGGGGTTGCGCTTCTGATCGTCCTCTGTGCCGTGCCGGTGGCTGCCGACACCCTGGTGCTGAAACACGGAGTCGGGGGATATTCGGGGACTACAGATGCCTACATTGACAGCCAGTCGCCGGACACCAACTACGGCGCACCGTGGTACATGCACGTCTACATGTACAACAATGCCCCCCGGCGCAGTGGACTCATCCGCTTCGACCTGACGGGGAAGATCCCGCCGATGTCCATCATCCACAGCGCCACGCTCTCGCTGTGGTGCTATCAGGTGGTGGACATGGACTCCAACGATTACTTGTACGTTGCTCCCTTCCGTGTGGGACAATACCGGCCCTGGGTTGAGACCGAGGCCACCTGGAACCGCTTCCGGGGGACATCTTACTGGTCTTCTCCCGGATGCGAGGGATGGCAGTGGGGCGATCGGAGCCAGACCTACGATGGCACCCCGGTGCTGTTCACCAAGGATTCCCAGGTGAACCGTTACTATCACTGGGACGTGACAGCGTCCGTGCAGGCGTGGTATCAGGGAACGGCTAACAACGGTTGGCTCCTGCGCGCCACGTCGCACGACGGGGTGGCCGGAGTCAGCTTCAACACCCGCGAAGGCGGTATTGACTACAGGCCGTATCTCACCATTCAGTATACCGTCATTCCGGAGCCGGGCTCGTTGACGGCGCTGATGGCGGGAGTGGCCACACTGCTCTGCAGGAGACGGAAGAAGTCGGCATAGTGGGCGAACAATTCCACCTCTGCAGGAGCCGGAGCTGCGCATCCGGCTCCTTTTTCGCGCATTCTGAAAACCTCTGGAGCGGGAGCAGGCCGCGATGCTGATCCCCTCGCTGACGCCTCTGGAGTGGGCGCTGGCGCTCGCGTCCGCGGCGCTGGTGGGGTTCTCGAAGACCGGCGTTCCCGGAACGGGTATTCTGGTCGTCCCTCTAATGGCGGCGCTCTTCGGGGGACGAGAGTCTGTGGGCATCCTGCTGCCGATGCTCATCTTTGCGGACTGCTTCGCGGTGGCGTGGTACCGGCGCCATGCCCGATGGGACAGGCTCTGGGCGCTCATCCCCTGGGTGCTGGCGGGGATGGCCCTGGGCGCCGGTACGCTGCAGATGCTGGGACCTGCGGAAGGATCGCGCGACCGTCTGAGCGTCCTGATCGGCGTGCTGGTGCTGGTGATGCTGGCGCTCAGTCTGGCACGGGGACGATGGGGGGAGAGACTGGTACCGCACTCGCGTGCGGGGTCAGCCCTCACCGGAGTCGCGGCCGGATTCGCCACCGCGGTGTCCAATGCCGCGGGGCCGGTGATGAGCCTTTACTTCCTGAGCGCTGGACTCAACAAGTCCGAGTTCATGGGCTCGTTCGCCTGGTATTTCTTCATCTTCAATCTGATCAAGGTGCCCATCTTCGCCGCCTTGACCGCCGCAGACCCGCAGCACCCGATGTTCAGCGCATCATCGCTGACGTTCAATCTGCTGGTCGCCCCGATGATCGCCGTGGGAGCGGTGGCGGGCCGCTGGCTATTGCCGCGCATCCCGCAGAAGGTATTCGATGATGCGGTGCTGGTGCTGGCGGCGGCTGCGGCCTTGCGGTTGATCCTCGGATAGAGAAGGCCTGGCCTGAGGAGATATGGAGCGCTTCAGTCCAGCCGCAGGCCCAGCCCGCGGGCGGTTAGGACCGCCTCCTGGTATTCCTCCGGGGACAGAGGTCTGGCGATCTCCGGGAAGTTCTGCAGGGAGACACGGTGCTCAGGGCGGTACTGAGCCATGACGTTCACATACGTGCGCGGAGAGATCTCTGACGCAAGGAAGCGCAGCACCCGCCGCGTGTCGTCCAGGCAGCCCGGCATCACCAGATGCCGCACCAGCACTCCCCTGTGCGCAAGCCCCCGCCCGTCGCATACCAGGGGACCTGTCTGCCGGTGCATCTCGCGAACGGCGGTCCTGACCACTTCCGGGTAGTCCGGCGCGTTCAGATAGCGCGAAGCCAGCTGGCGGTCCAGGAACTTCACGTCCGGCATGTAGATGTCCACCACCCCGTCCAGCAGCCGCAGCGTCTCGATGGAGTCGTATCCGGAGGTGTTGTAGACAAGCGGCAGACGCAAACCGTTTGCGGCGGCCACCTCCAGCGCTTCCAGGATCTGGGGCACAACGTGGGTGGGGGTGACCAGGTTCACATTGTGACAGCCCATCGCCTGAAGCTGCAACATGATCTCCGCGAGTTCCTCCGGGCTAACGGGCTCGCCGGACCTGCGTTGGCTGATGTCGTGGTTCTGGCAGAACACGCACCCCAGAGAGCAACCGGAAAAGAAGATCGTCCCGCTTCCCCGCCATCCGCTCAAGCAGGACTCCTCGCCGTGATGAGGGCCGTAGCTAGCCACCACCGCCCTGTCTGTTGTGGCGCAGATGCCGATCTCCCCGGTGAGTCTGGCCGCAAGGCACCCTCGCGGACATAGCCTGCACTCCTTCTGCAGGTCTCTGCCGCGCCGGGCACGCTCCCCTAGCTCACCCGTGCCGCTCAGACGGAGGTAGACAGGCCAGCCCTCGTCGCTATCGGGCATGGCATCCTTGTAGGGAGGAGTCATCAGTCCAGGTCTCCACAGCGCGGGTGCGATTCCAGGGTGGATGGGGTGGCAGGAATGCCGGTCAGTCGCCGCCCAGCTTCAGCACGGAAAGGAACGCCTCCTGCGGGACCTCTACGGAGCCGATCTGCTTCATCCTCTTCTTGCCCTCCTTCTGCTTCTCCAGCAGTTTGCGCTTTCGCGTGATGTCGCCACCGTAGCATTTGGCTGTGACGTTCTTCCGGAGGGGACGGATGCTGCTGGCCGCGATGATCTTCTGTCCGATGGCTGCCTGCACGCGGATCTCGAACAGCTGGCGCGGCAGGATATCGCGCAGCTTGTCCACCAGCATCCGGCCTCGCGCATAGGCACGATCCTGATGCGTGATGAATGACAGCGCATCCACCGGCTGGCCGTTCAGCAGGATATCCAGCTTCACCACCTTGGACTCCTGGAAGCCCGCCATCTCGTAATCGAAGGAGGCATATCCGCGGGTGCGGCTCTTGAGCTGATCGTAGAAATCCATCAGGATCTCCGCCAGCGGGAGCTTATATGTGATGATGACCCGCGTGGTGCCGGAGTACTCCATGTGCTCAAAGGTCCCCCGGCGATCCTGGCAGAGCTCCATCACACCCCCCAGATACTCCGACGGGACGATGATGGTGGCGGTGACGAATGGCTCCTCGATCTTCGCGATCTGCGTCACGGGCGGTAGTTTGGAGGGATTGTCCACCTCCTCCACCGTGCCATCCGTCTTGTGCACGCGGTAAACCACACCCGGGGCGGTGGCGATGATGTCCAGCCCGAACTCGCGCTCCAGCCGCTCCTGGATGATGTCCATATGCAAGAGGCCGAGGAATCCGCAGCGGAATCCGAATCCCAGCGCTGCCGAGGTCTCCGGCTCCCAGCTCAGCGAGGCGTCGTTCAGCTGCAGCTTCTCAAGCGCCTCACGCAGGTCCGGGTAGTCCTCGCTGTTCATCGGATACAGTCCGCAGGACACCATGGGCTTCGCGCGCTTGTAGCCCGGCAGAGGTTCCCGGGCTCCCGCGCTGCCGGCCAGGGTGATGGTGTCTCCCACCCGCGCATCGCCCACCTGTTTCATGGAGGCGGTCACCCACCCGACCTCCCCCGTGGAGAGCTCCGGTCCTTCCAGCATCTCCGGCCGGAAGTATCCAACGGCCGTGACCTCGAACTCCTTGCTGCTGGACATCATCCGGATCCGGTCGCCCCGGCGCAGGCGCCCGTCCACGATGCGCACGTAAGCTACCACGCCAAGATACTGGTCGTAATGGGAGTCGAAGATCAGGGCCCGCAATGGAGCGTCCGGGTCGCCAGAAGGAGGCGGTACCTCGCGGACCACACGCTCCAGGATCTCTCGCGTGCCGATGCCCTGTCTGGCGCTGGCCAGCACCGCATCCTCCGCCGGAATGGCCAGCACGTTCTCGATCTCCTCTTTCACTCTTTCGGGATCCGCCATCTCCAGGTCTATTTTGTTGATGACCGGGATGATGGTGAGGTTGGCGGCCATAGCCAGATTGACGTTCGCCAGCGTCTGTGCCTCCACCCCCTGGGCGGCATCCACCACCAGGATGGCTCCCTCGCAGGCGTTCAGGCTTCGGGAGACCTCGTAGCTGAAATCAACGTGCCCCGGCGTGTCTATCAGGTTGAGCGTGTAGGTCTGGCCGTCGTCGGCCTTGTACAGCAGGCGGACCGCGGTCATCTTGATGGTGATGCCGCGCTCGCGCTCCAGGTCCATGGTGTCCAGCATCTGGTCGCGCTTCTCGCGCTCCGAGACGGCCTCCGTCACCTCAAGGATGCGGTCGGCCAGAGTGGACTTGCCATGGTCAATGTGCGCGATGATGCAGAAGTTGCGAATATGGTCCTGGGAGTGAGGCATGGCTGATCCGCTACTCCCGATTGTAGCCCACACCTCGCCCCCCTGTCAGCAGATGCCCCTGCCCCTGCAGCCGGGAGACGCGGCGCCGGTGGAGCCGTCTGACGCGGCCTCAGGTTTTGCGGAAAGCCCAGGGATCCAGAGGGGACGTTGCGGCCGCCCGGCAGAGCGGCCGCACTGAAGACTCGTTCAATCTACCACGCAAAGAAAGGCGTCATCGAAGAACGCCGCGCCGGCGGTTCCCGAGGCGCGCAGATTCAGCGAGACGCGCTGCGACCCCTGAGGAACCACTCCCTCCACCTGAAAGAACTGCCAGCTGCTGTCTCCCTTTACACGCGCGGTCATCGGGAACTCCTCCAGGAAGACTCCCGCGTTGTTGGTAAACGCCAGACTCATCCAGGCGCCCTCATCCTGTCCGGCCTGAAGTCCCTTCGTGCGGATCCATACTCCCGCCCGGTAGCGCTTGCCTGGCTGCGCGGTGGAGTAGTGCGTGATCTGCCGGTACCCTGATGTCCCGCCGGCTGGCGAGATCATCAGGCTTCTGTGACCACTGCGCGATTCGACGGCGGTCACCTCCACCGCTCCGCCTTCCAGAGGCTCCCATCTCACCGGGAGCCACGGGCGGCGGCTTTCGTCGGCCACCCGCTCGAACCCCGCGTTGCCGGCCAGATTCTCCGCGGCGGGTGCACGGTCCGGCGAGATCTTCATCTCAACAGCCGTCTCGCCGCCCGGAAGCACCCGCAGTCCCTCCAGTTCGTGCGAGGTGAATCCCTCCCGCCTCGCGGCCGCCGTGTAGGTGATGGGCGGCAGGTCCTGCAGCCGGAACGCGCCGCGGGAGTCCGTCTCTGCGCGGGCCCCGCCCGGAGATAGCGTCACGATGACGCCCGCGAGCGGCTGACCGGTCATCCCGTCCCCAACGGTTCCCTTGACGGCTCCCGGCTGGAGCGGCTCCAGCGAAGCGTCCGCCACGGTGTTCTGCCCCATCCGCACATCGTAGCCCGCGGTGGCCGGAGCGAAGCCCTCCGTTTCTACGCGAACGGTGTAGCGGCCGGGTTTCAGGGCGGGGAAAAAGAAGTTCCCCATCGGATCGGTCTGAGTGACCGCTCCGGTCTCCACGCACGTCACGCGGACACCCGCAAGGCGCGTCTGATATCGGGAATCCCGGACGGTGCCGGATATGGCCCCCGTGGTGTCGGTCGGCTTCGCCAGAGCGCGCACGGCCTCATACATCGGGGTGGGACGGGTGGGAAGCCCCTTTTCGTCTGTACCGCTGTCCACCGGCACCCAGTTGAACGCCGTCCAGCCGGGGTCGCTGAACAGGAACGGGAACACCGCGATCAACTGCGGGAAGCGCGGATACAGGTCGCGGAACGCGCGCATCATATAGTCCGCGCGGTTGTATTCGTCAATCGGCGGGAAGCCTTCCGCCTCGTACACCCCGTTCCCTACAGGGTATCCTGTCTCCAGGATCATCACCTTCACGTCTTTGCGGCCATACTTCTCCAGCACCCGGGTCTCCAACAGGAAACCATCCAGCGTGGCCTCCGGGTGCCTGGCCGTGCCGTCAATGTTGTTGTATTCCGGCGGGTGATTCTGGGGATACGGGTGCGAGCCCCATACGTCGAAAGCGTCAATGAAGCGGGGATTGGCCTTGATGCAGGCTTCGGTAGCCTCCGGCGAGAGTGCGAACGCGCCGTTCAGGATCTTGATGCGCCGGTCTCCCAGCGACCGGATGGCATCCGAGACCTCCACGAAAAACTGGGCATACTCCGCCAGATTCGCTTTGCCGCTCCACTCGATGTCCAGGTTCGGTTCGTTCCATATCTCCACGTAGAGGGGATAGACGTCCGAGCGCGGCAGATCCGCCACCACTTTCTTGAACACATCGGCCATCGTTCGGTAGCTGCCATCCGGGTCGCGGTATGGCTTCTGCCACGAGCCGTCCTTCATGACGCCGCCCAGACGCACCACCGGGATTAACTCCAGACGGTAGCACTCGCGCACGAAGTCCCGCCAGCCCTGCGGAGCCCCTTTCGTGTTCCGGTCAATGTTGAAGAAGAAGGTCTTGATATAGCCGTGGCGGCCCACCAGGTGCCGCGCCCAGCTCAGTTGGTTTCGCCCGCGTTCATCCAGGTTGTCTATGATGAGATGCGCGCCGAACGGGTTGTTGGGCATGCCCGGTGGCTGCGCTGCGCAGGTCCCGGCAGCAAGGGCCGTCAGGACAGCCGCCAGAGCCAGACGGATCATCATTTCAAAGGTCCTCCTGAGCCCGGTTTTGATGCACATTGTACTTTCGAGCCGCAACGGGGCTGCGGGGTTGCCCGGCCTCCTGCCGTGTGATAAAAGATGTTAGCTTTCGCGAACAGACTGGATACACACGACAGGCAGGAGATCTAGGCTTGGGATCATCGGTGGAGGAGAGGGCGCGTGCGCTTGCGGATGAGTTCCGCGGGCGTTTTGGGAGAGAGCCAGAAGTGGTTGTGCGCGCGCCCGGCCGCGTTGAGCTGATTGGCGGGCATACGGATTACAACGAAGGCTTCGTGATGCCCGCCGCGATTGACCGGGACGTGCTGATGGCGGGAGCCGTCGCGCAGGGTGACACCGTCCGGGTGTGGAGCGTGAACTTCGGCGAGATGTCGGAGATCCTGCTCACCGACATCCGCAGGGTGGAAGAGGCCTCCTGGTCCAACTACATCCGCGGCGTGCTGGATCAGTTCCATCGGGCCGGCCGGGTGACTCCTCCGATGGAGTTGGTGGTAGAGGGGAACATCCCCCTGGGAAGCGGGCTCAGCTCGTCGGCGGCGCTGGAGGTGGCGACGGCGTGCCTGATCCTCAAGCTGACGGACGGGGACATGGACGGCCGGGAGATGGCGCTTCTGTGCCAGCGGGCGGAGAACGAGTTCGTCGGCGTCAATTGCGGCATTATGGACCAGTTCATCTCCGTGCTGGGACAGGCCGGAAAGACCATGTTCCTGGACTGCCGCACCCTGGACCATCAGTTTGCCAACCTGCCCCGGGGGACGCGAATCGTGGTGGCCGACAGTAAGAAGCCCCGTACACTTGCCGGATCAGAATACAACGTGCGCCGCGCGCAGTGCGAAGAGGCGGTCAGCATCCTCCGCAAGCACATCAACGGCATCCGGGCGCTGAGGGATGTATCGGTGGAGGATCTGGAGCGCCACGGCGGCAAGCTACCGGATGTTGTCCGCAAACGCGCCCGGCACGTCGTCCACGAGAACGAACGTGTGCTGCAGGCACTCCGGGCGCTGAACGCCGGAGACGAGACGGAGTTCGGGAATCTCCTCAACCAGTCCCACGCCTCGGCGCGGGATCTCTATGAGATCTCTTGCGACGAGATGAACTGGCTCCAGGAGGCCGCCGTCTCGGTGCCCGGCTGCCTGGGCAGCCGCCTGATGGGCGGAGGGTTCGGCGGGTGCACGGTCAGCGTGGTCCGCGACGAGGCAGTGGACGAGTTCCGTGCGGTGGTCTCCGAGCGCTACGCACGGCAGACGGGCATCGAGCCGGAGATCTCTGTGCTGAACGCATCGGACGGAGCGGGACAGGTATTCTGAAGACCAGCCGACCAGGACGACCCCTGCCCTGTCTCATCGCTGCGCTTCTTGCAGTCGCGTGTCTGACTGCGGCTGCCGCTGCGAGAGCTGAAAAGGGATTCGCACTGGCGCTTCAGCCGCGGCCGTTCGTATTCCCCCGCGATCACGGGGCTCACCCGGAATTCCGGACGGAGTGGTGGTACTATACCGGGGTTCTGCGGGACACCTCGCAAAGGCTGTACGGGTTTCAGCTCACCTTCTTCCGTGTGGGGCTTGTGCCGGAGCTCAAAGGCCGCAGCTCGCGCTGGGCTACCCGCGATGTTCTCTTCGCTCACTTCGCGTTGACCGACGTCCGCGCGCGGCGCTTCCGCTACGCGGAACGGACCGGCCGGCCCGTGCTGGGGCTCGCGGGCTTTTCCACCACCAGTCTGGAAGTGTTCATCCGGGACTGGTCGGCCAGAATGGACGGCCAGCGGATGAGGCTGAAGGCCTCCTTCGACGACGCCACCCTGGATCTGACGCTCACGCCGGGGCGTCCGCCAGTCCTGAACGGCGAACGTGGCCTGAGCAGGAAAGGGCCGGGCAAGGGCAACGCCAACTACTACTACTCGATTCCCCGTCTGAAGACCGTGGGCACACTTCGTCAGGGTGGCCGCGCCATCCGCCTGACCGGAATGACCTGGATGGATCACGAATGGGGGACCAGCGAGCTGGCTCCCAATCAGAAGGGGTGGGACTGGTTCTCGCTGCGCCTCTCGGACGGGCGCGACCTGATGCTCTACGTGCTGCGCGACGAGAAGGGCCGGCCCACAACCTACTCCAGCGGGATGCTGGTGGAGCCATCCGGCCAGACACGGCGCCTTGGGCCGCCGGAATTCCGCGTCCGCGCGCTCTCAACGTGGACCAGCCCTCGCTCGAAGGGACGATACCCGTCGGGCTGGGAGATCTCCATCCCGGGCGCGGATCTGACGCTGCGCGTGGAACCGCTGGTGAAGGATCAGGAGTTGATCACCACCGGGACGACCGGGGTCACGTACTGGGAAGGCATTGTGCGGACCAGCGGTAGCTCCCGCAACCGTGGCGTGTCCGGGGAAGGCTATGTAGAGCTGACCGGCTACGCCCCCGGATCCCGCATCAGCCCCGGCTCCAGGCGGTGAGGCATCCGGAGTTGCGCCGGGCGGCGGCCGGGCGGTATACTCGGAGCAACCGCAGACTCTGTTCTGTTTCGCCTCGGCGGGAGGATCATCGGCCCGATGCGCATCTGGACAAGCGCCGCGCTCCTCATACTCCTTTTCCCGTTCGCAGCCGCCCTCCAGGCGTCTGACGACACTCCTGCGCCGGTCCGGGCCATCAGGGTGGAAGGGACCATCAACCCGGCGACGGCCGGCTACATCATCCGCGCCATCAAGGAGGCCAACCGCCTGGAGGAAGCGCTGCTGCTGGTGGAACTGGACACTCCAGGCGGCCTCGTGGATTCCACCAAGGACATCATCAAGGAGATGCTGGCCTCGGATGTGCCCATCGCCGTCTATGTGTCTCCCCAGGGGGCGATGGCCAGCTCCGCCGGAACCTTCATCACAGTGGCGGCGCAGGTGGCGGCCATGGCTCCGACGACTCACATCGGCTCCGCCACCCCCATCTCCGGGCAAGGCGGCGAGGATTTGGAGCGCAAGGTCACCTACGCCATGGCCAGCTATATGAAGACTCTGGCGGAGCGGCGCGGGCGCAACGCCGAGTGGGCCGTCAAGGCAGTGGAGAAGGGCATCAGCGCCACAGAGCGGGAAGCGCTCAAGCTGAAGGTCATAGACCTGATCGCAGCTTCACGGGACGAACTGCTGAGGAAGATAGACGGCAGGAAGGTGAACGTCAACAAAGGGGACGTGGTCATCCGTACGAAGGGCGCTCCCGTGCGGGACATGCCTATGTCGCGTCAGGAGCAGCTGATGCACTTCCTGGCGAACCCGAACGTGCTGAGCATCCTGATCCTGATCGCCATCTACGGCATCATTGGCGAGATCTCTAATCCGGGCGGCATCCTTCCAGGCGTGGCGGGAGGGATCGCTCTTATTCTGGTGTTCTTCAGCGCGAATTTGTTGCCGCTGAACATCACGGCTCTGCTGCTCATCGCGTTCGCCATCATCCTGTTCATCGTGGATACTCAGGTTGCCAGCCACGGCATCCTGAGCGCGGGAGGTGCGCTCTCGCTGGGACTGGGGCTGTTCCTGCTGGTGGACGTGAGCGATCCACTCTTCCGTACTTCCTTGGCGCTGGTGATCATGGCGGCGCTGGTAACCACGGCGTTCTTCACCTTTGCGGTGGGCGCGGGGCTGAAAGCTCAGAAACGGAAGGTGACCACCGGGCGCGAAGGTCTGGTGGGGAAGGTCGTGGAAGCCCGGACGGACATCGCTCCCGTCGGCCGGGTGTTCCTTGACGGCGCCTGGTGGACGGCGGAGACGTCGGGGGAACCCATCCGGGCAGGGGAGCTTGTTGAAGTGAAGGCTGTGCGGGGGCTGCGGCTCCTGGTGGAAAAGCGATAGGAGGTCGGCGAAAATGGTCGAACTGATCGAGATGCTCGGCTGGTTCTGGGTGATCGTCATTCTCTTCGCGGTGTTCGTGCTGCCGTCCGCCATCAAGGTGGTGCGGGAGTACGAGCGGGGGGTCATCTTCCGGCTGGGACGGCTGGTGGGAGCCCGGGGGCCCGGTCTGTTCTTTATCATCCCCGTGATCGAGCAGATGATCAAGGTGGATCTGCGCGTGGTCACTATGGACGTGGCCAAGCAGGAGACGATGACGCGGGACAACGTTCCGGTCAGCGTGGACGCGGTGGTCTATTTCCAGGTCGTCAACCCGGAGATGGCCATCAATAACGTGGAGAACTTCGTCAAGGCGACGTCGCTCATCAGCCAGACAACCCTGCGCAGCATCGTGGGGCAGTTCGAGTTGGACTCGCTGCTGTCGGACCGCGACACAGTGAATCAGCGGTTGCAGGCCATCATTGACGAACAGACCGAGCCGTGGGGTGTCAAAGTCATCACGGTGGAGGTGCGCGACGTGGTGCTGCCGGAGGCGATGCGCCGGGCGATGGCCCGTCAGGCGGAGACCGAGCGCGACCGGCGCGCCAAGATCATCAATGCGGAAGGCGAGTTCCAGGCGGCCGAGAAGCTTTCTGAGGCGGCCCGCATCATCAGCCAGACCCCTCAGGCGCTGCAGCTCCGGTTCCTGCAGACTCTGACGGAGGTGGCTGCGGAGAACAACTCCACCATCGTGTTCCCCGTACCGGTGGATCTCTTCGAGCCGTTTATCAAGAAGCTGTCCGGCCAGAGTCAGAACTGAGTTTGCCGTAAGGCACAGAAGTACGGCCGGGAGGCCCGGGCCTCCCGGCCGTTGTCGTTCTGGTGGAGGGCTAGAGCTTATCCTGAAGCCACTTCAGCGCGGCGGCGCGCATCTCCGGCGTCTCCTGATGCCCCACGTCGAAGCGCAGCAGCTTCCAGTTTTCCGGGACTCCGGCATCTGCATACACCTTCTGCAGAGCCGCATCCACGCGGTCCAACCCGTTCACGGGTGTGAGCGGGTCCCGCAGTCCCGCCAGCGACAGATGTGCGCGGGGAGCGATCAGCGCGTTGATGCCGGCCGTGTCAAAGTGCTTCAGCAGCGAGGGCACGTAGTAATAGATGCCGTGCCCGTCCAGGCCTCCGGCTTCGATGAGCGCCTGAAAGTCCGTCAGGCAACAGATGTCCACGCACACCTTTACCCGCTCATCGAGAGCAGCGTGCCACCAGGCCATGGTGGAACCCATGCTCATCCCGAGCGACGCGATTCGCGCAGGGTCCACATCCGGCCTTGAGATGGCATAGTCGGTGGCGCGGATGGTGTCGAACACCATCATCCCCCACAGCACCTGACCCTTCCAGAGCATCTCCTTGAAGACGGAGCTTTCCGTCCGTCCAGCGCGCTCACCGAACACCCAGTGGTCTATGCACAGGGTGTGGAGCCCCAGCCGGGCCAGTGCCTCACCGTAAGGCGGTTGCTGGAGACAGTCCCGGGGCCGGATGGCCTCGTCCTTGCCGATCCGGTAGCCTCCCCCGTGGGCATGGTTGTAGATGACCAGCGGCGCCTTCTCTGCCAGAGCGCGGCAGAACCAGGCCGGGACAGGCTCGATGCCGTTCAGGTCCAGGATGAGCTTTTCGAGGACATAGCCTTCTCGCTGCTCCTCAAAGACCTTTTCTGCTCGGACCGGCCAGTCCCGCGGAGGGAGGTCTCCCAGAAGCGACCAGAGTTGTCTGCGCCTTTCAGCTGACTCCACTCCTCACTTGACCTTCCGCAACAGGATGCCGTCCACCCCCAGGTAGTAGCCTTTGCTTTCGGGATTCTTGCCGGTGTTCCGGAAGGAGATCTCCACATCGCCTGCAGGAAGCTCGAAGTGTCCCAGATTGAACTCCCTCATCCCGGTTCCACCGGTGAAAAAGTCCCTGGGGCCCCCCGCCGGCTTGCCTCCCACCGATACCTGATATATGCCGTAGTCCCAGGAGATGGTGGCGAACAGAACCGCCTCGTACGTCCCGGCCTCCGGCACCGGCACTTTCAGAGTGAACGAACCGCCGGGCTGCCGGGGGGTGAAGAAGACCTGTCGGCCTCCACGGCCGTGGCCTTCCTGAATGCCCAGGGCCTCCTTCGGCTCCGCAGTAGCGCCTGGCAGGAACTCGTCCAGCTCCCGGATGGCGGATTCGTCGTAAGGCAAACGCTCGCGCGCCGGAGGGAGGGGCGGGAACGGCTTGTGCGGCTCCGTCTGATACCAGTAGGCCACCGTGTAGAAGTCGTCGTAGCGCTCGATGAATCCGCTTACATTCTGACGGGAGCCTTTATGTTCTATTTCCACCCGCAGCGACTTGTGGAACGGGATGGGATCCGGGATGTGCCAGCGGTAGGCCGTGCTGCGGTCGCCGGTGTTGTAACCCTCCCAGATGGGAAGACCATAGTAAAGCCCGTCCAGCTTGCGGAACCCCCAAGCGTCGCAAAAGTAGTCCTCCGTGCCGGTGCCGCGCAGGGACGGCTCCTCCTCGCCGTCTATGAAGAAGAAGTCGTCTCCCTCGCCGTACCAGCCCGGCTCGTTCAGACGCACGCTCTGGACGGTGCCCACGTAGTGACCGCGCCCCTCGGCTTCCAGGATGACATAGTTCTTGCCGTCCGGCTTGCAGGGGACCTGCTGGCGGTACTGGGCGTGGAAGTAGGCGGTGTCCTTGGGCAGTGACTTCAGCTTCTGCCAGTCCACGTAGTAGTAAAAGGCGTTGACACGGCCCTTTCCTTCGTTCGTCACGGTGATACGCGCCGACTTGCGGAACGGCATCGGCCAGTAGCAGTTACGCGCGCGGCCCTCGCTGGTCACCCGCACCGGCAAGCTGTTCACTGGCACGTCCATCCCGTGGCCGGCCGCAAAGAAGTCCCCCAGGGGTACCTCGACGCTCGGCTCCTTCTCCCCGTCCCAGTACATCCGCAGCACCAGCAGACGGGAGTACCACCGGTCCTGCGCAGAGACGGTGTTCCAGATGTGCACAATCCGCCCGGGACCCTCCAGATCGGCGATCACCAGGGTCTCTCCGGGCGCGATGGGACGGGCATCCGCGTTGCCGTTGTGCCAGTCAGGATCGGAGCTGGACGAACGCCGGGCTTCATAATCCTTCAGCAGCTCCAGGCCGCCTATCGGGTTCCCTCCGGCCCAGAGAGGAACCACCAGGCCAGCAGCTGCACAGGCAACCACAAACGCGAGCAGAGATCTTCGGAACACAGTCTAGTCCTCCTTCGCGGTCACATTCTCGACAGGTTAGAAGAGACTTCGCCGTCTTCCGGATGAATCCTGCCCGGGCCCTGCGCTTCAGCCGCGCCCGCGCAGACGGTAGTGATGCAGCCCCTCCACAAACGTCTTCAGGTTCTCCCAGGGTACTCCGGGAGCAATGGAGCTGCTTGCCCCCAGAAACAGACCGGTGCGCGGCCCGTTCTCCACCAGAAAGCGCATCTCTTCCCGCACATCCGCAGGTGTCCCCATCGGCAGCGTGCGCGTGACGGAGACCCCGGCGAAGATGATCAACTCCCGGCCGTCTTTGGCTTTCATCCGGCAGATCCGGCGGTAGTCCATGCCGTCCTCGTACTGGAACCCCTGGAAGCCCGAGATGCCGGCTTCCAGCAGCCTGGGCACAAGGTCCATCAGGTTGCCATCGCAGTGCCACAGCAGACGCACATCCGTTTTTAGGAGAGGCTCAAGGCTGCGCACGAAATGGGGAAGCCACAGGTGGTCCAGAGTCTCGATGCGCACCAGCATTCCGCGGGAGTCCGCCATGTCGTGGTCCAGACGGCAGACGGGCGGCAGCTTGCCATCCGTGAATGCCCGGGCGGCGGCCCGGTTGTTGCGGACTGCCACGTCCGCCTGCAACCGGAAGTGTTTCTCCATCACCTCGGGGTACAGAGCGTAGGCCGAAAAGTAGTGCTCGTAGCCGTAGACGCCGTAGGCGAACCCCGGGAACATAACGCAGCCGTAGGGCGCTTTCAACATCTCCGGGCCGATCCGGTCCTGAAGGCGCTGCTCCCGGAGAACAATCTCCCGTGCCCGGGCGTCCTCATCGAACTCCGCAGCCTGCCGCTCCAGCGCCGGGAACACCACCTGCTCCAGATGCTCCACAACGGCCTCCGGAGAGTCTATCAGGATGCCGTCGCGCTCCACGCTACACGCGCCGGTGGTCGCGCCGCGCTCCGCCTCCTCGTAGCCGTGCGCGGTCATGGTCAGCGGATTGTCCCAGAGATACTGATCCAGCAGACAGACCCCGCAGTTCTCCTCCATCCGAAGGTAGACGCGTTCCGGATCCCGCAGATAGTCGCCTGGTGCCGCGCCGGCCAGGCGCTCGATCATAGCGTGCTCCATCACGTGGACGATCCAGGTGGGGATGCCGCTGGTCTCCCTCTGGAGCAGCGCATCCATAGCTAGCTGCGCGCGCGGGGTCTCGGGAGCGTGAAAGACCGGGAAGCTCGCACCATCGCTGGTTGAGCCGTTCTGTCCCGTCTGGCTCGAAGTGATATCCGGGTTCAAGGTTTTTGCGCTCTCCTGGCCCGCGTCCGGCCCGGCGGGTTGCCCTTCAGTGCATCTCCACCTCGCAGACGCCGATGCCGCCGCGGTAGAAGTTGAACTGCACGTTGGGGTGCAGCGAGAGCAAGGACATCGGCACCGCGCTGTCCGCGATCCTCTTGCTGATCATCAGGGTGGTCAGCCGCTGCCCGAAGGGATTGTCGTGCATTCCAGCGTGCCAGATGGACACCCGCTCCGCCTTCCAGGTCTGGACCGGCCCCACCGTCACCGCCTGAGTGGGCACCAGAGAGACGTTTCCGCCACCGGAGGTCCGCGCATTCTGCATGATGGTGACGGGATGCAGGTCCACCACCCGCGTCCCCAGCTTCAGGTACTCCTCCGGCGAGGGGGGCTCATCCCTGTAGGCACCCTCCCGGCGCACAGGATCGTTGAAAGCCCAGTGCTTGATGTCTCCCTGTCCGCCCTGCATCACCACGCAGCGGACCCCTTCCCAGCTCTGCTCATATTCAGTAACGTCAGCGCGAGGGAAGTGCAGGTTCTCTTCGGGCATGGCGAGTTCCGGGCGGATGCGGTCGAAACACAGTTCCCGGTCCGTCCGCGCGAACGAAAGCGGATGCTCGGGAGGCACTTCCCGGCCATCCAGCACCCACTCGTCCATTCCCCAGAAGTGGGCGTGACGCAGGTTCAGGTCCAGCGCGTTCACCAGCCGTGCCACCAGCGGGAGCTGCTCCGTCGGCCCGATAGGGCCGCAGATTCCCGCCGGGCTGTCCGGCGTGGCCTGCCTCCACGCCTCGATATACTCCAGCGCCTCCGCCAGGTAGAACTCTTCCAGCGTGTCATAGATCACCACGCGGAAGCCCTCCCGCGAAAGGCCGGGCAGATCCTCGGCCTTCAGGCTGGCGGCGTCGTCGAGGAGTTCCTGATCCAGGGTGGTGTAGTCCCACCAGTCCGGCGCAAGTTTGCTGAGTCTTCTGGCCATTTCCGTCCCTCCCGCGGCCCCGTCTCTGGGGAGCGGGGCGCGATTGCAGGATATCCGTCTGACGGTCTTCCGGGAAGTGCTTTGCGCTGCGTTCCCGCGAATCCTGCGTTTTTGGCGCAGAATCATTGTTGCGACCACGTCGCCCAAAGGCTACAATGGCTTCAGAAGAGCTGCGCAGCGCTTCCCTGCGCGGGTAAGCCCGCAGCGTGAAGGAGGACCGTTCCCGTGGATCTGCAAGTCAGAAAAGATCTGCTGCCGACAGAGGAAGATGTCCGGTTCTATCGTGAGAACGGCTACTGGCTGGGGCCGCGCATTCTGGATGATGAGGCACTGGAGGCCCTCCGGGACCGACATGCGCGGGTGGTCGCCGGAGACTATGCCACGGGACGTCCACCCCTTTCCCACACTCCCCCGCCCGGCGAACCGCTGGACCGCATCGTCAAGATAGACAACGCCTACTGGGCCGATCCTGTGGTGGCGCGCCTCTCCACAAGCCCGATGCTCGGTGCGATGGCCGCCCGGCTGACGGGAGCTTCCGGCATCCGCCTCTGGCATGATCAACTCCTGCTCAAGCCACCCGACACGGGCGCGCAGGGCAATGTGGGATGGCATCAGGACTACGGGTACTGGCAGTGCGCCGAACCTGCCGATATGCTCACGGCCTGGGTGGCGCTGGACGACGTGACGCTGGAGAACGGGTGCATGCAGGTGGTGCCCGGCAGTCACAAATGGGGTCTGGTGCCGGAGGGCAGCTTCTTCGTTCAGGATCTGGAATCGTTGCAGGCAGAGATGGAGCGGCGGTCGGGGCGGCGCTTCGAGCTGGCGCAGTGCATCCTGCCCGCCGGGGCGGTCAGTTTTCACCACTGCCTGACGATTCACGGCAGCGGTCCGAATGTCAGTGGCAGGCCCAGGAGGTCCATCGTGGTGCATATGATGCCCGACGGCACGCGCTACAGGGCCGGGACTCCCAATGACAACCATTCCAGCGTCCGCCTGCTGAGCGGCAGGGACGGCGATCCTTACGCAGGACCGTTCTTCCCGCTGATATACCGGGAAGGCTCCGGCGAAACCTGGACCTGCTGGACGGCCGGTGAGAGCGTTCATCCGGCAGTGGCCGCCGCGAAGTGATGTAGAGGGACTGATCTTCTCTCAGCGGACACGCTGGCCACGCACCGCGACCGCATCGGCTGCGGCGTGCAGGCATATCAAGAGCAGCCCAACCAGGCCCGCCAGGAATAGTCCCCGGGCGAATGCGATGACCGTGAAGAACGCCACCAGGCTGAGCCCCAGCCACCCGATCCCGCGCGGCGCCTGCCACCGGGAAGAAAACGCGAGGAAGAACGGCAAGCTCACAAGGAACCATCCCGCGAAGTTCAGCGCCGGGATGCCGTAATAGGCGCCCGGATCGCGCCACCGCCAGAATCCCAGCGGACCGGCGGCCAGGGGATCTATCAGCAGGTCCAGTCCCACCATCCACGCCGCCGCCAGAGGAGCCCATCCCCGCCCGGTCAGTCCCAGACTTCCCGTACGCTCCGAGACATAAGCCAGCAAGGTCAGCCAGGCGCACCCGATGGCCCACGGCACGCCCAGCACCGCCGGGCCGAGCGCAGCGGTGTAGGAGTAGTGGCCGAACGGCACGCCCAGCCTCAGGCCTGCCGCCTCCGCCGCCAGACCCCACAGGCCTCCCATCATCAGCGCAGGCCGGGCCGTAGCCGGAGCCAGCCGCAGCGCAAGCCCTGCCGCCAGGAACAGGAACACCGGCGCAGCCCACTCGCTGCCCGCAGGAGGCCCGTCCAGCGCCACATAGCTGACCAGCCCTCCTGCCCAGAAAAGAGCGTATGCGCCGATAAGCGCAAAGCTCAGGACTGGCCCGCTAGCCCTCATAGCGCTCCATCAGCTCCTTGGTGATTCGGGCGGACATGAGCACCGTGGGAGTCCCACCACCCGGATGCGTGCTGCCGCCGACGTAATACATCCCCCGGTATCTGTGATCCCGGTTGGGAGGCCGCAGAAAGGCGTTCGCCCAGCCGTGTGAATGCTTGCCGTATATGGCTCCTCCCGGCATCGAGTAAGTCTGCGCCATGCGCGCCGGCGTCCAGATGCTCTCCACCACGATGTCCGTCTCGATTCCGGGGAAGCCGGAGCGGCGGAGACGCTCCAGCACCCGGCTGCGTGCCCGGCGGGTCGTCTCATCGTCCCATTCCGGAGCGCCGGAGGCGGGGGCATTGGCCATGATAAACAGAGCCTCTCCGCCTGGCGGAGCGACGGACGCGTCGGTCCGGCCGGGAATGCAGACATAGACGGTGGGGTCATCGGGGAAGCGCATTTCATCGAAGAGCTGGCGGAACTCGCGCGGATAGTCTTCCGAAAAGTACACCGTATGGTGCGTCTGATCCGGCAGCCTGCGCCTGAGTCCCACGAGCATCACGAACCCCGAAAGCGAACGCTCGTCCTCCGGCAGCTCGCCAGTCCCAGGCTCACCGAGCAGCGCTCCTGCGGTGGATGCGTCTCCGTTCAGCACAGCGGCATCGCATTCCACCGTCTCACCATCCTCCAGTTCTACCGCCCGCACCCTCCGGTCCGTGGTCAGGATTCGCGCTACCCTCCGCCCCGTCTCCAGAACCGCGCCGTTCCGGCGCGCGAGATCCGCCACGGTCTCGACGATGCTATACAGCCCCCCGCGCACGTGCCACGCCCCGAACACGTGCTCAATGTAAGGGATGACGCACAGGGTGGCGGGGCACCGGTAGGGCGATGAGCCCACATACGTGGGATAGCGCTCGTAGAGCTGGCGCAGCACGGGAGAGCGGAAGTATCGGGCCACGGTCTCACTGTAGAGACCCCACGCGTCCCGCAGCGGGAAATGCCTGAGAGCCGCCGGGTCCGGCGGGCGGCCAAACTCCCGCGGGGAGGTGCGGAAGAACGTTTCCTGCGAGAGGTCGAAGATGCGCGCGCCCAGCCGCATGAACTCCAGAAAGGCCGAATCCGCGCGCGGCTCCAGGTTCCGGAGCGTCTCAAGCCAATCCGGCAGCCGGTTGCTGACATCGAAGCGGGCGCCGTCCGGATACACATAGCGGGCGTGCGGCTCAACCTGAACCAGCTCCAGATGATCCTCCAGCTTCTCCCCCGCGCTCTGGAACAGTTCGCGGAAGACAAATGGCATGGTGATCAGGGACGGGCCGGTATCGAACGTGAATCCGTCCTTACTCCACCGGTTCATCTTGCCGCCCAGAGACGGCCCCTGCTCGAACAGACGGACGCTCCAGCCGCTGACCGAAAGGCGAAGCGCCAGCGCCAGACCTCCCAGGCCTCCTCCGATGATGACAGCATGCCGGCCTGCGCTCATTCCGCCAGCCTCCCTCCAGGCAGATAGCTGCGCCCTTTCCAGACCACTCCCCGCCCGCTGCGGCAGCGCATCCAGGAGGCGATCCCGAGCGCGATCAGCATCGCCTCCGCCACCGGGTGCAGCAGCGCCGGCCAGATGGAGTAGCGGAACCGCGCGCACTGGGTCAGGCGCATCGTCAGCACGAACCCTGCTGTGATAGCCGCAAGGAGGAACGCTCCGCCCCGCACGAAAGGCAGAAGCAGGAAAGGCAGCAGAAAAGCGGAGACGTGGAGCCCCAGAAAGAGCCAGAAAGTCCACCCGTGGCGGAAAGCGGGATAGAAGTTCTTCAGGAAGCCCTCCCAGATGCTTTGCAGGCTGTCATACATCCGGACGCGGACGATGTCCTGACCATCCAGACAGAGGCTGCGGCCTCCCCGGGCGCGCCAGGCGCGCGCCAGCCACGTATCCTCGAACAGCTCGCCGCGCACCAGACCGTGTCCTCCCAGGGCTTGATACTCCTCCCTGCGCGCCAGGATGCAGGCTCCGTGCGCCAGTCCCAGCGAGGCGTCCGCCGGCCGCATCCGGGCCAGCGGGGCGGGGTACAGCGTGAACACCACAAAGTTCAGCATCGGCAGCAGCAGCTTCTCCCAGAAGCTCTCCGTATCCAGGCCGGGCCAGCAGGAGAGCAGAGTATTGCCAGTCTGCTCGGCCTCGGTGATGATCCGCGCGAGCGCCTCCGGCCGCAGACGGGCATCGGCGTCAAGAAACAGTAGCCACTTCCCTTGCGCGGCGGCGGCCAGAGTGGCGCAGGCGTAAGGCTTGCCGCACCAGCCCTCCGGCGGGCCGTCCGTCCGGATCAGGCGGATGCGGGGATCGCGCGATGCGGCTTTCTCCACCACGGCGGCCGTTCCGTCGGAGGAGCGGTCGTCGCAAACGATCACTTCGAGCACGATCTCTCCCTGCTGGAGAACGGAGTCCAGACAGCCGGGGAGGTTCGATTCCTCGTTGCGGGCGGGAATAAGCACCGAGCAGACACTTCCTGGCATGGCTCCCGTGCGGCGGGGAGCCGGCCACGCCACGGCGTTCCAGAGAACCAGCAGAAGCAGGATGCCGTTCACCGCGCAGACTCCGGCAAGGATTGCGCTCAGCACCCGGCCGCCTCCCCTTCGCGCGATTCATCGCTCAGGATGCCGGCGATCTCCACCGCAGCCCGGACCATCGGCAGATGCCCCGCCCCCCGGAGCACGTGCACGCGCGCCTGCGGCAGAAGCTCCCGGTAGACCTCCACAGAACGCCGCACCGCCCCGAAAGTCTGGTCTCCGTGGATGATGTCCACCGGCAACCCCAGTCCCTTCAGCTCCCGCCGGGCGTCCAGGGTAAACATCAGATCCCCGCCGGCGGAGAAATGGATCGGCCCGGCAAAATCGGGGAATACGGCGTGACAACGCCCCGACACCACGTTCCAAACGCGAACTTCCATCCGGCCCGATGGATCCGGCGGGGTACCGGAGATCAACGCTTCGCCGTCCGGGGTGAACGCCAGGGACGTGATGAAACCGGGGACCTCGGCCCATCGCTCGAGCAAGGCCAAATCGCCGGCCCGGAACAAGCAAATGGCCGAGCCTTCGGCGGCCGCGGCGGCAAGGGTCTGGCCGTCCGGGCTGAAGGCCAAGGCCCCCACCGGGCCCGGGCCGAGGAGGGTGGAGACCGGCTTCCGACTCTCCAGGTCCCAGAGAAGGATACGGCCGTCCGCCGTTCCGACCGCCAAATGCCGACCGCCGGGAGCGAATTGCATGGCCGTGACCTCGACCGAGGGCGAAGCCGGCTGTTGGAACTCCTCCACCGGGGTCTCTTCCGTCCCGGCGATCCGACAGCGATAAAGGCGACCGCGGCGATCGGCGATCCACAATTCACTGGAAGTCGGGTGAGCAACTACCAGCGCCACCGGGCCGGCATCGGGCAGCATTACGGTGCGGCGCAGATTGAGGGTCTCCGAATCGCGGATTTCGATCTGGCGGTCGCGGGCGAGGACCGCCAGCCAATCGCCGTCCGCAGCCAGGGCCATGGCGGGCGGCCCCAAACCCGGTTGTTTGACGGTGGCCAG
>Ga0101944_10001752_pt1 | contig 41436 bp, 27 predicted proteins | sample DewCreD2012metaG_FD_75245 | JGI IMG/M metagenome (GOLD analysis project Ga0101944, IMG submission 75245) | Hot spring sediment bacterial and archeal communities from British Columbia, Canada, to study Microbial Dark Matter (Phase II) - Dewar... ... | reverse complement strand
TGGCGGATGGTCCGCAACGACGGCGAATCCTCCAGGCATTCCCATGCGAACAACGGCTGCGTGGTGTGGATGTACATGCGCGATATCCTCCGTTCCTACCACACCCATTATACAGAGCAACTAATCCCCGTGTCAAGCGCCGCGTGGTCGAAAAAACGCCGAAAAAAACGCTTGCGCCGCCAAATCCCACGCCAGTTGAGCATTCCTGCGGGTAACTCGATTTTCCCGACCCGCTCGCATCCCCACTACCGTTGACAGGAATCAACTACGCAACCGGCTCAATGTCGCATAGGGTGGCTTGACGGGCGCATATCGTTTCAAGTATCGTAAAACGGATTACTTAACGATAGGAACCGGCCTATGAATTCCGTCAAAGTATCTCCGAAGTACCAGATTGTAATTCCGCGGGAAATCCGAGAGTCGTTGAACATCCGTCCCGGAGAAGCAATGCAGGTCTTTGAATTCGATGGACGCATCGAGGTGGTGCCGGTGCGCCCGTTGAGAAGCCTCCGGGGACGCTTCAAGGGCATAGACACCCAGATCGAACGGGACGCCGACAGAGTATGAACGTGGTCGATTCGTGCGGATGGATCGAGTATTTCGCAGGCGGGCCGAACGCCGGCCGTTATGCCAAAGCGCTTGAGGAAACAGGCTCTCTCGTTGTGCCGACGATATGTTTGTACGAGGTATTCGGTCTGTTGCTTCGGCAACGCGGACGAAGCGACGCATTGGAAGCAGTGGCCGCAATGCGCGAGGCGCAGATCGCTTCCCTGACCGATACCTTGGCAATGGAGGCCGCCACGCTGGCGCACGCGCACAAATTACCGATGGCGGATAGTATCATCTTGGCCACCGCACGGGCTTTCGATGCAACGCTGTGGACACAGGACGAACACTTCACGTCAATACCGGGAGTTCATTACTTTCCCGCCAGGCCGGGAAGACCATAAGGCCACGTGTTTCGCGCGCGGATTTTCTTACGCTGCGATAGCCCGTCTCACCAAACCGGTCTGGATAATTCTTGAATCTTCCTTGCTTCGTCGTCGCGCGCCCGAAGGTCGTGAGTTTGTACAACGTGCTGCTGCGTTTGCTGATTGTGGGGAAAAGGAAAAATGATCCCGGAATCGCAACCATGGGGGGAACGCATGCCGCCTATATAGAGACAGAGACGGATACGGCCAACAACAAGATAGCACGGAATCCACGCCCCGCGGAAGACGACAACGAATTGCGGTTTCGCTATGTGTAATTGATGCCGTACCACAGTGTCGGAAGTGGTAAAATTTTACCAAGCGTTCTTGGGAGTGGAGGCTCTTCGGGGTGGCCGAACAGGGCCCGGGCGGCGCCGGGGCGATCGGTCGAAAACCCCGCGTCGGGCGATTGGAACCGAAAAATGCCCTCTTCTTCCCAAATGCCGATGTGCGCCGCCGTCTCCGCGTCCGTTCGCGCTTCGATGGCCGGGCGGAGCCGCTGCACGAGTTGGTTGAAATTCAGCATCAGCAGCGTGCCGCCCGTTTTGACGGGTTCGAGCGAAACGCCCTCCTGCGCAAACAGGCCCCGAAGGACTGTGTCGCCCTGTTGCAGCCGCAGAAAGAATTCGTCGAATCCCCGGTTGTCCATCAGGGGAGCGATTGCCGCGCGCAGCGCCAGCGGTTCTCCGGCAAACTCGATGGCGTCGGTGGCCGTTTCGATCGTCGTTTCCGGCAGGACAAAATAGCCGCACGCAATACCCTGTCGCCGCACGACGATCGTAATCACTTCACGGGCCGCCGCGCGTCCATGGATGATCAGGTTACTCCAATCTTCCCAAGGACGCATAAAACGCGCCGCGCGCTGTCCGTACAGCGCGGCGCACGCTGGAATATCCTCGTGATGAAAGGCGTCGAGCGTAATATCGGGCAGCCGCCACATTTCCGCCTGTTCCCGTTTGATTCGGACTGTCCAATCAATTCCCACGGACACGGCGCCCGCCCGGCGGTATAGGTCCCGATCGCCGGAAATGAGCATGAAATCTACACCGTCGTTCAAGGCCTGCCGGCGCGCGGCCTCGAAGAGCCGCGTGGCGAGCCGCTGGCCGCGATAGGCCTCGTAGGTGCTTACGGCGCCGACGCATGCCACGCGCACCGTGCAGCCGTCAATACACGCCCAGCGTTGAATCATGCCGAAATGGCTGACGACGCGCCCGTTATCCACGAAAACCAGACAGTTCCGGACATTTCGATCACTGAACAACGCGGGGAAATGACCAAACATCGCCCCTTCGCGGCCCTTCATGAAGACGGTGTCCACCAGTTGGGCCAGCGACGGCAATTCATCCACGCGAACGGAACGGGGACCTTCCAGCATCGCCAATCCTTTTCTTGCGGCCAGCGCCGCAATTGACTCCAGAATCCATTTCCTATAACGAGAATATCAGAAGGCCCGCCATTCAAAAACATTCCTAACGCGATAAACCATTACACCGGAAGATGGAAAACCCGGGGCTTCGCCAAGGCGAATCCCCGGGTTATGGCTGTTGCGCGTTTCTTACTTGTCGCTCACGTGTTCCGGAATGCGCATGCTGTAGAACGACCGGTATACGAACACGGCCGAACAGATGAAGAACAGCACCGCCGCGGTAATACTGACGAAACGACTGAGTTCGATGGCGAGTTCAACCGCCAGAAGGCCGAACAGGGTCGTGAACTTGATGACCGGGTTCATGGCCACCGACGACGTGTCCTTGAACGGGTCGCCGACCGTGTCGCCTACGACGCAGGCATCGTGCAGTTCGGTGCCCTTGGCCTTGAGTTCGGTTTCCACGATCTTCTTGGCATTGTCCCAGGCGCCGCCGGCGTTGGCCATGAAGATGGCCTCGTACAAGCCGAAAATGGCAATCGAAATCAGGTAGCCGATGAAGAAGTAGTGGTTGAGGCAGGCAAAAGCCAGCGTTCCGAAAAAGACGGCCAGGAAGATGTTGAACATGCCCTTCTGCGCATATTGCGTGCAGATGGCCACGACTTTCTTGGAGTCTTCGACAGAAGCCTTTTCCCCACCGCCATCCAATTTGATGTTGCGTTTGATGAATTCGACGGCCTTGTAGGCGCCGGTGGCCACGGCCTGCGTCGCCGCGCCCGCAAACCAGAAAATCATCGCGCCGCCCGTAATCAGGCCGAGCAGGAACATCGGATTCTGAATGGACAAGCCGTGGGCCACGTCGGCATCGCCGAACCGGGCCTTCAGCAACTGGATGATGGAAAAGATGAGGGTCGTCGCTCCCACCACAGCCGTTCCGATCAACACCGGCTTGGCCGTGGCCTTGAAGGTATTGCCGGCGCCGTCATTCTCTTCCAGGAAGTCCTTGCTTCGCTCAAAATCCGGCTTGAATCCGAAGGTTTTTTCGATATCCTTGGAAATATTCGGGATGGTTTCAATGGTGGACAACTCATACACGGACTGGGCGTTGTCCGTCACCGGACCGTAGGAGTCCACCGCGATGGTGACCGGTCCCATGCCCAGGAATCCGAAGGCCACAAGACCGAACGCGAAGATGGCCGGCGCGGCCATGATCGAAGCCAAGCCGAGCGTGCTGACGACGTATGCGACACCCATCAGCAAGACGATGGCCATGCCCATCCAATAGGCGCTGAAATTGCCGGCTACGAAACCGCTGATGATATTGAGGCTCGCGCCGCCTTCGCGCGAAGCGGTCACGATTTCACGCACATGGCGCGAATTCACCGAAGTGAATACCTTGACCAATTCGGGAATCAAGGCGCCCGCGATGGTGCCGCAGGTAATGATGGTGGAAAGTTTCCACCACAACGTGCCGTCGCCAAGGTCCTTGATAAGAACAAACGAGAGCACATAGGTCATCGCGATGGAGACGAACGAGGTCAGCCACACCAGCGTGGTCAGCGGAATCTCGAAGTTGAACTTCGCGGCCTGGCCGAACTTGGCCCGGCTCCATGCGTCGTTGATGAAGTACGACAGGCCGCTGGTCACGATCATGCCGACGCGCATTACGAAGATCCACACCAGCAGCTGGACCTGAACCGCCGCGCCCGTCACCGCCAGCAGAATGAAGGTGATGAGCGCCACGCCCGTGACCCCGTAGGTTTCAAATCCGTCCGCCGTCGGGCCAACCGAGTCGCCCGCGTTGTCGCCGGTGCAGTCCGCGATGACGCCCGGGTTGCGCGCATCGTCTTCCTTGATCTTGAAGACGATTTTCATGAGATCGGATCCGATATCGGCAATCTTTGTGAAGATACCGCCCGCGATGCGCAACGCCGCCGCGCCCAGCGATTCACCGATGGCGAAACCGATGAAGCAGGGGCCGGCCCAGTCGCCAGGCACGAACAACAGGATGAAGAGCATGATGACCAGTTCAACCGATATCAGCAACATGCCGATGCTCATGCCGGCTTGCAACGGAATCGCCATCGTCGGGAACGGTTTCCCGCCGAGACTGGCGAACGCCGTGCGCGAATTGGCCAGCGTGTTGATTCGGATGCCGAACCAGGCCACGCCGTAACTGCCCAAGATGCCGACGATGCTGAAGAAGACGATCGTGGCGACTTTGGCAATCGTGAAATGCAGCAGCATGCCGAAGTACACGACGATGATGACGGCGATGAACGCCCACAGCAGGGCAAGGAATTTGCCCTGGGTGATCAGATAGGTCTTGCAGGTTTCATAAATGAGTTCCGAAATCTCCAGCATCGCCTTGTGCACGGGAAGATTGCGAATCCTCACGAACTGGACCAGACCGAACAGCGCGCCTCCGACGCAGATGAGCAACCCAAATAGCAGCAGGTTATGCCCATTGATTCCGGTAAAAGTCACACTGGACAAATCCGGGATTACGAGATCCGCTTCGCTCGCGCCCGCCGTGCCCGCGAACAACGTCATCACAAGGGCAATCGCGCAAATTGCCGCTCGCTTGGTTGTCCGCTCCCTGCCTGCGTGCCGGGTCCGCGCCGAACGGACCGGCCGGCCGGCCGTAAGCAGGCCGTACAGACTGATGCCTACCGCAAGTGCCAACATAAGGTCATTCTCCTCCTATTGCCATCGGGGTGTACCGCGCACCACACGCGGGACGACCACCCGAAGCGCCATGCCATTACTACGGATCCCGGTCCCAAGTGTTGTTGCGAAGACACACCGCAACAATGCGGGAACTCGCGGGAACCCCATCGGAGCCGGATTCACTCGCTCCATGATCGTTTGAAATTATATATCCACAAAAACCCCGGATGCAAGAATCCGCCGAATGATTTTCGAGAGGAATCCTCGCCCCTGGCAAGCGTTCGCTTTCTACAACGCAACCGGCTCTATTTCGGGCGCGTGGCTTGATTCGTCCTTCTCACGGGCGTAAAGTCTTACCGTCACTGCGCAATGAAATCAGGACTGTGGGACAAGGGCATGCGTGATTCAAAAGAAACCGGCAGTATGGTATACATAGCAGGCATCAGCGTGGTCGCGACGTTGGGCGGTCTCCTCTTTGGCTATGACACGGCGGTCATCTCCGGCGCAATAGGCCCGCTTGCCGTGCGGTTTGGACTGAGTCCCGCGGCAACTGGCTGGGCGGCCGCTTCCGCCCTTGTCGGCTGCATCTTCGGCGTGACCCTGGCAGGCGAAATGGCCGACCGGCTTGGCCGCAAGCGCGCGCTGCTTCTTGCGGCGGTGCTTTTTTTCGTGTCGGCCGTGGGTACCGCCTTGCCGCGGAACTTCACGGAATTCATCGTCTTCCGCATGATCGGCGGCATCGGCGTCGGAATCGCCTCGATGACGTCGCCCATGTACATCGCGGAGGTTTCGCCGGCACGAATCCGCGGGCGCATGGTTTCGTTGAACCAACTGGCCATCGTATTCGGCATGTTTATCGTTTATTTTGTCAATTACTTCATCGCGCTTCAGGGTGATCAAGCGTGGAATGAGGCCGTTGGCTGGCGGTGGATGTTCGGGTCGGAAGCCTTGCCGGCGCTGGCGCTTCTCGTGCTCATGACTCTTGTGCCGGAGACACCGCGATTTCTTATGAAGCAGGGCAACCGGCACGCTGCCCAGCATATCCTGGAACGAATTGGCGGCCGGGAATGCGCCCGCTCTGAAATAGCCGAAATCGAACGAACGCTCGAAATGGAGAGCGGTTCATGGGGAGAACTGTTCCGGCCGGGTATTCGGCGCATCGTGATCGCCGGAATAGTTCTGGCCGTTTTCCAGCAGGTTACGGGCATCAACGTGTTTCTGTATTTTGCCCCTGAAATTTTCAAGAAACTCGGAACCGGCACGGACACCGCCCTTCTGCAAACGATTGTGGTCGGTTTCGTGAATATGCTTTTTACGCTCGTGGCCATTTACACGGTGGACAAGACCGGGCGGAAACCGCTTATGCTCATCGGCTTTGCGGGCATGGGACTGTCTCTCTCCGCCATGGGTTTCCTGGCCTATATCCAAAAAGTGGAAGCATGGATGCTGGTATTCGTACTGGGTTACATCGCCTGTTTTGCCTTGTCGGTCGGACCGGTCACGTGGGTTATCCTATCGGAAATCTTTCCGACGAAAATACGCGGCCGGGCCATGTCGGTCGCGACATTCTGTCTGTGGAGCGCCAATTACGTGGTTTCGCAGACCTATCCGATGATGGCGGAGAACAAACGTCTCGACGCGGCCTTTCACGGCGGGTTTCCGTTCTGGATTTACGGTGCATTTTGCGTGGCGTCCATTCTATTCGTCCTCTGGGCGATTCCGGAAACGAAAGGCAAGTCGCTGGAAGAAATCGAACGAATGTGGATTGTCGGCGGTGTCCGGCCCTAAGGATACGCTGTCCGAAAACCGTATCGGGCCGTAATGCCGTCCCCGTTCGTCTTCGTCATCGTAATCGTTATCGCAGACAGTAAAAGGACATCCGGGAGGTTTTACCGAACATGCAATCGCTTGATCGGCTCAACGCCACGCTGAACCATCAACAGCCGGACTCCGTGTGCGTGGACTTCGGATCCACCGCCGTAACCGGAATCGCGGCCTCCGCCGTAGCAAAACTGCGCAAGGCGTTGCTTGGCCAGGATGCGCCGCCCGTCAAAGTCATCGAACCCTATCAGATGCTGGGTGAAGTGGACAATGCCCTGATGGATGCGCTGGGGGTTGACGTGGCGCCGGTCATGCCCCGCAAGACCCTTTTCGGCTTTGAAAACAAGGACTGGAAACCATTCACGCTATTCGATGGAACGGAGGTGCTCGTGCCGGGCGCCTTCAACGTGACGCCGGACGGCGCAGGCGGCTGGTATCTCTATCCGGAAGGCGACACGGATGTTCCGCCTAGTGGACACATGCCGCACGGCGGGTTCTATTTCGATGCCATGAACCGGCAACACCCCATCCGTGAAGACCGGCTGGATCCCCGCGACAACCTGGAAGAATTCGCCCCGCTTTCGCAAGAAGATATCGCCCATTTCGCCGCACAGGCCGCGCGAGCCGCAGAAAACGGCAAAGGCGCGATACTGACCTGTCCGGGAACCGGTTTCGGAGATATCGCGCTGGTTCCGGCTATGTGGATGAAGCATCCGCGCGGCATCCGCGGCGTGGAGGAATGGTACATGGCGACGATCGCGCATCGCGATTATGTGTACGAAGTGTTCGAACGGCAATGCGCCATTGCGCTCGATAACCTGGCCCGGTTGGCTGAAGCGGTTGGCGACAAGGTTCAGGCGGCCTTTGTCACAGGAACCGACTTCGGCACGCAACAGGGACCGTTCATCGCCCGTGAAACCTACCGCAGCCTGTACCAGCCTTTTCACCAGGCCATCAACGATTTCATCCACTCGCGCACGAATTGGAAGACGTTCATTCACTCCTGCGGAAGCGTTGCCGAATTGATACCGGATTTCATTGAGGCGGGTTTCGATATTCTGAATCCGGTACAGTGTTCGGCAACGGGCATGGACGCCCGAACATTGAAGCGGGAGTACGGCCGGGATCTCGTCTTTTGGGGCGGTGGTGTGGACACCCAGAAGACCCTGCCATTTGGTTCGCCCGAACAGGTATACGCGGAGGTCCGCGATCGCATCGCAATATTCAACGAGGGTGGGGGTTTCGTGTTCAATGCCGTGCATAACCTGCAAGCCACGCTGCCTGAAGAAAACATTCTGGCCATGGTGCAGGCCATCCAAGACAGCCGTTCGTAAGGCAGACGGAAAACGCCATAGAGAGGAAACAAGCATACATGAATACCCGATTCGCTCATTTCGCAACTGTTCTTGCCATGGCCTTTTTCACCATGCCGCTGGCTGTCGCCGCCGAGTTTCACGTCTCCCCTAGCGGTGACGATGCCAATGACGGTTCGCCGGCCCGGATGCTGAAGACAATCGGCGCGGCGGCCCGTCTGGCGCAGCCCGGCGATACCATCACGGTTCATGCGGGCGTGTATCGCGAATGCGTTGTTCCACCGCGCGGCGGGGAATCCGACGAAAAGCGGATTGTGTACCAAGCGGCGCCGGGCGAACATGTCGAGATCAAGGGATCCGAAGTCGTTACGGGCTGGGAAAAAGTGCAACACGACACATGGAAAGTCATTCTGCCCAACACGATTTTTGGCGATTACAATCCCTATGGCGAACACATCCGGGGCGATTGGTTCAATCCCAAGGGCCGAAACCATCACACGGGAGCCGTCTATCTGGATGGACACTGGCTTGTCGAGGCGGCCAGCCGGGACGAGGTCATGGCGCCCGCGGGCACGGTTCCATCCTGGTTCGGCCAGACCGAGCATGAGTATTTGCTGAATGTGGCATGGCTGAGGCCTGCAAGCCGCTCTTCGGACAGCCCGCGTATCGAAGCCACGCATTTCACGGCGAAAAACGGCACGGCCAATGCCGAATGTTCAGAAGGAGGCCAATGTATCGGATTCATCTTGAATGGACATTGGGTGAAGTACGAGGGAATTGATTTCGGCGAGAATACCGGCGAATTGGAAATCCGCGCCGCATCGCAGAGCGACGGCGGAATCATTGAAATCCGCTTGGACGCACCGGATGGAGAACTGCTGGGAACCTGCCCGATTCCCTTTACAGGAGGATGGCAATCCTGGTCCAGTTTCAAGACCCCGATCAAGCCGGTATACGGGAAAAGGACACTCTGTCTTGTCTTCAAGTCCCGTCATCATAGGCCGGCTCCGGAAGATGTCCGTTTGTGGTACGCCGAGGCGGGTGAGGCCAATACGACGATATGGGCGCAATTCAAGGGGGTGAATCCCAATGATCATCTCGTCGAAATCAATGTGCGAAAAACCCTTTTCTATCCCGACAAGCCTTTTGTAAACTACATTACCGTCAGGGGTTTTTCGTTCCGGCATGCCGCCACTCAATGGGCGCCGCCGACGGCCGAACAGACCGGCGCAATCGGTGTCCATTGGAGCAAAGGTTGGATTATCGAAAACAATGACATCCGTTACTCGATCTGTACGGGCATTTCGCTGGGAAAATACGGTGATCAATGGGATAATACTTCCGCCGACACCGCCGAAGGATACGTCAAAACCATCGAGCGCGCCTTGGAAAATGGATGGAACAAGAAGACCATCGGCGGGCATATCGTCCGGGGAAACACCATCGCCTATTGTGAACAGGCGGGCATCGTGGGCAGCATGGGCGCCGCCTTCAGCACCGTCACCGGCAACACGATTCACGACATTCACGTCCGTCAGTTGTTTACGGGCGCGGAAATGGCGGGCATCAAGTTTCACGGCGCCATTGATGCCATTATCGCCGGCAACCACATTTACCGTTGCGTCATGGGACTCTGGCTGGATTGGATGGCGCAAGGCGCGCAGGTGTCGCGGAACCTGTTTCACGACAACGCGCACCAGGACCTGTTTGTCGAGGTCAATCACGGCCCGTTTCTCGTGGACAACAACCTGTTCTTGTCGAAAAAAGCCGTCCTTTCCATTTCGCAGGGCGGCGCCTATGTCCACAACCTGATTGCCGGCAAAATCCATCTGCTGGGTTTCGATGGCCGGATGACCCCTTTTCACAAGGCTCATTCCACCGAACTCGCGGGCATGCACAACAATCCTATCGGCGACGACCGTTACTTCAACAACCTGTTCGCGCGGTGCAACGGATTGGACGATTACGAAAAGGCGGCGATCCCGGCCGTCATGAAAGGCAACGTCTACCTCGGAGATTCCAAGCCGCCGAAACAGGAGATGGATCCCCTGCTGGACTCAGGGCACAACGCGGAATTCACGTTGTCCGAACGGGCGGACGGGTGCTATCTCGAAGGCATATTCGACATGACATGGACATCGGATCGGACACGGACGATTGTCACCACGGATCTGCTCGGAACGGCGAGCATTCCCGGCCTGCCCTACGAAAACCGGGATGGTTCACCCATACGTCTTGGAACGGATTATTTCGGAAAACAACGTAATGAAAACAATCCTTTTCCCGGTCCCTTTGAAATTTCACAAGGCGGGAAAACAGCGATCAAAGTCTGGCCGGTTGATTCCCCGGATCGGCTACTTCCATAGGCCAGGTTAGGTAAAAAAACCAACGACAGGTTCCAATTACGATATCGCTTTGCAGATTGCCACGCGGGATAGGGGCTTTCTTTATTCCTGTTTTCAGCCGGAGGCTCCCGCCCCGATAAATCCGTGGAACCGCCCCATCCAGTATGGAAGCAGGTAAGCGGCGCCGTCGTCTTCGTGGCGGCCATCGCCGGGATAGTCAGGGATATACGGATCGGCATTCCACTTGGCGAACTCGCGCTCGTCGGCGGGCAGGACCCTTGTGAGCACCTTTTGGCCGAACCGGTTCGGCAACAGGGAAAAGGACACGTCGGCCCGGTGGCTGTTCATCATGTCCCAATGCCGCCGGTCCGTTGGGATTTGCCGCAGATTTTCAATGGCGCCTTCGATGTCCGCCCCCTGTGGATCCACGGTGGAATAAACAAACGTATAGAAACTGGGTTGTTCACACCGGACAATTTGAATATGCCGCTGAACGCCCATGCACAAGGCCCGGCGTACCTTGGGATCTTTTTCAAGTTGAAGAATGGGATACCAGGCCACGAATGCCAGTTGATCATCGCTGTGATTGACGCTGTCCGGAAAAGCCTTCTTGGTCAATAGCACATTCGTCAGATAATGGTGATCCACGATGAGCGAACGGTAATGATCGTCATATTTTCGGTCGCCGGTCATATAATGCGCAACTTTTAGAAACGAGAGCATTTGCAGGCTGTTCAACCCCGCTTCCACATATTCGAACAGACTGTCGTTCAGCGTTTTCGGATCCCAGAATCCCCAGCGGGTCCGCTTTCCGTTCCAGTCAATGAGCCGGTATCCGTTGTCCACGAGGTAATCGGTCAACGCCCGAACGTGTCGAATGGCCATTTCCTTCTCTTCGGGGTCGTGCCGCGCGATGTGCTCGTAATAGGTGTAAAACGCCAGATAATGTCCGTCAATTTCGTCGCTCGACGTGTCGCTTTTCCAGTACATCGCGCCATCCGGCGTGGGCCGCCATTGCGGGCCCTTGAGTTTCCCCTCGGCCGCGGGTAATACGCTGCGCGCCACAAGACCCGGCGTGCCCGACGCATCCTGAAGCATATAAAGTGCCTTCATGCCCGTTTGCGCCGATACCCGCGCCGATTCGTCTTTCGTCGCCCCGTAACACAATGACATGGCCGCGACATGGTAGGCAGTCCACAGACCGTCGTTGTCGTTGTCGCCGATGAAATGCGACGTGGGATTGTCCGCATTGTCGAGCATACACTCCGCGACGAGTCCCAGGCGGCGATGGCGCTCGTTGATCCGTTTCTCGATGGCTTTGGCCTTTTCGAGCAAAGTCGTCTGAACCGTATCAATACGGCCCAATCCAGCGTTCGTCAGAAAATACGCAGGCGTCCCAGACGAATGCACCGCAACGGCCTTCACCCGATTACCGGGCAGATATCGTTTTCCGGCCCGGTAAAACCATTGCCGCCCTTCTTCATAAGGTTTATAAAGAACGGCGCCATGATCCGTTCCAATCCAGAGGCGATCGAGTGAATCCACAGCGATCGCCGTCACTTGCTCACAAGGCAGGCCATCCCTTCCGCAAATCGTGCGCCATGCGCCATCCGGCGTTCGCCGGCCAAGACCGGCAGGCGTTCCGGCCCACAATGTCCCGCGCGAATCCGCCGCGAGCGACGTAATCCGCGTGGCCGGCGGACCATCAACGCCGTAGGATTCATGGCGGATTACCGGACGTGAAGCCGTTTCTTGCACATAAAGCCCGGCGTCGGTGGCAAAATAAACGATTTCCCCTATTTTTACCGAGGCATTGATGATCCGATCCGAACCAGGCATCCGCGCATACTCCGTGATCGCCTCCAAACGCCCCTGTTCATCAAAACGTATCCCGACGGTATTCTCCGGTAATGTTTCCGTACACGAGCCCCTTATATGTTCGCCGAACGGATCGTCCGGAACGGGGATCGTCCGGTTGCCCAAGACCGGCATAAAGGGATGCACGATATTCGGCAGACGGAATCCTTCGGGCAGCCATGAACCGTGGGTATCATCTTCCGACATATTCAACAGATGCAGGGCAACGGCGCCAAAGACAACCCAAGAAGAAACCATCATTCAGAACTCCTGTTAGTTGGGCCGGAGGACAAATAGAAATTAGCCGTTTTTCAGGCGCGACCCACCCGTTTTCATGTCAATTTGCAGTACAAGGGACTTGCCTCCTTCCCGATCGGTTTCAAGCAAGCCCCAGGTTATATCGGAGAGTCCGCATTGTTTTTACCGCGAAAATCGTGGGCAAAGACGACCCAGCATGCCGCCAGGAACGCAATATAGACATGACCATTCGGATAGGTCAGCCTCGGCATGGCAAGCGAAGCGACGAGTTGGCCGCCGAAAGAAGCGACCAGGCCGATCAGCAGGTAACGATCAATGGGATCCAGGGCACGGTCAATGAGAGATACGCCTCGCCCATACAAGCCGGCGAGCGCGGCCGCGGCCATGGTAAATCCAATGATCCCTCCTTTCGACAAGAAGTAAATCCAGACGTTGTGAACGGTTTGATACTCTGCCTGGCCATAGGCCAGCGTGCTGGTTTTGGAAACGAACCCCATCGCCTCGAATGTGCTCCCCATGCCGGCCCCCAGCAGAGGATATTGTAAAAAGAGGTTCCATGCGCCCCTGATTTCCTCGAAGCGTCCGCGAATGGATTCGCCCAAAACCGGAGCAAGGCCGGCCAGGAAGGTATAAAGCGCCGCTGCTGAAAACAACGCCGCCGTTACCCCGCCGATAATCGCAACAGAAAGGACGCTTCTCCGAGTCGCACGCGACGGAATCAGGAAATAACCGGCCAAGACAAGTGACAATGCCGATGCCACATAGGCCGTTCGCATCATCCCGATGCCGATGGCCGCTCCGAACACTCCCATGCCCAGCACACAGCTAATCCGTTGAAGCCGCGAAAGCGCCGGACAGAAGAAAAGCGCCGCCAGCATCGTCAATAGGATCTCGAACATGATATGGCCGTTCGGGCGGACGGATTGGAGGAGCAACGGGCCGATTTGGCGCGGCACATATTCGCCGAACGCGTTTTGGGTATTGATGACGCTGCCCGTCGCCCACGTGTAAAGGAAAAACAGAATCGCGAGACCGGCAATCGCCCCGCCAAGCGTGAACAGAAACCAAAATCCCTGGTAGAGCGTCCTTTTGTCCCGCACGAGTCCCGCAAAGACCACGTAGGAAGCAAGAAACACGGGGTAACGGCATTCGGAAATCCAGCGGTGAAGATCATTTTCCCTCAACAGCCCGCACACCGCAATCTCGACGAAAAAAGCGCCATAGATCAGCATGGGAATATCGGCCAGGTCGTGCCGCCACCTCACCTTTCGCTGCAACAGTTTTGATCCCCAATGAAACAGCAGCATGAACAGCAGCACTTCTCGTGGGTGCCATTCAATGCCGCCGAACTGTTTCGTGGCCACCGACCGAAACTGGTGCGATGCCGCCATATATCCCAGAAAAAGCGCCAGCGGAATACGCGGCGGCCCGAAAGCGAACAGTAGGCCGAACAGGATCGCGAAGGCCGCTGCCGCGCCCATCATCGCGCCGCGCGCATAAACGAAATAAGCGGCCAAGACGGCGATGGCGGCCTCTTCGGCGATCAACAGCGCCCGCGATTCGGGAAAGATCACCGATTGGACGAACCGTTCGATACGATCGCGGGCTACCCGCAAGAGTCCGCGGCCGGTTTCCGGCGCGACAATGGTTTCATTCGACATCCGCAATACCTGCTCCTTGAGGGCAGTCTAGCCAACACGAATGTCAACAGTCCAACACGTACTCTATATCCCTCTGCCGCAAGTCGCAATATACCTATACTGATGAGCCTAAATCTGGCCTAAATCTGGCAATCTAAACCGGCGTCCTGTGCGCAAGCCATGGACATCGTGGACCTTGTGGACGAAGTGAACATGAAAACCTATCTTTCGGGTAAAGTCCGTTTTGTCCACAAAGTCCACGACGTCCATAAGTGATAATGTAGAACCCAACGTTGGCTCTGCCCACAACCCAGTCTCTTTTCGTGCTCGTGCTCGTGTTCGTCATCGTCATCGTAATCGAGGCAAGAACTCCGCAGCAAGAACTCCGCGGTATTCGCACTCGACAAATCATTGTACTTCAATTGCTTGTGTAAGTTGCCTAAAAACTTATTGTAGTTGTTGATAGAAGCCACACGGTAAGGTACTACGCCTCGTCTGGGACTTCGCCCAGAAGAGGGGACGCCTTCGACGTAGCCGAAATGCACTCGATATCAACATGTTACAAACATCGGCAATTTGTTGTCGCTATGCGAGCGATAAGGGCCTAATCTTGACGGACGAATCCTGGATTAGTGGGATCTTAGGCCATGCAGTCTATTTCTGTTATCAAAGCCCATGTTTTTCCGGGGAATATCCCCCACGATTTTTTAGGCAGTTTCGATACCGGCCTCGCCAAAGGCTTTGTGAATGGCCATGTTGAGATCGTGTTGCACGGACACCGTAAAGTCCACATTTTCGCAGTAAACGCGCAACTCGAACTTCAACGCGGTCTTTTCGATGCCAGCCAACAGCACGACGGGTGCGGGATTGGCCATGACGTGCGGGGTCCCGGCGGCGAGTTTATAGAGTATGGATTGCGCTTGTTCGGCGTCGGCATTGTGTGCAATTCCAACCGGGATGGTTATCTGCACAATCGAGTCGGAAAGGGTCCAGTTCATGACTTGGCGCGTAATGAATTCCTTGTTGGGAACAATCAGTTCTTTTCGGGTGAAATCGGTGATGCGCGTCGCGCGAATCTGGATTCGGGATACGATGCCGTTGACACCGCCGACGGTTACCGTGTCACCGACACGGATGGGCCGTTCGACCAGAAGAATGATGCCGCTGACGAAGTTGGCGAAGATTTCCTGGAGGCCGAAACCCAGTCCCACGCTAAGCGCCGCAACCAGCCATTGGACTTTGGACCAGCCGATGCCTAGTGCGTGGAACGTCAAAGTGATGCCCACCATGGCGATCAGATAGCGCGCCACGGTCGTGATGGCATAGCGTTCGCCGCGCATGTAATGTGTTCGCGAGAGCACCGTCAGGTCCAGGAGTCCGGGGATGTTACGCGTGGCGGCAAGCGTCATGCCCGCGAAGATGCACGCAAGCAGGAGATCGCCCACCGTCAGCGCCGTTCCCGCGGGGGCGGATGGCGGCGACGCCGGCTGTGCTTCGGTTTTGGCAGGCGCTTGTGTGGCGGACGCCGCAGCCGGACCATCCGCGCGCCAGACTTCGATCTGGGTAAAAATGCGCAAGGCCGGTAATTCACGCGACCAAATGCCCCACATTCCCATGAGAAGGCCTATGATGGCAACGGTCTTTATGAGGCGGTTCATCTGAAGATCGATGCGTCCCAATTCGATTTCAGGCGCCTCGCTACGGCCCATGTCCGTGTTTTCGTTTTCTTTCGACCCGTGTCGCTGCGCGCGCACGCGATCCATGGCCAAGCGTCGGCGCGCCAGCAGCAGCCAGCGCGAAACGCATCCGCGGGCGGCGCCAATGCCAAACGCCAGTGCGGCCGTTTCAAAAAGCCGTGCGCCGAGCCGGTGAGCCGTGTAGTAATAGCCCAATCCCGTCAACAATCCCAGCAGGATCGGTATCGCAATGCCGACTGCATGCGCAATGCCATCGAACCGGAGTTTTTCACCCTTGCGCAGGGCATACCACTGCGAAACGGCTCCTTTGGACGGACGAAGAATCGCGTGGGCAAACAGCGCAAAGGCGGCCAGAATAGCCAGATAGGCCAGACGTCCCAGGGATTCGTCTATGCGTTCGTCGTTTAGCCCGGAAGAAAGCGACACGATGAAGGCCAGCGCCGGAATTAGCGCCAGCAACCAGCCGGAATGTTTGCGAAGTGTTCTAACGGGCTTTTCCGCCCACCCCAAGTGTGCGACCGCCAAACCGCCGGGAAACAGGAATTCACGCACAACACTCAGGACCAGCGTAACCCATGCCGCATTTCTTGCGGCAGCGCCGGCCGCGCGAACGATATCACTTCCGCCCGTAGCGGCGGCAAGACGGTCGCCGATGAGCCACAACAACAAGGGCCAAGGCAATGCCATGGCCAAGGTATGTCCCATGGCCCGCAGTGTGGGCACAAGAGTGGTGCAGGTAGCCCGGCTTGCCAGAACACCTTCCGCAGCAAGACGGGATCCAAGCCAGCGCCGAAACCATATCAACAGCAGCAATGCGATGGCGATGGCGCTATCCAGCGCCGGCCGTTCGGCCAGACCAGTCCACATCGCCCGGAGAATCGTTTTGGCGGTTTGCGGATCGGCGACGGACCGTAACAAACCGGCCAGAGTCCTCGCCTCGCCCCAGCCGAACAAGCCATTACTGCGTATCCAAAGCACGCGTTCATCAATAAACTGCGCGAAAAGTCCCGTCTCGGCGATGAGTTCACGCTCTTTCGCATCGGCGTCCACCAGTTTCTCGAACAGCGCGTCATAATCGTCCATCAACGCATCAAGGGCGTCACGCTTGGCTTTCAGCAAACCGCGCAAACTCGCGGAGAGGCGCGTCTGTTGTTGCTGGAGCGCGGGATCCTCAATCGGTGGGACCAGTTCGCGCAGGGTATTTTCAATATTGGCCATGCTTGCCCGACGTTCGCCGAGAGCGACGCGTTCGGCCTGGATGGCGGCAATTTCGGATTGCCGTATTCGCAGGTTGCGGCGATGATCGCGGAGATCCGGCAGATGCTCGCCACTCTGGCGAAGCATAAGCCCGACAGCATGGCTCGATCCCAACGACTCGGCTTTCTGGCGCGCACGAGTGAATTCGTCTTTCACCACTTTCAGCAATGACTCGATTCGGCGAAGGTCTTCAGATACTTTGTCAATGCGTGCAATCAGGCCTTTTGGTCCGTTGCGCTGTTCGACGAGCACCGCATTTTCGGCGGCCAATTTTTCAGCGTATTGCCGCACAACGGGGCTTGCCTTGGCGGCGTCCATGACATCGGCCCGCGCCTGCGCGGCGGCCTGGCGCGCATCGGCTTGGCGGCGTGCGCTTACCGCCTCGCGCCAAAGTCCAACGGCCTTTTCTTTTTGTTCAATGCCCATGACCGCAATGTCGAGTTGCACTTTGAGCAATTGGCCGCGAATATCGAAACTTTGCAGTTCTTTTTCGAGCGCGTCAATCTCGCAGGCAATCGCAAAACGTTGCGCGCCGGCCAGTGTATAGCGCGCTTCGAGCAGCAACTTGTCCGGCTCGGAAGCATCCGGGGGAAATGTGACGGGCGCCACATCCCGAAGGCGCTGCCGCGCATTCAGGATCAAGGCCGGCAATTCTTTGCGGCGTTCGCCCCGTTGCGCCAATTCCTGTTCGATGGCGGCCTGTCCAGCCTGCGCGAGACCAAGATCTTCCTCGGCCAGGAGAAGACGATGATTCAATTCCAGCAGCGTTGATTCTTTGGGCGCGTCAATGCGGACTGTTTGCGGTTGCGCCAGCGCGTCGAGTTGCATGCGGACCAGTTGGCCCGGTCCGTTTTCCAAGGCTTGTGCGAACGGCGCCGCTTTGTTCTTCCATTCTTCCGCGGTCTTGAGGAGTTTCAGCGCCTCACCATACAGAGCAGCGATTTCGTCCTTTCGGGACTGTTCAATCGTGTCCAGACTTTGGGCTTGAACTATGCGCGCCTGGATTATGTCGGCGGTAGGCGGCGGCTCGATCATGGCGCCGCCCGGTTGCTCTTGGGCGTGAAGCAAACCGGCCATCAGCGCCATCAACAGAATGCCTATGTAAACGCGCCCGGCCTTTTTGTTTCTTGTCATCACATCGCTACTCCATATACGCCATTATAGGCAAGCGCATTCCATTGCGCCACCCCTAGCCCCAAGGAAAAAGCATCTGTCGTGGGATCTCCACAATTCAGTTTCTTTTCGTGCTCGTGCTCGTTATCGTCATCGAATTCACCATTCATGCTGGATTCGGTAATCGTAACCCAAGTCCTTTGCACAAGCAGCGGACTTTGTGGACGAAGTGGATAAAAAATCTATCTTTCGGGTGAAATCCGCTTTGTCCAGAAAGTCCACGAAGTCCAAGAGTTAGAACGTAGACCCCCAATCTTGACTGCCGGATCTAGGATGATACGATCACGAAGAAGGATCGGCCTACTTTGCCATCGGAAAACCCCGATCTTCCGCACAAATAGATGCGTTTGCCCTAAATCTTGGTCATCGAGTCCTGACGGAAACACTATCCATAATTTATAGTATTTCGCCTGCTAAATTGGCCACAGGCAGAGCCACGGCGAGAAACAGGCCGCGGGCTTCGGTTGAATGGCGGACGGCTTCAAGCATGATCGGGCTTGCGGCATAGTAGGCTTTGACAAACGGCGCGGTTGCCGCGTAATGCAATAATACTTTGTCGCGGAAGGCCCTCAGATTCTCCAATAACTTCGGGTAATTTTCCAGAAGCGCCTTGGCCGGGCAGAGGCCGCCCCCGCAGGAATCGCATGCGTTGCTGCCTTCGGCGGTTGACGGCGTCGCGGAGTCAATATATTGCTTGATATCTTCGTAGAAATGACGAAACGAAGAAAAGTAGTCAATATTATTGGAACGATCCGCGCCACAGGTGTGGCTGGTTCCGTTACTCAAAGTGCCGAGCAAGCGCATGTTGTCGTTGAAGAGCAAACAGGAACCCGAGGAACCGCCCTCCGTAACGCCCTCGTCCCATACCACCTTGTTTTGATGTTGATACCCGAAGGAGTCGCCGCCGTTATCCACGATCTGGATGCGGCCGTAGGACGCGCGATTGTAGGTTCCCCTTGGGTAATGTATGCATCGCACATATTCGTTGACGACAGGCGTCCGCGTGTCCCATCCAGCATAGACCCGTCCATACGAACCGCCCGGCACATTGTCCAACTGAATCAGGGTCGCGTCGAGACACGAATTGCTGGCCAGGAGTTTCGTGCCGTTGCTTCGAGGATGGCTGGAATAACCACCGGCATCCAGCGCGCCACAGGACGATTCACGAAAATCCCAATAGGCTTCCGTATTGCGCGCATCCGACCGGCTGCAAATACAATGGTTAGCGGTAATTAGGAAAGGTTCGTTCGCGGTGGTTTTCGGATTGTTGATCAGCGTTCCCGAACAGAATCCCGTACCACCAATGGCCAGAATGGCCGTTCCGCTGGCGGCCGTTCGCACATCGGAATTAGAGCAGGCCACCGAGATGTTGCAGGACAGCGCGACGGCTTTGAGTGACAGAAACAGATGTGAATAAGCCGCCACGCGCAGATTCGGTAATTCGTTTTGGGGTGAACGCACCATCAGTACGGATTCATCATGAAAAACCGTCGCAAGCCAGAATGCATCGCCGGGATAGTCTGCGGCCTTATACGGACCATACGCGCGCGGAATGACGGGATCCACAATCCAGACTTCGGAATCGGGATCGAGTGTGGAAAGGTCTACCTGCAGGCGGATGCCTTCGGCATCCAAGGACTGAATACTCCCAAGGAAAATCCAACGGTCCGCGTCGCGGATGGGCGTTCCAAAGAAACTTTCCGCATCGAGATCGAGGGGGACCTCCTCCCCGCCTTTCAACGGGCGGCCCTTTTCGGGCGGATACATTGCCTTGAGCGCATCGGTCTGTCCCGCAAACAGATCATACACGTGAAAACGGTCCATTTGGGCCAGATAGCCGTCCAGTACGGCGGGATCGATCGGTTCCGTAAGGGCTTCATTCGCCGTCTTGGGCGCCGGCGGATCGTAGGCCGCGTCCGCAAACGGCGCCACGGCCTGCGTCGTTCCGGCATATAGAAGCGCCCACAGCATGCATGACAACGCGAAAAGCCTCGACATGTTACCCTTCCTCCATTCGGTTGTTTTCATTCAGCCTCAAACCCGTCCCATCATAATCGCGTTTTCCTTGACATTCAACATAGCCGTCACTTAGCATCCCCTCGCATACATTATGGCAAGGCATCACCCACAATGACCATTTCACCGGATGAAGTTCGGCGGGAAGTTTCCGAACTCTCGCTGCTTTTTGAGATCAGCCAGACGCTTGACCGTTCAGTGGACCTTCGTGACGAGTTGGGAAGCGTTTTGAAGGCCATTGCGCGGCACACGGGCATGCTGCGCGGCGCCTTGACGCTGCTGAACCGCAATACGGGCGAAATTTCGATCCTGGCCGGGCACGGCCTTTCGGACAAGCAACTCGAACGCGGACGCTACAAGCCGGGCGAAGGCGTGACCGGACATGTTATCGAAACGGGCAACGCGATGGTCATTCCCCGCGTGTCCGAAGAGCCGTTGTTCTTGAACCGGACGCGCGCGCGCAATCTGTCCCGGGAAGACATCAGTTTCATCTGCGTGCCCATCAAAATCGGAAACGAAACCATCGGCGCGCTCAGTGTGGACCGTCTCTTCGCGGATTCAGTTACCTTGGATGAAGACATGCGCCTACTGACCATCATCGCCTCCATGGTTGCCCAAGCGGTCCGTCTGCGCCGGGAAATCGAGGAAGAACGCGAGCGCCTGCTCGAAGAAAACACGCGGTTGAACGAGGAACTGCGCGAACGCTTCCGTCCGACGAACATGATCGGCAATTCGAGCGCCATACAGTCCGTCTTCAACATGATTGCGCAAGTCGCCAAGAGCGATGCTACGGTCCTGATCCGGGGCGAAAGCGGCGTGGGTAAGGAATTGGTCGCGCACGCCATCCATTATAACAGCCTGCGGTCCGCCAAGCCTTTCATCCGCGTGAACTGTGCTGCGCTTCCCGAATCGGTCATTGAGAGCGAGTTGTTCGGCCATGAAAAAGGCGCGTTCACCGGCGCGATCGCGCAACGAAAAGGCCGTTTTGAACTGGCCCAGGGCGGAACGATTTTTTTGGACGAAATTGGGGATCTTTCCGCCACGACGCAAATCCGTCTGTTGCGCGTTCTGCAGGAGCGTGAATTCGAACGGGTCGGCGGCACGGAGACCTTGCGGGTGGACGTCCGTGTACTGGCCGCAACCAACCGTGACTTGGAAAGCCTCATGGAATCCGGACAATTCCGGCAGGATTTGTATTACCGCCTCAATGTATTTCCCATTCACATTCCGCCGTTGCGCGAACGGCGGACCGATATCCTGCTCCTTGCCGATTATTTTGTCGAGAAATACGGAAAATTGGCCAATAAAAGTGTCCGGCGAATATCCACTTCAGCCATTGACATGATCGCGCGTTATCATTGGCCGGGCAACGTCCGAGAACTTGAAAATTGTATCGAACGCGCAGTCTTGCTGACCAACGACGACGTGGTCCATGGCCATCACCTCCCGCCAACGCTTCAAACAGCCGAGGCGACCGGAACCATTGTCCGAAACACGCTGCAAGAAAGTCTCGACAGCCTTGAACGGGACATGATCATCGAGGCGCTGAAAAACGCGCGAGGCAACAAAGCCAAAGCCGCGAAGGCGCTGGGTTTGACCGAACGCATCATGGGCCTTCGCGTGGACAAGCACGGCATCGATCCAAAACAATACCGCACGCCGCCCGTGCGTAAACGGCCGGAGTGAGTCGGCCATGACGGCTTGGATACGACATACGGCGGATCATCGGCCCTGGGTGCTTATTCTTATCGCATGGGCATGGCTCTATCTTCCCTGCCTGGGGACAGCGGAACTTCACCACGAAGAAGGACGCCGGGCGGGAACCGCCCGGGAGATGCTAGCGCGCGGTGAATGGGCCATGCCGGTTTTTCAGGGCCAGCCCTACCTGACCAAACCGCCCGGATACTACTGGGTGCTGATAGCGTCTTCGCGCCTGTTCGGCGGGTTCAACGAGTGGAGTCTGCGCATCCCGTCGGCCTTGTCTGTCTTGATTTGCGCCTTGCTGGCGGGAAAAATCGCCCGAGGAAGCGGCGGCCACGCCCTCGTGGGGGGCATGGCGATGCTCGTCATGCCCGAAGCATGGGGCAAAGGACAGCTCGGCGAGATTGACGCCGTCTTCATGGCTCAGGTTTTCGCGTCCATCGCGCTGGCATGGCGTGCCGTAAGACGCCCGGGCGATTATGCCGCGGCGGTACTGTCCGGACTTTTCCTCGGCTGGGCGATTATCACGAAAGGCCCCGCGGCGCCCGCGCTGTACTATCTTGCATTGGCCGTCTGGCTTGCATGGGAACGCCGCGCCCGCTGGCTGTTATCCGTGCAGCATGCGGCGGTATTTATCGCCGCCGCGGCGGTTGCGGGCCTATGGCTCGCGTTTTTGGCTCGGCGCATGGATCTCGCGAACGCGGGGCAGGTGTGGGCCGTCGAACTGGGTGCGGGGCGTTTTGAAGAAACGGCCGAGGCTTCGCTAAAGTCATTTTTTGTGTTTCCCTTCGGCGTGCTCGGCGGCCTGTTGCCGGGAACGCTCGCGCTAATTGGGTGGATGTTTCTCCGTCCTGAAAGTCCCGAAGGGCAATCGGTACGGCGCAGGCTATTGTCGGGAACGATCCCTGGTTTTGTCATGCTGTGGATACACGGCCGCCGCGTGCGCTATATGCTGCCAGTGGCGCCTCTCGCGGCCATCGCCGCCGGAATTGTATTTGCACGTCCATTGGCCCGCCGGTTCGCTTCGCGCCACGCCACTATCGCGGCTGTAATTGTCCTGCTTCTTGCAGGAATAATCCGTATCGGCGTCATGGAATCGCGTGCGGAAAAAGTTGGAAGCCGTAAAATCGGCGCGGAACTCGCCGCGATCCTGCCCGCGGATGCGACAGTTTACAGCACCGTTTACGGGCGTTATTGGAATGCCTGTTTTTACGCGAATCGCGCCTTCATCGCGGTAGATCATCCCTCGAAAATACCCGCATCCGCCACAAAAGCCCTTGTCTTCAAGGAAGAGATTCCGTCGTTTTCGGAACGCAACCCACGGATTCTTTATGAAGGCGAGATGCGGCGATCGCCGCCGATCGCCATTGTTGAACTCCAATGACGATTGGTGCGGTCGTTCCTTTTGTGACGGTTTGGTTTTTTCGATTGGAAAGCGATAGTATAGACGGCATAAAACCACGTTTCGACGAGACGAGGGAGAACTTTATATGCCCCACGTATCAACTTATACGGTGGTTCCCAAGTTGCCGTCCCGGCTGGACGCCTTATTAGCCATCGCCAATAACCTCTGGTGGTGCTGGGACCCGGAAGCCATTGAATTGTTTATTCGCGTGGACCGGGAACTCTGGATTGATTGCAATCAGAACCCAAGGCAATTGCTCGGCCAAGTCAGTCAGACGCGGCTCGATGCCCTTGCGCGCGACGACAGTTTTCTGGCGCATCTGGACCGGGTGGCGGACCGCCTGAACAAATATATGCACTCGAACACGTGGGCGGAAAAAAATCCCAACGCCCCCGAAGGCTTCGGGGTGGCCTATCTCTCCCTGGAATTCGGATTACATGAATCCATCTCGATTTATTCGGGCGGATTGGGCTTGCTGGCGGGCGATCACTTGAAATCGGCCAGCGATCTCGGCGTTCCGTTGGTTGGCGTCGGCCTGCTTTACCGGGAAGGATATTTCACGCAATACCTGAACGCCGACGGCTGGCAGCAGGAACGGTTTCCGCAAAACGATTTCTACAACATGGAAATCGAACGGGAACTCGACGCATCCGGCAAGCACATTACCATTTCGATCGAATATCCCGAACGGGTGGTCGAAGCGCGGATTTGGCGGTGCCAAGTCGGCCGGGTGCCGTTGTATTTGCTCGATTGTGATTTCGACGCAAACCACGAAGACGATCGTGAACTAACCGCGCGGCTGTACCAGGGCGACCGCGATATGCGCATCCGGCAGGAGATCATGCTCGGCATGGGCGCGGTGAAAACCATGCGCGCGCTGGGTCTCAAACCGACCGTTTATCATATGAACGAAGGCCATGCCGCCTTCATGACGCTGCAGCGTATCCACGATCTCGTGCAGAAGGAAGGGCTGACTTTCCGCCAGGCGGCGGAGGCTGTCAAAGCGGGTAGCGTGTTCACGACCCATACGCCCGTCCCGGCCGGCAACGACATGTTTGCTCCCGAAATGATTGCGCACTATTTTTCCAAATATTGCGCGGATGTGGGCATTTCGATGGATGAATTGCTCGCACTGGGACGGCAAAACCCACGCGATCCACGCGAACCGTTCTGCATGACCGTGCTTGCCATCAAACTTTCGACCTATGCCAACGGCGTGAGCAAACTCCACGGGGAAGTGGCGCGATCCATGTGGATGCGGATATGGGATGGCATTCCCGTCAATGAGGTCCCCTTGACTTCGATAACGAACGGCGTCCATGTTCCCTTCTGGATTTCACGCGATTTGGCCATCCTCTATGACCGCTACATCGGCCCGGAATGGATTTCCAACCCGGACGATCAGACCGTTTGGAAACGGATTGATGACGTGCCCGACGCGGAACTCTGGCGCACGCATGAGCGGCGCCGCGAGCGCCTCGTCAGTTTTGCCCGGCGAAGAGTCGTCGCCCAGATGCAGCACCGCGGGGCGCCTTCGGCTGAAGTGGCCGCGGCCAATGAAGCCCTCGATGCGGAAATCCTGACCATCGGATTTGCGCGGCGCTTTGCAACCTACAAGCGGGCGACTTTGCTCCTCATGGATGAAGAGCGCTTGGTGCGCCTGCTAACCAACGAGCATCAACCCGTTCAAATCATCATCGCCGGCAAGGCGCATCCCCAAGACTCACAGGCCAAAGAACTTATCCGCCGAATTATTCATTTTGCGCGGCGTCCCGAAATCCGAAACCGGCTCGTTTTTATCGAAAACTACGACATAAATGTCGCCCGGTACATGGTTCAGGGTGTTGACTGCTGGCTCAATACCCCGCGGCGCCCCTTGGAAGCCAGTGGAACCAGCGGCATGAAGGCCGCCGCCAATGGGGCGCTCAATATCAGCGTTCTCGACGGGTGGTGGTGCGAAGCCGAATCGCTCGGAGAAAACGGCTGGAGCATCGGGAGGGGCGAGTCCTATTCCGATCCCAACGAGCAGGATCATGTCGAAAGCGAGGCCTTGTACGAAATTCTTGAAAAAGAGGTCGTACCCCTGTTTTATGAACGATCACGAGACGGCCTGCCCCGCCGATGGATCGCGAGAATGAAGAACGCCATCCGGACTATTTGCCCCATATTCAATACAAATCGCATGGTTCAGGAATACTCGGAACGCTTTTATATCCCATGCACAATACGGCGAAATACCCTTCGCGCCGACAGGCGCAAACGATCCTTGGCCTTGTCCGCATGGAAACAAAAAATTGAGAATTGCTGGGAACGCGTGCATTTCACCCATATCGCCACCGGACCGACCGAAAACCTTGCCTGCGGTTCGATGCTCGATGTAACCGCGGAAATCTATCTCGACGAACTCGGCAAGGATGATATCGTCGTCGAATTGTATTATGGCGATCTTGATCCATCCGGCCATATCCCTGACGGCAGCACTGTGGAAATGGTCTGCACCCAGGATCTTGGTGATCGAAAATGGCGCTTTGACGGCGCCATTCCCTGCACAAAAACCGGCCGCCTCGGCTTCATGGTGCGTGCCATTCCTAATCATCGTGATCTGGCCAACAAACACGAAACCACCCGCATCGTCTGGGCATAACAGCGTTTGTGCAAGGGCCAACCGAAAATCGGAGAGCGATGACGATTTATCCTAAGGCGGCCCAGCCGCAATGTTTCGATCAACCTAAAATCGGCAGTTGAACGCGGCTCTTTCGACCAAACCATGGACGAGATGGACATTGTGGACCCAGTGGACTTCACCCGCAAGGGGATTGATTTTCTTGTCCATTTCGTCCACAAGGTCCACGACATCCAGAGGATAGCACGTAGAATCCGATCTTGACTGCCGAATCCAGGATCAAGGGGACGCCTTTGACGTAGCCGATTTCGCGCATAAGGTCCGCGATGTCCAGGAGATAGAACGGCAAACCCGATCTTGACAGCCGAGTTCAGGTTTATTGCCCGGCTATTTGCAGAATGTTGCGGATTACATAGTGATATAGGGAAATCACGTAATAATTGACCCACCCGCGAACCCACGGGGAGAGCACGTAAATCACGCCCAACACCGCCGCCATCGCCACCCAATTGCCCAGCAAACGGCCAAAGAGGCGTTGCGCGAAGCCCAGGAAATCCGCCCCTATCGCCAGCAATTTTACGCCGGCCTTGCGTAACGCCCACGTCAGATCGTTTTCGGTGACAATTCCATGGCTTCGGCTGGCCAGGCCATCGGGCGCGCAATGCAGACAAAGTTGCGTTTGGCCGACCTGTACGATACCGCCCGCATGCACGATGCGTGAAATCATCATACCCGCTTTCTTGCCGTCCACTATGACAGGCGCCGTATCCACGCGCCGGATACGGTATCCTTCCGGCACCACGGTCGCCAGCGCATGAATCGCTTTCACGGCCGGATCGAGCCGCACGTTTACGGCGCAACTCGTGTCGCCGCCGATATAAAATGGCGCGCGAACCACTGGAAAACTGGTTCCGTCTTCCGGACCATTCACGATGATGAAACAGTCGTCGTAACTTGTCATGCGAATCAGGCTCCCCCATTCATGGCCGGCGCTTCTTTTCGGAATGCCAGTTTGCCGTCTTCCATCATGACATGAATCGTGTCACCGGCCTGGAATTTTCCATCAATCATCATGTCGCTGACCGGAGAGATAATCAACCGGCTGACCGCGCGGCGCAGTTCACGGGCGCCGTATTCGGGACTATATCCTTCCTTCGCCAGATGCTCGTAGGCGCGTTGATAGACCCTCAGTCCGATATTTTTTTCCTTGAGCCGGTTCTGCAAATCACGCAGCGATAACTGCAGAATGCTTCGTATATCCTCAAAAAGCAACGGATAAAATGGAATGATTTCATCAATCCGATTGATGAGTTCCGGGCGGAAATGGCCGCGCAGTTCTTCCATGAGTTGTTTTCGGTCGGCGTCAGACTCCGACCGCCGCAGGATTTCCGCGCCGATGTTGGACGTCAGAATGATAAAGCAATTTTTGAAATTGATGTCGCGCCCGCGCGAATCCTTCAGGCGTCCTTCGTCAAATATGGGAAGGAAAATGTCGAAAATACGCGGGTGCGCCTTCTCGATTTCGTCGAAGAGCAATATCGAAAACGGGGCGTTGCGCACGGCGGCGCTCAAACGCCCTTCCTCTTCGGCGCCCACATATCCGGGTGGCGCGCCCAGCAGTTTCGACACGGTATGTTCTTCGGTGTATTCGGACATGTCGAACGTGACCAAATGGTTGACCGAGCCGAAGAGTGCGTCGGCCAGCAGTTTGGCGAGTTGGGTTTTCCCGACGCCCGATGGTCCGAGAAACAACATCACACCCTGCGGCCGGTTGGGATCGGCCAAGCCGGCGCGCGATTGCTTGACCGCCGCCACGGCTTTCGACACGGCCTCGTCCTGTCCGATGAGTTGCTGCTTGAGGCGCCGTTCGAGATCGCTCAGGAAGAGGCGTTCCTGTGAAGTCATTTCCTCGATGGGAATGGAGGTTAGTTGGCTTACAACTTTTCGAATATCGTGCGGCGTGACCTTTTCCTGGCCTCCCGCGCCCGGCAACATCGTGCCTTGCAGCATGGCCGGATTGTTCGCCGCGGCGATGATTTTGAGACGGTACCGTGCACAAGCCTGGTCAAGAACGTCAATGGCCTTGTCTGGCAGATTGCGGTTGGGCATATAGCGTTGCGTCAAGGCAACCGCCGCTTCGATCGCGCGGCTGCTGATCTTGACGCGATGGTGATTTTCAAGCGACGGCCGCAATTTCGCCAAGACTTGGATTGTCGCAGGCTCGGACAGTTGTTCGACGCGGACCATCTGGAACCGCCGCTCGATGGCCGGATCCTTCTCAACGAATTTCCGGTACTCGTTGAGCGTGGTCGCGCCGATGCAGCGCAATTCACCCCGCGCCAGCGCGGGTTTGAGCAGATTCGCCACGTCCATCGAATCGCCGTCCGTCGAACCCGCGCCCATAATCAAATGCACTTCGTCTATGAACAGCACGATTTCCGGCGAACGCTTGAGTTGTTCGATCAGCGCCAGCACTTTCTCTTCGAATGCGCCGCGGTACTGGGTGCCCGACATCAGCGCGCCGATATTCAATTCGAGGAATCGGTAACTGCCGAGCATGCCGCCCATGGCGCCTTGGACGCCGGCCAGCGCCATCCCCTCAATGATCTGCGTCTTGCCGACGCCCGCCTCGCCCAGCAGCATAACGTTGTTTTTGCCTTTTCGCGCGAGAATCTGAAGGATCTCGAATATCTCTTCGTCACGGCCGATGGCGGGTTCCAACTTGCCCTCGCGGGCGGCCTGCGTCAGATCACGCGTAATGTTTTCGAGGACCAATCCGCCGGACGCTTCGGCAGACTGCATCGCGGGCGCCGCTTCTTCCCGAAACGCCGGGGCCTGGGCAGGTGCGGCGCCTTGCGCTTGCGCTGGAGAAGGCGGATGGGTCATGGCTCGCGCAGGCGGCGTCTTGGGGGGCGCCAAGGGCGCCATCTTGAGGAGCTCGTTCTGGAGCAGTTTGAGCATTTCACCGCGGGGAATCTGCATGCTGTCCATGACGCGGCTTGGGGCGCTCTGGGGATCGCCAAGAATTGCCATAAGCAAATGTCCGGACCGCGCGGCGCCCTGTCGCATGCGATCCGCCAACTTGGCCGTATTACTGAGCGCATTCGCGCAGCGAGGCGTGTAAAACAATTCGCCGCTCATGGCATTGGTGGCGCCCCGCCATCCCTGACGGCCCACTTCTCGCGCCACTTTCTGCAAATCGCCGAGATAGCGCTGCGCAAAGGCCGGCGGAAGCAGTTGTGGCGAGTCTATAATCGCATCGAAGAGGTGATCCACGCCGACGAATACATGATTGCGCTGGCAACAGATCGCCGCGCTATCGTCCAGCAATTTCCCGATTTCCGAGGAAACTTTTACCTGCACCGCACGGCCCTTTCATGCACCCTTTCGATCCGGCGCCGCTCCTCAATCGCCATCCCGATCCGGTTCATTCTCCGATTCCGCATCATACCACCGGCGCCAGTCCGCGGCATATCGTTTGATCCAGTCCAGAGCGGCTTCCGCACCCAAATCCCGGTGCGCCTTTTCGGACTCAATCCACTTGTGCCGTAAAATTTCTTCCCGCTGGCGTTTCAGCATCTCCCGTTGTCGCTGCTCACGCCACTGGACAGCATGATGAGCCAGCCATTCAGATTCCGCTTCTTCCAGACTGACGAAGCGCCCGCGTTCTTCCATACACCGCGAGCGAAAGGCCTCGACCGCACGTAACTCCGCCTTGCTCGAAATATCCGACATCAAGACCGACCACATCCGGATTTGTCCAAAACCTGTGCCCGGCAAATTCCGTCCTTGCCAGTACTGTCTATCACTTTCGCCTCCTGTCGCTGAGGCGATAATATCCCAAGGCTTGAAAAAAAGCAAACCCAAGGCCATGCTATTTTTTCAAATTGACACCGCCGAAGTGATTGTGAAGAATATCAAAACGTTCTGGTGTTGGGACGAAAAAGGCAAGGGAGCAAGCCATGGCATTGACGGATGCGGAACGAAGCGCGTTGCGCAAAAAGGCGGTGAAGATCCGGCACGATATTGTGGACGTGACGGGCTGGGCAGGGGGATCGCATATCGGCGGTTCGCTCAGCATGACGGACATCCTCACCATTCTCTATTGGAAGTATATGCGCGTGGATCCCTCAAATCCCGACTGGGACGATCGGGACCGGTTCGTGCTGAGCAAGGGACACGGCGGCGTGGGGCATGCGGTCGTGCTGGCCAACCGCGGCTATCTCGATCCGGAGTCGCTCAAGGAGTTCAACCATTTCGGTTCGAGTTATGGCATGCACTTGGACAGTCTCAAGGTTCGCGGTGTGGATGCCTCGACCGGTTCGATGGGCCATGGCTTGTCGCAAGCGGTTGGCATGGCGCTCGGCCTGCGACTACGCAGGAAACCGCAAACCGTCTATTGCGTGTGCGGCGATGGCGAGTGTAACGAGGGATCAATTTGGGAGGCGGCCATGGCCGCGGCTCACTATAAACTCGGCAACCTGATTGGATTCGTGGACCGCAACAGCCTGATGATTGACGGGCGCACCGAGGACATCATGAGTCTTGAGCCGCTTGCCAAAAAATGGGAGGCGTTCGGCTGGAAAACCCGGGAAATTGACGGCCACGATTTCGACCAGTTGGCGTCCGCCATCGAGGAAGGCCTCGCATTCAAAGACGGCCCGTTCATGATTATAGCGAAAACCGTCAAGGGTAAGGGCGTTGATTTCATGGAAAATGAAGCGGCTTGGCATTACGGCGGCCTGAGCGCGGAACTAATCGAGAAGGCCAAAGCGTCCATTGGGACCGGGGAGTAGTCGGATATGAGTAAAGAAGGATTGACCTGGACCGTCTATGACGCGGACAAATTGAGCCAGGCGGAAATCTACGGTGTCACGCTGTGCGACCTCGGTGAAGTGTATCCAGAAATCGTCGGCCTTTCCGCCGACCTTGCGAAGTCAACCAAAATCGGCGCCTTCGGGAAAAAATATCCGGAACGCTTTTTCAATTTCGGCATCGCCGAGGAAAACATGTTCGCGGTGGGCGCCGGCATGGCCAAAGTGGGCCTCACGCCATTTATCTCGACCTTCTCGGCATTCGCCTCGATGCGCGCGTGTGAATTTCTACGGACGGACATCTGCTATCAGCGCCTGAATTGCAAAATCATCGCGACGCACGGCGGCACATCGTTCGGTCCCGCCGGCGCCACGCACCATGCCATCGAAGACCTTTCCATCGTGCGCGCATTTCCGAACCTGACGGTAATCGTACCCGCCGACGGCATCGAAACGGCCAAGGCCGTGCGCGCGTGCATGGACATCCAAGGACCTGTTTACATTCGCATCGGCCGCGGGTTTGAACCACGCGCCTACGATTCGGAGAACTACCATTTCGAGATTGGCAAGGCCGTCGAAATGCATCCAGGCACGGATGTCACCGTAATTGCGTGCGGGGTGTCTGTCTTGCACGCCGTTCAGGCCGCGAGAATCCTGAAAGAGGACGACGGACTCAGCGTGCGGGTGCTGAACTTGCACACCATCAAGCCCATTGACAAGGAAGCCATCTTGAAGGCCGTCGTTGAAACGCGCCGAATCGTCACATTTGAAGATCATAATATCATCGGCGGCATGGGCACGGCCGTGGCGGACGTCATCGCGGAAAGCGGGAAGGGTTGCGCGTTTCAAAAAGTCGGTATACCGGACGAGTTCACGGTGATTGGCTATCCGGAAGATGTGCACAATTATTACAAGATAGACACGGATGGCATCATCGGAAAAGTCCGCGAGGTCATGGGCAAGGATTTTGAGGAAGACGAAGACTGGGAAGACGAAATATAGAGGCGGTTGGCCCGTCACCACAAAGGCACGAAGTTACTAAGAATATAGGTCAGAAAAAATACGGCATAAGAGGAGAAGATAAATATAAAGTCCTTTGTCCCTTTGTGACTTTATGGTCGGGCGATGACGTCAGGCAAGGAAACGGAAAAACGGCTATGGCAAGCGAACGTGATTTATTGGCATCGAGAATCATTTTCCGGGCGGTGCTGCCGGTTGTGAAGGTGATGTTGGAAGACGATGCGAAGATGCAGCAGTTGTTCGAGGGAGTTACGGGTGTGATTCAATTCGTCGCCAAAGACGAATCGGGACCGTTGGGCGGTTATTTGCATTTCGACAATGGCGCGTACCGTGTCGTTCCGGAAATTGCCGAAAAAGCGGACATCACGTTTTCGTTTTCAAGTGTGGCGAAGATGAACGCCATGTTTGCGGGCAAGCCGGTATTGCCGCGCATTCGGGGCTGGTCGAATTTCGGCCTGCTCGTCAAGACGTTCAAATTGCTGTTGGCGTTGAAAATCCTCATGCCAAACGCCCAGCCCAAGACGCCGGAAGGCAAGACGCTCAAGGTCAAGATGACCCTGTACATGGTGGCCGTGGCCTTGAGCCAGATGAACAAGGCCGGCGAACCGGAGATGGTCAAGTGGACCACCAAACAGCCGGAACGCATTTACCAGTGGTCGTGCGAACCGGAAGGCATCGCCTGCTATCTTCGCGTCAAAGCCGGAAAAACCAAGGCCGGGCGTGGTTATTACACGCGCCGGAAACCTTTCGTCCACATGAAATTCAACGGCGCCGACGCCGCCTTGAAAGTCCTTTCCAACAGCGTGGACACCGTTCAAGCCATCGCACAGGGTTATGTCGTCAACGACGGGTCCCCGGAATACGGCGGGCAGGTCGGCGATTTTATGCAACGCGTCGCCGCGTTGGTGTCATGATCCCCTTTCCCCTGCTACTTCGCCACGCCAATGGGTTTTGGGATAAATTTCTTCTCGATAACACGAATACGGGAGAATAGGCGATATGCAACGTAAAAAACGAAGCCGTTCCACAAGTGTCAAGCACGACTTGACTCCCGAACAAATACAAACTCTTGAAAACACCTATGCCGAAACGATTGCTGAAATGGATCGGGAGGATGCAAACCACGTTCTTGCGAAAGAAACCAAGGGGCGCCAAAAAGCCGAATCCTTGTTGCGGGAAGTCCGCTGGGCATACCTCGGACGCCAAATCCTGCTGTTGTACGACATGTTGAAAGCTTGGTGGCGAAACGAATTCGACGTGCCTTGGAAGACTGCGGCGGCCATTACGGCGGCGCTGCTCTATTTCATCAATCCCTTCGACATTGTGCCGGATTTCCTTCCCGTAGTAGGATACTTGGACGATGTCGTGGTGGTTGGCGCGTGTTTGAAACTGATTCGAAGCGATCTGCGGGCGTTCGCGGAATCCCGCAGATTGAATCTTGCGGATTTTGGACTCTAAAGAGGTTGGCGGGTTGTGTTTCGGTTCGCCCGCCCGGAAGGAATAATCGAAAGGAGATCGGCGGCAATGGCAAAGATGGACATGGGGCTGATTGGGTTGGCGGTTATGGGCGAAAATCTCGTCCTGAATATGGAATCCAAAGGATTTGGCGTGGCGGTGTTCAATCGCACGGTGTCAAAGGTGGACGACTTTGTCAACGGCCGCGGCAAAGGGAAAAACATCGTGGGTTGCCACAGCATCGAGGAATTGTGCGCGAACCTCAAAACGCCACGCAAGGTAATGCTGATGGTCAAAGCCGGTAAGGCCGTGGATGAATTCATCGAACACCTGCTCCCGCACTTGGAAGCAGGCGATATCGTGATTGACGGCGGCAACAGTCATTTCCCGGATACCATTCGCCGCACGCAATATCTTGAAGGCAAGGGATTCCGGTATATCGGCACGGGCGTTTCGGGCGGCGAGGAAGGCGCGCTGCTCGGCCCTTCGATTATGCCGGGTGGTTCGCCCAGCGCATGGGAGCACGTCAAGCCGGTCCTGCAGGCGATCGCGGCCAAAACGGCCGACGGCACACCGTGCTGCGACTGGGTTGGCGAAGGCGGCGCGGGCCATTTCGTCAAAATGGTTCATAACGGCATTGAATACGGCGACATGCAGATGATTTGCGAGACCTATCATCTCATGAAAAATGCGATCGGCATGTCGAACGCCGAAATGCACAAAGTCTTTTCCGAGTGGAACGCCGCGGAACTGGATTCCTACCTGATCGAAATCACCCGCGACATTCTCGGATACAAGGACGAGAACGGCAACGAGGTTGTCGATCTTATACTCGATACCGCCGGACAGAAGGGCACGGGAAAGTGGACTGTTATCGCGGCGCTCGACGAGGGCCAGCCGTTGACGCTCATCGGCGAAGCGGTCTTTGCTCGCTGCCTGTCGGCCATCAAAGACGAGCGCGTAGCCGCCTCCAAGGTGTTCAAGCCGGTAAATGCGAAGTTCGACGGCGACAAACAGTCCTTTATCAACGATTTGCGAAAAGCGCTCTACGCATCGAAAATCGTAAGTTACGCACAGGGTTACCAACTCATGCGCGCCGCCGCGAAAACCTATGGATGGAATCTCAATTATGGCGGCATCGCGCTGATGTGGCGTGGAGGCTGCATCATCCGAAGCGCGTTTCTCGGTAAAATCAAGGAAGCGTTCGATCGCAACCCGGATCTCGGAAACCTGCTCATGGATCCTTTTTTCAAGGAGGTCGTGGAAGAAGCGCAACCGGCATGGCGCCGCGTCGTCACGACCGCCGTCACACTCGGTATTCCGGCCCCGGCCCTGGGATCGGCGCTCGCCTATTTCGACGCCTACCGTAGCGAACGGCTGCCGGCCAATCTCTTGCAGGCGCAACGGGATTATTTTGGCGCGCACACCTATGAACGCGTGGACAAACCCCGTGGCGAATACTTCCACACCAACTGGACCGGACGCGGCGGCACCACGTCCGCTTCAACTTATGTAGTCTGAACCATCAACAGACGACCGGCCTACACGCCGAAAGAGAGGACATTTGCGGCGATTCTTCGCATCTGCCGAAGACTTGCTGGCCTTTCCGCTTTATGGAATGGATCGTGTCATGTGGTACTCTGGCCTCATGATGAACAAGTCAATCAAGGTAATTGGATACGCGGTCTGCGCATTGGCCTTGGCCGGCTGCGCGCAATCCGCACAGCCGGTCCGGCTCCTAAAACCCGCCTCCGGTTACAATGTCGCAATCATCGTGATTGACGCTTTGCGCGCGGACCACGTGGGCGCTTACGGTTATCACCGCAACACGACGCCTTTCCTGGATTCCCTGGCTGCGCAGGGACTTGTTTTTGAACGGGCCTCGTCGCATTCGACATTTACCCGCGAATCCGTTTCGGCGCTTTTGTCCGGAGTGTTGCCTTCGGAAAACCCGGTGGGCATGGGATGGTTTGCCAAACCGGATCCGGACCGGAAAAACTTGGCCGAACTGTTTGCCGACGCCGGTTACCGGACGGGATTTTTCACGGACACGCCGGTCTTTGAGGAAGCGGTTTTCGCGAAAGGATTCAGTGATTACGAACGTCTGCCGACGCCATGGGGCGCCAGCGGATCGGGCATGGATTTGTCGAAACGCGCGCTGGCCTTTACGGGAAACACGGCGGGTAAACCGTTTATGATGTATGTGCATTACCTTGACCCGCACGACCCTTATGAACCGCCCGACGCATTCTATCGGCGGTTTGCCAAGGAACGGTTTCCGAATCCCATCAATGTCATGCAGGAGGTAAGGCCGTTCTGCCACGACTTGATCAAGCAGGGATTCGGTCCCGGCGAAGCGCGTTTCGAGGACATGGTGCTGCGGTATGACGCCGAAATCGCCGAACAGGATGCGGCCATCGAAGCGCTCTTCCGGGGAATGGATCAACAGGGTCTACTCGACAAAACCCTCTTCATCATCACCTCGGACCATGGCGAGGAATTTCTCGACCACGATTTCGTGGAACATGCCTGGACGGTCTACGAGGAAGTTCTTCACATTCCGCTGATTCTGTGGCGTCCGGGCGTGGCGCCGGCAGGCCGGATAGCCGATCGCGTGAAACTGGCCGATCTCCTTCCTACGCTCACCCAGGCGATCGGCGTACGTTGCGACCGGACGGATCTCGCGGGCGAGGCGTGGTTCGCTGAACGCGAGGGCCAATGGGTCTTTGTGCCGCCCGTAAAACCAGTCATTGCCGAAATGATGCTCGAAACGCGTGGCAATGTCCGGGCTTTGATCTATAACGATTACAAATATATCGCCTCGCCGAAATGGCTCACCCCGGAAGGCTGTGCCGAGGCCACCAAGCAGCAGAAATTATGGATTGCCCAATGCCGTATCGGGACCTTCGCAAAAACCGATCCGTTCGGTCCGGCCGTATATGAGGCGCTGTATGATCTTCGGGCCGATCCACGCGAAAAAAACAATATTCTGGCGACAAATCCGGCCAAGGCGCGGGAATTGAAAGCGATGCTCGATGCCTATGTGGCCGTATGCGCGAAACGGCCTCACCGATCGGAACCGCCGCCGCCGGCCGAACTCACGCCCGAAATGCGGAAACAACTGGATGACCTGGGGTATTTTTGATAGTGTGCAGTCCCGCGAAAACCCGTGAAACACGAATTTGTTCGCGCATCTTCGCCGGGGAAAAGGGAACAGGAACGGGCAGACATGTCCGGTGAACCAAACGCACATCGCATCGAACGCCGAGAATGGTTCTTTCCCGCGATGATAGCCGTGTTTTTCATCATGGCCGGCTCGGTTCCGTACTTCTACGGTTACCACCATGCAAAACCGGGCACGCGCTTTATGGGATTCATAGGACGCGGCGCCCTGCATTCACACGGTTACAACATGTTCATCCGGCAGGCGCAGGAAGGAAATCACCTCTTCGAGAACAAACTGACGCCGGAACCGCTGCCCCGCCGGTATTTCCATCCCGAATATTGGATCGTGGGCAAACTGGCGCGCTGGACCGGCCTGCCGCTCGAAGCAATCTTTCATGTTCATCGCATCGCCGCTGTACTGGCGCTGGTCTTTGCCATTTACTTCCTCGCTGCCCAGTGTCTCGACACCGTGTTCCAGCGCCGGCTGGCATCGGGGCTGATCCTCTTCGGGGCGGGACTCGGATGGGTCGGATGGGCATATCTACACATGGGCTTGCCGCCCATTCGTCCCGGCCATGCCGCGCCACCGCTCATCATGCGCGATATCGAAGGCGTAACCCATTTTGGATATTTGATGAACAAACCGCACTTCATGCTGGCCGGCGCCTTCATCGCGTTCGCTTTCGCCTTTGCCGCGGCGGGCGAGCGCGAAAAACGGACAGGCCCGTTTGTCTGGTGCGGATTATTCGCATTGGCGAACGTCATGGTGCGGGCCTACGCAATTTTCGAGATTACGCTGGTTCTTGCCGTATTTCCGCTCGTGCTCAATCTCCGTGAAGGACGCTGGGATTGGCCTCGCATCGGCCGCTTCGCGCTGGCGGGATCGTTTCTGGCGCCTGCCGTTGTGTACTACGCTTATTTGAGTATGGGGCGCGTATTGGGCGCGGGGGGGTATGAAGTGCCTCCCGGACGTTTTCTCGAATACGCCATCTGGTATGGCATCCCATTTCTGCTTGCGTTACTGTATTTCACCGGCCCCGGCCATTTCCGGGCGATTCCCCCCCCGCTGTTACTCATGACCCTCTGGTGGATGTTCGGATTTCTGGTCGCGCAAGCCTACCCGCTGGTTCGCGCCGGCGAGGAATCCGCGTTTTATTCGTTCGTCATGGTTTCGGCCATTTTGATCGCGGCGGGTCCGTTGCGGCTGGATTGGATGCCGCGCCGGACCGCCGTCTTGGCGGCCGTTGCATTTGTCCTGGTTTGTTCGGTGTCGAACGGCATCGTCTATGCCCGTTTCTTCACGCGGCTCGATACACAATCCGACGATTACTATCTCGAAAATGACACGTATGCCGCCATGAAATGGCTCGAACAAAACACCGCGCGCGACGATCTCGTGTTTTCCGGACCAGCCACCTGCCCCATCCTCAGCGCCGTCGCCGGCAATAAAACTTTCACGGGCCATGATTACCTGACCACCCGCCGCTGGGAGAAAGACGCGATGGCGCGCCGCTTTTTCGAGCGCCCCGGCGACGTTCCCTTCAAGCGGGAGTTGCTTTCGCAATACCGCGTCCGCTATATCTTGGAAGGCGCCCTGGAACGGCGCATCGGGAGTTTCGACGCCGCAGCGCTTCCGGAAATCGAACGCGTCTTCGCGCTTCCGAACGCGGCCGTCTACAGCGTCAAATGACATCCATGACATGGCAACACCGATTGCAGGTTTAGGCGCTGTTACTATCGAAGTACGGCCATCCGACAATCTCAACGACAGAGGAATGGCAAATAAATGAAAGCAAGCACGCTATGGGGAACCGTCATGGTTACGTTGGGAATATCGCTGGCCCTTGCGGCTCGTGCAGACACGCCTCCGCTGGTGGTCGCGGGTGTGACCGTCACGCCGCATTTCAAGTTGGACACCATGCGTTACGCCCATGAGCCGGAGCCGGCCACCGGGGCCCGTGTACAACTGTTTTTGCATCATGACGCCGCAAGTGGATCGGCCCCGCTGATCATAAACGCCGAAACGCGGGTCACGTTCGATGGCAAGCCGCCTGCCGAATTGTTGGCAAGCCATGTGTGGTCATGGCACGACACCCCCGCCGCAACACCCGGCGAAACCCTCGAACTGCCGCCAGGCGCCATGACGGTTTGGACCTTCAACGGGCGAACCGCGCCGTTTGGGCCGGGCGGACGTCCGCATGCCGAAGCCGGGCCGCCGGAAAAGCCATGGCTGTCGAAAGATCTATTGCTGGACAAACCGGCATGCTGGCTGTCCGCCGTAACCTTTCTTGGCCCAGAATCGGCGATTACGCCCGATACCCTGATCGTCCATATCGCCAATGCGGGCGAGGAACCCGTCAAGATAACCGCTTGCCGGCTCTGGCTGCCGGCCGATCCCCAAAAGCCGCGCGTCCTGTTTCCTCAACCGCCTCTGTCCTCCCTCGAAATGTTCGGGGGGATGGCCTCGATTGCCGCGGGCGATCGCGGCGGGTTCATCGTAAAAACCGGTCCCTTGCCGCTGACCTATGCCGCAGTCGAAGTGACGCTGACCCGTCCGGGCGGCGAAACCGGCGTTCTCTGGGGTCATCTGCGCATCAAGCCGGAGCGGTTCGACATCTCCGGCGGTTGGGTGAATGGCAAAGGCAATCCAATCGCAAACGAGGTTTTTCTCAAAGCGCTCAAGCGCCTTTATGTCAATACCGCGCATCTTCAGATTACCCCGGGCTATAGCGACACCGATCTCTATCAAAAATATCCGATCAAATATTTCGGCCCCATGACCCCCTTGGAAATCTACGACACCGACGAAATGCTCCCCAAAATCCACGCCGTCGAATTTCTGGGCGAACCGCAATATGGCGGCGGACGCCCCGTGCCCCCGCAGGAAGTCTGGGAAAAACTGCATCCCTATGCCGTCACCCGCCTGGCCACCACGGTGACGCACAGCGAAGAACGCATTTGGCGGGATTACGCCGGACTGAGCGATTTCCCGCATTACGACGCCTACCGCGTGACGGCCCCGTCGCCGGACGCCTGGCGGAAATACGACCGCTGGGGCAAGCAGCGTATCGGATGGGGATCGCCGCTCGAAACCATCGGCGACATGTGCCGATCCCTGCGGGAACTAAACCGCCCCATGCCCTGCGCGATATGGTCGCAGGGGCCGCATGAAGGCTGGGGCCGTTACGGCGGACGCAAGCGCACCTCCCCCACGCCGGACGAAATCCGAATGCAGGCCTACCATGCCCTCTCCACCCGAATTACATCGCTCTACTGGTTCAACCTGAGCCTCAAAACCCTCGTCAAATGGCGCGACACACTCGACGAACTGGGCCGTATCGGACGGGAATTACGCATGATTGACGAATTCCTCCTTGAAGGCGACGCCTGCTCCTTCGAGCGCCGGGAAAAAGGCAAAGACAAACTCGACTGGGATCTCGCGTCGGTGTGCGGACCCCGCGCGGCGCTCCTGTTCGCGCTCGATCTCGACTACACGCCGGACCCTGATGAAAAAGTCTTCACCTTCGGTCCGCCCCGAAACGCCAAATGGCGTTTCCCGTTGCCCGCCTATCTGCAAAACATCGCAGACGTATTCCGCATGGACGCCGGCGGCCTTTACGACGTGAAATGGACGATCCGCGACGGCGCCGTCGAAATACGCGAAAAAGCCAGCCGCGCCGTCCTCTTCCTCGCCACGCCCGACCCCGGCCTGCGGAAAATGCTCGAACACAAACGCGAACAACTCATCGCCACCGAAAACGCACTGCAATTCGATCCCGCGCGAAACGATGCCGACTTCGCCCAACTCGAACAACTGGCCGCGGACCCATGACGGATCAACCCAGGTAAGCCCGTTGAACAACGAATGAACGCGAAGATACGAGAATAAAGGGCTGCATCCCCGCACGTTTCGCGGAAAATGGTGGAGGTGAAGGGGATCGAACCCTCGACCTCTGCATTGCGAACGCAGCGCTCTCCCAAACTGAGCTACACCCCCACCGGAGGTATTCACAAGCCTATCAAATCGGCCTGCGAATTGTCAAACCCATGTGCGAAACCCATGCGCGAAAAAGTCCAAGAGTCCATTGCGCCGCTTCAGGCAGCCCGGCATGAATGCCCCATGGCGTCACGGGATAAGAACCGTCGAAAAAATTTTCGCCTTTGCGGCTCGCGGCTTTACAAAGAAAATTTTTCGTCACACCATGCGGCCCGGATGCGTTTTCGGTGCACTTCTCTGGCTTCCTCGGTGGGACAGTAGCGTGCATATACAGAATATAGGAGCATGTTGAAGCCCTGTTTGATGAGTTCGTTCCGGAAGACGGTATAGCGTCGCCGGTCTTCCTTGGTGACAACGGGGAGGTCGAAGAGGGCGAAGAGCCACATACCGCGATACTCCGATAGTTCGTATTGTCCGCTGGGCATGGCGTCAATCCCGAAATGCTTCACCACGAGTAATATAGCATGAACAACACCCCCCTGCCCCCCTCAAGGGGGGAATTGAGATGCCGTTTGCCCCTTCATATAGAAAGACCCCTCGCCCCTCGAGGGGGGAATTGGGATGCCGTTTGCCCCTTCATATAGAAAGACCCCTCGCCCCTCGAGGGGGGAATTGGGATGCCGTTTGCCCCTTCATATAGAAAGACCCCTCGCCCCCCTCAAGGAGGAAATTGGACTGGGACACGGTTCGCATTGTTCCCCTGACCTGCCCCCCGAAAGTTGTACCACTTTGAGTGAGAGAAACCGTAAGCTTTTGAGCTTAGGAGGAGTCTCTCATGAAAGGCAAGCGATTCAAGGAAGAGCAGATCATTCGGATTCTGCAGGAAGTGGATGGCGGGAAGGCCGTGGCGCAGGTTTGCCGTGAACAGGGCG
>Ga0101944_10001230_pt1 | contig 41460 bp, 29 predicted proteins | sample DewCreD2012metaG_FD_75245 | JGI IMG/M metagenome (GOLD analysis project Ga0101944, IMG submission 75245) | Hot spring sediment bacterial and archeal communities from British Columbia, Canada, to study Microbial Dark Matter (Phase II) - Dewar... ... | reverse complement strand
TGGGAGGGCGCGCGTCCCCGCGCGCCGGGGCATGCCGTGCGAAATGGGAGGGCGCGCGTCCCCGCGCGCCGGGGCATGCCGTGCGAAATGGGAGGGCGCGCGTCCCCGCGCGCCGGGGCATACCGCGCGAAATACCGGTCGGCGGGGACGCCGACCCTCCCGCCGACCCTCCCGTCATCCCTACCACCGCAAGACGTTGATTTCGCCCTGATACGGCCAATCGTCTGGTGTTGCGACAAGGCCGCGCCGAACCGGATTATGGCGCACATAATCCCACTTGTCGCCGTAACTTTCGCCGCTTCGCAGGCGTCTGTCCCAATGATCCCGCTGCAAACCATACCCTTTGCGTCCGTGGCGTAGAGAAAACAACCGCTTCCAATACCGCACCCACACGTCGTATTCGATTTCAATCTCACCCGGAGCCGCGAAGAAATGGATGTGATCCGGCATCACAACATACCGCCCAACCAACCATGCGCGGGCTTCCATCCATACGTCCCGAAGAATCTGATGGCATTCCGCATTGGCAAGCCATGGTACGCGTTCTCGGCTACAGATCGTGTCAAATACAATCACGGGCTTTGAATCTTCCGGGAATATCCCATGTGCCGGGTGTTTTCGTTGCGGTGGCATACAAACAAGATCCTCCGCGATTTTGTTGGCCGGAACAAAGAATAAACCACGCTGGACATCGGATGGAAGAACGACAGGGAGGGCGCGCGTCCTCGCGCGCCGGGGGCATGCCGTGCGAAATGGGAGGGCGCGCGTCCCCGCGCGCCGGGGGCATGCCGTGCGAAATACCGGTCGTCGGGGACGCCGACCCTCCCGCGCCGGAAATGGGAGCGCGCCGGGGCATGCCGTGCGAAATGGGAGGGCGCGCGTCCCCGCGCGCCGGGGTATACCGTGCGAAATGGGAGGGCGCGCGTCCCCGCGCGCCGTGGGGTATCTTGCAAGGAATACCGGTCGGCGGGGACGCCGACCCTCCCGCGCCATGGCACGTCACACCAAATTCCGGTGGGGTATCTTGCAAGGAATACCGGTCGTCGGGGACGCCGACCCTCCCGCGCCGGGGTGTGGCATAGGATACCGGTCGGCCCTCCCGTGTTGGACCAAACGGCTTCGCCGTAGTTGCTGTACGAAAAACACGTGGTTCAGATTGTCCAGTCTGCCGGCGACTGAAAAACCATTACCGGGGTATTCAGTTGCCGCCAGTATTTGATCCTGATTGTCTTCCACAAGAGATTGCTACACAAGACGTTATGAAGAAGAATACCATCAACGGGCGACCTCCTGGCTCAACACGCCTTAACTATTTGCTGCGGCTCTTGTTATGCAATATGAACCGGAGTTAACTGAATACCCCGAAACCATTATTCGTTTTTCAACCGGCGGATGAGCAATCCGCCAATCCATTGTCATGGAGCATCGTAAACATCCCGTGCCATCCGTGGATCTCGTCCAGCGACTGAAAGACCATAACTCGTTTGCAAAATGGAAGAATCCCTGATACTCTGAACTTGCCATGGCTGCGGCGGGAATGGAAATGTGACGGGGAATTGAAGGAGGAGGAATCGAACATGCTCTTCCATGGGAAGCGAACACCGGTATTTGCTCTTGTGTGTGCGGGCGTCTGCACCGTTGCACTGTTGACGGCGGACGCATGGGCGCGCGTCCCCGCGCACCGGGGCATGCCGTGCAAAACACCGGTCGGCGGGGACGCCGACCCTCCCGCGCCGGAAATGGGAGGGCGCGCGTCCCCGCGCGCCGGGGCATGTCGTGCGAACGCCCGCTGCGGAGCGCCGCCGCGCAAAGCGCGGAGCTTCTTCGCAAGTCTGTCGGCAAGAGTTTGCATTCTCGCCAAGAAGCATCGTATTTTCTTTGTTACACAAGTGTAACATTTGCGACAAGCAACCGCCGTCGCCCCGTTCCGCCTTCGCTTCCTGCTTGTTGCATTCGGGGCGTAAACGTGCTACAAAGAGGCGGGCGGTATGGTGGGCGGAAGGATGGATTCGCCTGAAGGTGATGGGATGAAGAAGGAGCCTCATGACGCAAACCTGATGCCGGAAGAGACGGCCCTATGGTTAGATGGGCGTTATTGGAGGAACTATTTCGAGCGCGTGTTTTGCCGACAGATAGCTGTTCTTGCCGAGTCCCTTGAAAACCGGCTTCTCCCCACATTCGACAGCATAGCGAAAGAGGCAGAGGCGATATCCGATGAAAAGTGGGTGACCTCCATCAGTCAGCCCGGGGATCCCGACGGGTCCAACGATCTGGGCGACCTTGCTGAACGGGCAATGGATGCAGGGATTGAGTACTGTGAGGCTATGGATTCAGTTCGGCAAGGGTTTCTCAATCTGACAGTCGTGATGCTCTGGCATCTGTTCGAACAGCAAGTGATTTTCTTTCTCCGGTGGCAGGTACTTGACCCGGACGAAAGGGACCAGGTACTTGACCCGGACGAAAGGGACAAGGTTAATCTCTTGACCACATGTGAGTTCAAGAAACGTATCACAAGTGGCGGAATTGCTCTTGAGTCACTCTCATCCTGGTGCAAGCTGAAGGAACTGAAGATGGCCGCGAATGCCGTGAAACACGGCGAGGGGCGGTCCGCTAAGCAACTCCGAACGAAACGCCCAGACCTCTTCGTAGCCCCAGGTCTTGAAGACTGGCGCGGTATTATGTCTCCACCAGCGTCCTCGGTGTACATGCCTGCGGCGGGGGAAGACATTTACCTGACGGTTGATGACCTCCGCGCGTACGCAGAGACATTGCAGACGTTCTGGCGGGAATTTGGGATTGTGGCAGAGGAACATAGCATGGGGTCTTCATCATGAACACATTTCGCACGTATGGGGGCTGGCGTATTCTGGCGTTCAGCGTGCTGCTCCTTGGCTTTACCCTCTCCGCGCACGCTGCCAAAGTACCGACGACTTTGGGGTTTGAACATGGCGAATCCGATGCCTCTGCGTTGACCCTACAAGCCGCTGGTGAGGAAGAAGGGACCCCTGGAGTCGTCTGGGGCACCTACTTGGGCGGATCGGATGACGACCATGGGGGCAGCGTGGCGGTGGATTCGAGCGGCAATGTCTACGCCATCGGATACACTTCTACCCCGGGATGGACCAGCGGGGGTTGGGATACCACTCTTGATGGCTATCCCGATGCCTACGTCGTCAAACTGAGTCAGACGGGTGCTCACTTGTGGTCCACATATGTTGGAGGGGCGGGCGTTGAAACTGGCACAGGAATCGCCGTGGATCCAGACGGAAACGTGTACGCTATAGGACGCACTACGTCCTTGGGGTGGGTAAGCGGGGGCTGGAGCACAACCATTGGCGGCGACTTCTCGGGCGACGGTTATCTGGTGAAGTTGAGCTCCACCGGAGACCACCTCTGGTCTACGTACCTGTACGGACCGAGCACGGGCGTCGCCGTGGATTCGAGCGGCAATGTGTATGTGACAGGGGAAACGTTTCGTCCGGGTTGGACCAGCGGAGGCTGGGACACGATCTTGGGCGGCGATACTTGGACGTCCGACGGTTATGTCGTGAAGTTTAGTCCGACGGGTGCGCATCTGTGGTCCACATACCTAGGCGGAACGAACAGCGACTACGGCAACGGCATCGCGGTGGATTCGAACGGAAACGTGCTCATAACAGGGTTTACCAAATCCTCAGATTGGGTGAACGGTGGCTGGGATACAAGTTACAACGACAGCGGCAATCACGACGCCTTTGTGGTAAAGCTGAGTGCGTTGGGCATGCACGTATGGTCCACATATCTGGGAGGAACGGGCTGTGACGACGGCTGCGGTATAGCGGTGGATTCGGGCGGGAATGTGTACGCGGTCGGAAGTACTACCTCGTCGGGATGGGTGAGCGGGGGATGGAGCACGATCTATGACGGCGGGGGCACCGATGACCGTGGCGACGCCTTCGTGGCTAAACTGAGCGCGGCAGGCGCGCATGTCTGGTCTTCATACCTAGGGGGAGCGGATTTCGACAGCGGCCGAGGCATCGCGGTGGATACAAACGGGTACCTGTACGTGACGGGAGTCACCCGTTCTTCCGATTGGGTGAGCGGGGGATGGGACACGACTCTTGATGGTTACCCCGATGCCTACGTCGTCAAACTGAGTCAGACGGGGGAGCAAGTCTGGTCCTCGTACTTAGGGGGAGCGGATAGCGACTACGGCCAAGGCATAGCGGTGGATGGGAACGGGTACCTGTACGTGACAGGGACCACCCTCTCTTCTGACTGGTTGAGTGGGGGTTGGGACACAACCTTTGGGGGTGGCTCCGTTTACGACGCGTACGTGGTGAGGGTGGCGAGCAACCTACCCGTGGACTACCCCGTGTCCATTACGGTACAGCCTCAGTCAGCAACCGCGAATCCCGGCGCAGCGGTGTCGTTCAGCGTGACGGCGACGGGCACGCCAACACTCAGCTATCAGTGGAAGAAAGACGGAGCGGATACCGCGGATGCGACGAATGCGACATACAGTATTGCCTCGGCGCAGCAGACGGATGAAGGCAGTTATACCTGCGCGGTATCGAACGTTGTGGGAAGCGTGACCTCGGATGCGGCGACGCTGAACGTGAGCGATCCGCCGCAGATCACGTCGCATCCGCGGTCGTTGACGGTCAATCCGGGCGCATCGGCGTCGTTCGCCGTGGAAGCAAATGGAACCTCGCCGCTGAGTTTCCAGTGGAAGAAGAATGGCGGGAACGTATCGGGTGCGACGCTCAGCCAATATGCCATCGCGAGCGCGATGAACTCCTACGAAGGGGCCTATGCGTGTTACGTCTGGAACGTGGCGGGCAGCGCGACATCGAACGCGGCCACGTTGACGGTGAACGACCCGCCGCAAATTACCGCCCATCCACAGTCGTTGACGGTCAATCCGGGCACATCGGCGTCGTTTGCCGTGGAGGCGAATGGAACCTCGCCGCTGAGTTTCCAGTGGAAGAAGGATGGCGTAAACGTATCCGGTGCGACGCTCAACCAATATGTCATCGCGAGCGCGATGAACTCCTACGAAGGTGCGTACGCCTGTTACGTCTGGAACGTGGCGGGCAGCGCGACATCGAACGCGGCCACGCTGACCGTGAACGATCCGCCAGTGATTACCGCGCATCCGCAATCGGTGACCGTGAATCCGGGCGCATCGGCGTCGTTCGCCGTGGAAGCAAATGGAACCTCGCCGCTGAGTTTCCAGTGGAAGAAGGATGGCGTAAACGTATCCGGTGCGACGCTCAACCAATATGTCATCGCGAGCGCGTTGAACTCCTACGAAGGGGCCTATGCGTGTTACGTCTGGAACGTGGCGGGCAGCGCGACGTCGAATGCCGCGACGCTTACCGTGAACGATCCGCCGGTGATTACGGGGCATCCTCAGTCCACGACGGTTACGGCGGGTTCTTCGGCGGCGTTCGCCGTGGATGCGAACGGGTCGCCGCCGTTGAATTACCAGTGGCAGAAGGGCGGGACCGACATCTCCGGCGCGACGCTGTCGAGCTACGCGATTTCGGGCGCGCAGGCGTCGGATGCGGGCTCTTATGTGTGCGTCGTAAGCAACATGGCCGGGATCGCAACGTCGAACGCGGCCACGCTGACGGTCAACCCCGCGACGCAGCCGCCGGTGGCGGATTTTGGGGCGTCGCCGCGGACGGGGAACGCACCGCTGGAGGTGCAGTTTACGGACTACACGGATTACAAGGGCCGGACGCCGCAATCGTGGTCGTGGACTTTCGGCGACGGCGGGACGAGCACGCAGCAGAGTCCGAGCCATACGTATCAAGTCGCGGGAACGTACACCGTGTCGCTGACGGTTACGACGGACGGTGGCAGCGACACGGAAACGAAGGCGAACTACATTTCGGTTAGCGCGCCGCCGCCGGTGGTGGACTTCACCGGTTCGCCGTTGTGGGGCGTGGCGCCGCTGACGGTGAATTTTACTGACGCGACGCTGACGTACGGGCAGACGGTGTTGTCGCGGTTGTGGACTTTCGGCGACGGCGGCACGAGCACGCAGCAGAATCCGAGCCGCACCTACCAGGCGTCGGGCCGGTATTCGGTGGCATTGACGGTGACGACGGGCGCGGGGAGCGACACGCTGACGAAGGTGAACTACATCACGGTGTCGGGCACGGGCGAGGGGATCTCGATGTGGATTCCGGACCGGTCGGCGCTGAAGGGAAAAGACGTGGTGATTCCGCTGAACATGTCGGCGCCGGACGGCGTGATTCTTAAGGGCGTGCAAATCGAGTTTTACTATGACGCGGCGATTCTCGATCCGACGACGGTCCAGGTGCAGTCCACAGCGCTGACGGGGCGAATGAGCTTCGCGTCGAACGTGAGCACGCCGGGCAGAGTGATCGTGAACGTCATGGGCGCGACGGGCGAGATTCGCGGCGTCGGGCACCTGTTCGATGTGGTGGGGCGGATACGGTCGAACGCCGTTGCCGGCGCCTGCGGCGAACTCGGCTTCGACGCGGTCTTTCTGTACGACCAGAATGTGAATCCGTTGCCGGTGGATTATACGGATACGGGCAATCTTTGCGTGGAAGACAACTGCATGTTCGGCGACCTGAACGGGAACGGCGCGGTGGAGATCGGCGACGCGTTGCGCGCGCTTGAAATTGCCGTGAAGAAGCGCGAGATGGACGCGTGCTCGCTGAAGTCGGGCGACCTGAACGGCGACAACGTGATTGACAGCGCGGACGCGGTGATGCTGCAGCGTCTTGCGGTGGGCATGCGGATCAACCCGACCGCGGCCACCAAGGCGGGCGAGGTGGACCCGATGCTGCTGGGCGTGATACTCGAAGGCACGGATTACGTCATGGTCTCGCTCGAAGGCGGGGCCGCGCCGGTGGGCACGAACGTGGACGTCCCGATCTGGATTGACAACCCGCAGGGCCTGAGCGGCTTCGACGTGTGGATTTCGTATCCGCCCGAATTGACGCCGCTCGAAAAATTCTCCGGCACCGTGCTGTCCGGCGGCCAGATTGACTACAAGGCCGGCGACGGGATGGTCAACGTCAGCATGGGCCGGAAGGAAGGCGTGTCGCCGCTGAAGTCCGGGCCGGGCACGCTCGCGACGGTGCGGTTCTACGTGAACGCGATGCCCGAAGGCGGCAAGGCGGAATTGCGCATCGAGAAGTGCGCGCTCAAGGGCCAGTACGGCGACAGTTTCGCATGGTACACGGCGGTGCAGAAGATCAACGCGAACATTGCCGTCCGCGAAGGCGAAGGCGACGAACCCGGTTGCTTCGGCGGGACGCTTGACGGGACGCCGCCCGCAGCGCCGTCGTCCGGCGCGAACGGACTGATCCCGCTGGCGCTGGTGGGCGTCGCGCTGGCGCTCGCCTCGCGTCGAGGCGTGCGTTTGCCTTCGAGATAGGCAAACACGGAGACCGTCCTGCTTCCGCCGGTTGTTCGGACGTTGGACCAGGAACCGCCAAAGCGCCGCGGAATTGACAGGACGGGGACCGGAGAGTTTTCCGGGGGCGAGCGGCGGCGGGCTGGCGCGCGAGCCGCATCTCGTTGCGCGCCAGTTAGATAGTTTGGTGGGCGAGGAGGGAGTTGAACCCTCAATCCCTCACGGGCAGCGGATTTTAAGTCCGCCGTGTATGCCATTCCACCACTCGCCCACTGGAGACCAGTCTGCACGAAAGGACCCGCACCGTAACAGTATACCACCCGGCATCTGCGGATCAATGACACGCAAGAGAAAACCTGTCGTATCGAAACGTCCGCGCACAAAGAACGCGGGTAGCGCGGAAGTTTACGGCCTTTCCAAAGCGCCCGGAAAAAGGGTAAAAAAACACCGGCGGTGTGAACGATTACCCATCCCTCCGAGCCGCGGTTTTTCATGCGCATCCGAAAACGCCGATTGTCATCCGGACTGGCCGTTGCTTATTTTCGCCCGCAGATCGTCGAGGGTTCCCTTGAATAGGTAGACATTGATACAGACAGATGCATATCCATTGCCGTCAAAAGCGCTGGAAGCCGGTGTGTGCAGGCAACGATAATTGGGAAGGGTGTTACAGAACAGATAATCACCGGTTTTCACCGCCGTTGCGCATATCCATTTTCCGTCCCGGCTTACGCAGGCCATGACCGGCATGTCGGCGGTGGCCGATGTGATTTCGCGTGAAAGTTCATCTGGACTTGCCGGTTTGGAAGGATGCGGCATAAAAAAGATCATGCTGCGAATGCCGGCATCGGGACATTCCGCAACGCTTTTCCATTTCCCGCCCGATAGAAAATGGATTCGGCGCTGGAGGTCGTCGTGCCGGCCATCGAAAATACTGTCGCCCAATTGTTGACACGGATTGACTGACAGTTGCGGCGGGTTGTCGAAGCCAGGCTTCAATTGCGTGGAATACGTGCAGGAGACATGATCCGAATGCGGCTCGAATACGGCGGTAAACACCGCTTCTTTCGTGTCAAAGGAATACGATAGCGTGCCATCGGTTCCTTCTTTTCGCCAGTTCAACGGTCCAACGACAAGCGCATGATCTCCTTCGACTAAACGGGGCCAGTTCACCGATTCCGGCGCCCTCAAGCGGCAAAATGCTTCCGGGCAATCGCGACGGCGAATAGCAACAAAACTCCCTCGGCCTTCCGGTTCGAGAGAAATGCCCGTTTCCAGAGCAGCCTTTTCAGGTGGCGGCATGGACGAATCGCGCACGGAAACCCATGCATTTCGCACACTGTGTGACTTGTCGGCTGGAGAGGATATTTCCAATGAAATGTCATAGTCGCCGGGGGAGGCATAGACATGTTCGGTATTGGGTTCTTGGCTGATGTGCCCATCGCCGAACTTCCATAGCCACTTGTCAATTTCCGGTATACCGGGGTAGGATTGATCGAAAAAATGAACAGGTTCACCCACGGCGGCCATCCGAGGTTCGACGCGAAAATCCGCGTATGTCTTGGCCTTTTCGGCTTGGGGGTTGGCTTCCGTTTTTTTTGCACCGGTATCAGGCGCCTGTTCAGACGATAATGCGGACGCATTGGATCGAGCCAGATCGAACGGTTTGTCAGACTGTCGGTCGCACGATAGCAATGCCAGCAGGACAAATGGAAAGATCGTCCATTTTCGTAATGACACACTGCGACAGCTGTATTTCATTGCTTATGAAAACTCCCTTGTGTAGAGAACCGATTGTATCATAGCCCGTTTTCGGCCAGAAATATCCTCTCGATGACCTTTCCCGGATGTAGCATGGCGATACATCAGGCGCCTTCAATGCAATAAAGATTTTCTCAGGGCATCCGGAGATTGATTTCGGCGTACACGGCCGGATGGTCCGACGGCCATCGCCGGCCAGGATCATAAACGGTAGCATCCTGAATCCAGACAGCGACCTCGGTCCGGACGGGCCCGCCCACAAAAATGTGATCAATTGTCCGATCGAGATCCGTGTGCCATTGGATTTCCGCTTCACCGGCCGAGGGCTCGAGATTTGTCAGGACGTTCCTAACAACGGCCAAATCCCGCACATTCTCAAAAACGGGGGAGCCCTCTTTCGCGCCGCGAATATGCTGGTAACGTTCCGCGTGGATGTCGGTATTGAAATCACCTGTGGCGATGATGGGCACGGTTTCAGCAACAGGCCGGAACGTACGCGAAAATACGAGGGCGGACGGTTCTTTGTTCTCGCTGTTGTTGTCGAAATGGGTATTGACGAAGAGAAACCGGAATCCATTGTTCTTTTGCCGCAGGTAGATCCAGTTTACATAGCGCGGCACGGACAGCCGTTTCCAGTTCTGCGCGAAGGGAACACCGGGTTTCGGACTAAGCCACATCTGGCCGCTATCGAGCGCCTCGAAACGATCCTTACGATAGAATAATGCGCAGTCGCCGTATGCCCATGGCCCGAACCGGTAGGCCGCGCACGCATAGTAGGGAAATGCGCCCAATATCGCTTCAATGTCAGCGTTTCCCCCGAGTTCTTGTGCGCCAAACAGATCCGCGTCGTATTTCGCGATCAGATCTTTCAGATGCGGCCAGCGCGTATCCCACGTGTCGTAACCCTCCTTTTCGCATACACGGCACAGCACGTTGTATGTCAACGTCTTGATTTTTCCGGATTCGCATGGCGACACGCCCTCACAAGGGGGTGTTTCGCGGTACGGCGCCGGATCGAAATACGGTTTGTTCCATGATCGCAGAACGAATGCCATCGTATATGGGATGCCGTCTTGGCGGACATATACGGCAAACAGTCCGGCGAAGACCAGAAACATGGCCATGCGTTTGATCCATTTCATCTTTTTTACCCTTTGATATCTGGTGAATGAGATTTCGACAAATGGTTGAACCGATATAAAAAAGGAAGTTACACACTTCGTTGCGTCTTCCACACCTTGGTGTTGTGTTCATTTGACCGTGTTTTTTACCTTGATGAATGAAACCCCATGATTTTTCAGCCGTCATCGGATATGGATCTCCGGCATTGGGCGGCGCCGGCCACGACGAGAAAACAGGCCAGCCAGAGTTTTGGACCGGGTGACACGCCGCAGTAGAGGCAATTGATGAGGGTCGAAAGGACCGGGGTCAGGTACGACACGGAGACGACAAGAACGACATTGCCGCGCCGCATGGCGGCGTCCCAAAACGCATAAGCGAGGATCGTGGGAAAGAGGATCGTGGCGGCGAGTCCGGCCATAACCGGTGCATTCCATACCGCGGTCTCGTTGACAAAGAGCCGCATCGCAAGAAAAATCATGCCAGCCACGGCCAGAAAGATTGGCGTGGGTCCGCCGCCGGATTCGGCTTCCCACCGGCGGTTGAAGTTGCTGTACACGGCCCATGCAACAGCGCCCATAAAGGCCAAGATGCAGGGAAGGGCGTTCGCGCGTGCGTTTGCGGCAAATTCCGCCCAGACAAAGGGACCGTTATGTACCGTGGCCAGCGCCACGCCCATGCAGGCGGCCAGCATGCCCGGCAGCAATCCCCATCGGGGACGTTTGCCCAGGATGGGCACGGACAGGAGCAGCGTGAGACTGATCCAGAGATAGTTGATGAGGCCAACTTCGATGATTCCGTGCCGTCCGTGGGCCAGTCCCACGGCAAGATGGAAGCAGACGATGTTGACGATGAAACTGCCGCCGCATACCAGCCAGTAACGGGCCGTGGTTTGCGCGAGGCGCCGGCGCCTCTTTCGTTGCGCCAGCAGCGCCATGCCGCTTAAGAGACCGCCACCGAGATAAATCGCGCAGGCGGCCGTGAACACGCCGAGATTCTCGGCCAGACCACGGGAAAAGGCGACCGTGGAACTCCAGAAGATAACGGCCAGCAGGCCAAGCGCCGTTGCGGCCGACGATCCGGGGGGCGGGGTCATGGCCGTCTCAAAATTTATCGGACGGATATCGCATCGCATCCCACGTCAGAATCACGGCCGGCTGATCCTGGCGCCGGACGACGAGTTCGTCGCCTTCGAGAATATTGAGGTATTCAAGGGAATTATCCTGTGCGAGAAGCGCCGGGCCACGCGTGATGAGGATGCGCACAACGGCGGATTCCGGAACGATGAAATGGTTGGTGTGCTCGGAGGTGGACTTGAAGGCGATGCCAATACCCTGCCGGAAAAAACCGCGTGTAATGTGATTGAAATAGGCCATGCTGCCGAAGGGGGTGCTGATGACGAATCCATCGCCGAGGATCTCACGATCGGGTCCATAGGATTCGTCGTCAATCCAAATCTTGAACCGCACCGCCGAATTGATCCGCGCCATGTGGACGCTGAATTCGTTCATCGCGCGGAGGTCGTGTCCGGAACGGGTATGCGCTGGACCGCGAAGGATACCCATGAGTTTCAGGTATTCGGTTCGCACCAGGCGGCCCGCGGCCAGCCGTTCGAGGACTTCTTCGGGCGGACGGGCGATGCAGCGGTTGCCACGGCGGCTGTGGCGGATGGGCGCTTTCGGCACCGAGGGCCAGCGTTGTTCGGCGGCCAGCAAAGTGCCGTCGCCACCGTAACAGACGACAACGTCCGGATGTTCGTCTACCCGCTCGATTTCGGGATATCGGGCGGCTATCTCCGCAAGATCTTCGGCTTGGGGGCCAAATAATACGACACGCATGATTTCCGTTCTCCGGCGCATACTTTACACGATCCCGCCGGAAAATTCCCGCTGCCGTGTTGAGCCTGGATCCGTTGCGTTCGATGCGGCAAAGGGGTATTTTCCTTATTGCACGGCCGACGCCCAAGCGATTCTGTGCACGGGACGGCTTTTTCTCATGAAAGGCCGGCCGGCCTGAGGGAGAAACGATGATGAACGATTTCGATGTCTTGCGATCCGATGGCGGCTGGACCCGCGTCCGCCAGGCCGCGCCGCTTCTTCACGAACGGATGGGAACAACCGTCGGCATCCCGCTGATCTGTTTTTTGATCTTGTTGACGAACGGATCGGCAGGGGCCAAAGACACGCCTGCGCCGTGGCTGCCGTGTGATACGGGAATGGTTCTGCGCAGCGGCGCGTATGAATTGCCCGTTGCATGGGGAAACGTATCGTTTCGATTCGGCGGCCATCTGGCCGTGCTTCGTAATACGATGGGACCGCCGCGGGCCTTGCGCGACTCCGAGACGTTCGAGTGCCGGTTTGCGCCGGTGGAGTTGGAAGAAGGCGGCCGGCTGGAGGCGACTGTTTTTGTCCATTGTTCGGACCTTGAAAATGTGGTTCGCAAATGGGTGCGATTTCGCGTGACGGGCACAACCGCTCCGCGCGTGCTTGAAGAAGTCGTGATTGAATCGTTTCCAGTCGAACAGCGCGCCGCGCGGATGCTGCCCGGTGAAATACAGAGTTATCCGGTCTTTTTCGACGGTTTCTTCGCGGGCGTCGAGTTTCCGATTGCCGCCACGCGCATCGAGAACGGCGCCCTGATCGTCGCGCATCGTCCAGGATGGACTCTCCAGCCGGACAGATGGTACGAAACACGCAAAGCCCTTTTCGGCATTGCGCCGCCGGGCGGGGAAATGCGCGCGTTTCGCCGCTATCTGTCGGCCCATCGCCCGCCGCCAGGCGGCATCCACGTCAACTACAACAGTTGGTGGACATCGAGTTGCCCGTATTACACCGAAACTGAAATCCTCGAACTCATGCGCACTTTCCAGGAGTGCTTGTACCGTCCGCACGGCGTTACGTTCGACACCTTCTGCATAGACATGGGCTGGTCGGATCCGAAATCGCTGTGGGCGATCGATCCGAAACTTTTTCCCGAAGGCTTTTCCCGGTTGCGGGAAGCGGCCGAAGGCATGCAGACCCGGCTTGGCCTGTGGATCTCGCCGAGTTGCTGCTATCCCACCGCGCTCGACGTCGGCTGGGCGCGCGAAAACGGATATGAGGCGCTCAAGGACCGGTTGTGCCTTGGCGGGCCGAAATACGCGGCGGCTTTTCGTGATCGCCTTGTTGAATTCGCCACACGCGATGGTGTGCGCCACTTCAAATTCGACGGCTATGCGCTTGTATGCCCGGAAACCGATCACGGCCACGCGCCCGGTCCGCTCTCATCGGAAGCGATTGCGGACGGCATCATCGCGGCGGCGGAAGCCATTCGCCAGGCTGCGCCGGATACATGGATCGAGCCGACCTGTTTTGGATGGAATCCGAGTCCGTGGTGGCTCTTCCATTTCAACAGTGTGATAGGTTCGTTCGGCGACGATGCGCCGTATGGACGCGTACCATCGCCCGTCTATCGCGAGAGTTACACGACCGCGCGCGATTTCTTCAATCTGCAAGGCGCGGAATGGAACCCGATGCCGCAGGCCGGCCAGGAAGTCCTTGGCATCATCCACCAGACGAACGATCCCTTTACCAACGACGCCGTAATGACCGTTATGCGAGGGCATCAATTCCTGCCGGTCTACCTGAATCCGAAATTCATGGACAACGGCCGGTGGAAGGCCTTCGCGGAGGTGTTGTCCTGGGCGCGAAAACACGCCGCGCAGCTCGAAGAAACGGAGCCGCTTCTGCCGCCGTCTTGGCAAGGGGGCAGATGTCCAAAATTCGATCACAAGGCCGCCATGCCGCGCGAGCCGTATGGGTACCGGCATCGTTTCGATAACGGAAATCCCAAGGACTACCGGGAACTGGTTGTCCTGCGCAACCCTTGGATCGCGCCGCAAACCTATGTGCTGACCATGCCCTATTTGCCGGAGGATGTGATATTTTCCGCCGTGAGCGGCTATCCCGAAGCCCGTCGCTACGGCCATGGGATCAAACACGGCGAGGTTTTGAACGTTCCCATAATGCCCTACGAGACCGTTGTGATTGATATCGCTGCACAAACGGGAAAAGCAATCCCCGCCGCGATCGATCGAACGGGAAACCGAATCCGCGTTGAAAACATACGGCGTATGGTCCATCGCCATGTATACGACGGCAATGCCTCGGCCTTCGGCCCCGATTGGACCAGCCTTGTTGGCAGCGCGACGGAAAGCGTTCATGCAAAATTTGATGCGACCGTGTCGGTTTGTGATGCGCAGGCCGATCTACTCGTGTTGTTCGATGGCGCGAAGCAATCATTTGAAACGTGCGTGACGGTGAATGGACAAGCAATTGTAATGGCTTCCAGCCATTCGGAAACGGGCTGGGCGGCCAGCGGCCTTGAACGTCCTGAGCACTGGTCTTTCCTGCAAACGCCCTTGCCGGAAGGGCGTCACGATCTCTCAATCGTGATGGAGGGTATCACACCCGGCATCCTTGTTTCCGTATGGGTATGGGCATGGGAGGAAGGCCGGACCGATGCTACGAACGGCAAACAAGGATTGCCGCGACCGGAGCGCATATCGCTGGACGGCAAGGCCGTCGTACGGCCAACCGAACTTGCGGACGTAACGGACGAAACCATCCATGTGGAACGGCCCGTCGAACGGATTGACGGCGTGTTTCTGGACGCATTGGAGCCGATCGAAGTCGCGCAGGGCTGGGGAACACTTCAGCGCAACCAAAGCGTGTGGGAAAAACCGATGACGATCGCCGGCACGATGTACCGCCGCGGCATCGGAACACACGCGCCGTCGAGGATTGTGTATGCGCTGGATGGCCGCTACAGGCGGTTCCAGGCATGGGCCGGTGCGGATAGCGCCACAGCGCCCACCATCACCTTTGAAGTGTGGGTGGACGGCGCCAAGCGCTGGGAATCCGGACTCATGAAACGCGACGATCCCGCCAAACCGGTTGACCTCGACATAACGAAGGCGCAGCGGCTTGAGTTGATCGTCCGCGACGGCAATAATGGATTGATGGCGGATCATGCCGACTGGGCCGGTGCGCGTCTTCTACATTGATCGCCCGCCGCGCTCAGCGGCAGGACGCTACAGCCTCACTTCGCGGCCCGTCTCAGCCGATTTTCCAATGCCGTCGAGCATCCGCATCACCTCCACGATTTCCTCGCCCGACGCGATCATCTTCTTCTTTGGATCTCGGATGCAATCAATGAAATGCGCGTAGGCTTCGGTAACCGGATACCCGCCGTACGCCGTGCTCACGTCAACGGTTTCGAGAATATCCTCGCCGCGATAAATGCGCGCCGGAAATGCCGAACAGCCGCCCTTGTCGCCGTATACGCGGACTTCCTGAACGGGCGCGTTGTGCGAATCCCAGCAGATCTCGACCACGATGACGCGGCCGCCTTCGAGCCGGATGAATCCGCAAGTCGTCTCGTCCACTTCGACCGGCATCTTCTTGCGCTTCAGAATGGGCGCGGCCACCTTGTTCCACATCGCGCCATTCGCGGAAACCGGTTTTGGATTACCCATCAGATACCACGCGAGATCGAGCAGATGGACGCCAATGTCGCCCAGTGCGCCGAAGCCCGCCTCCGCCTTGCGGATAAACCATTCGCCGCGGCCCATCGAACCGCCCGGCTCGAAATTCAAACGCGGCCATCCCTTTCGCCGGATCCACGTCGAACGCGCATAGTAAACATCGCCGAAATCGCCCCGGTCATAGCAACCGCGCAGCAATTGCACGTCGCGCGAGAACCGCATTGCCTGCTCGACCATCAGCCGCTTTTTCGCCTTTTTGGCCTCGGCCACCATAGCCCGCGCCTGCTTCGCATTCAGCGCCATCGGTTTTTCGATCAGCACGTGCTTGCCCTTGCGTAGCGCGTCAATCGTCATCGGCGCGTGCAGGCAATTCGGCGTCGCAATCGAAACGGCGTCGAGTTCGGGCATCGAAAACATTTCGCGGTAATCCGCGAAGACATACGGCGCGCCGAATTTTTCCGCAAATTCCTTCGCTTCCGGCACATTGATGTCGCACACAGCCCGTAGTTCGACATCCTCCAGTTTTACGAACGCCTCCATGTGATGGCGGCCCATTCCCGTGCCCACTACGCCCACGCGAATCTTCTTTGCCATGGTCCTTCACTCCATTCCGTCGTTACAAAAGGCTCCTGGCGGCAGGAAGCCTTTTTCCGCCCATTCTACCGGATACCTCGGATCCGCCTATCGTCTCAGAGTTTGTGAAAAATCGCCCAGCAGCGTGGCGCAGACTGTCGAGTCTGCGCAAGAAGGGCCTTTTTCCGGTAGAGCCGCGCAGACTCGACAGTCTGCGCCACGTATTTCTTCATTTATTCACAACCTCTCGGTTGAACGCAAGCCGGCGCAACGTCAAACCGGCAATAAGAAGTCCGGCGAGCAACGCGGCCGCGTTTGACAACGGCAGACCTTCGCCCGGCCCCCATGCCGTGTAGGTGAATGCGTCGTTGAAATCCACGTATTGGACTTGGCCCGGCTGCGGCTCGATGCGTTCCTTGAATACCGAGCGGACGTCGTATCCGTCCACGTCCACCACCACGTAACCGTTGTTTCGGCTGTGCGCGATGCCCTGGACCCGCGGCGCTTCGGCATAGACGCCGTTCCAGTCGTAGAGCGGCGCGCCCGCCGATCCCGCGACAATCTGGTAAATCCAAATCACTCTTGTCCAAATTAGCTTTTCTTGGACAGGCTCGTTCATGTCGCTGACATCTATTCAAACGCAACAAATCCTCCGAAATGCCCTTTTCTAGGCCGTTCAGCGGCCTCAGACGCTTTCCTCAAGGGGTTTCGCAATTTGGACAGGCTAATCCACTGCTCAGCAGACCTTATTCTGAAGATCGAGAAAACAGAGAAGAAATCTGTCCAAAATCCCAGTAAATTCAACTATCACGCTCGGTCAGCGGCCCTCATTTGGACACCAGTGATCAAGAGTATAATTTCTTTGTTCGCCACTTCCACGCGCCACGCGCAGAAGATGCAAGCAATGAGACTATTTTACCGCTTCCGCTCGCCGGAAACCCAACTCTTGTGTTCGTCATCGTCATCGCATTCGTAATCGAAAAAAGCGAGGAGGACAGATTACACGTCCTATTGTTCCTCGCATCGCAAATACTCCATGCCAAATGTTAGCGTCATAATGATGCAGAGACATCAAGCAAATCCTATTGTATCGCAAGGTGGCCATATTTGTTCGATTACGATGAAGATGACGAGCACGAAGAGGAAGACACGGCGGGGGACTCTTCAATCGGATATCATTGTCTCCTGCACAAGCGGATACGTCTTTTCGGCGTTATGGACGAATTTTCTTGAACAACATCCCCTTTCTTTGCAACGATGCGGAGGGAGAAAGGCTATGGAACACACAAGAAAAGAGGAGACGCATGGCTGCACGCTTGATTATTACCGATATTGACGGGTGTATCAGTCCTGAAGAATCCATACCATGGAACTTGGATCTGTTTGTGCGTTTCGCGCGAATCTGCCGCGAAGCCAATGCGGGCGCGGGGCCGACCGCACCGATTACGCTCTGCACGGGCCGCCCTCAGCCGTATGCGGAGGCGCTCGCGAAAATCCTCGGCATTCATGCACCGATCATTTGTGAAAATGGCGCGGTGCTCTATACGTTGGACGACAATCGTTCACGGTTCGGCCCGGGTGTGACAGAGGAAAAAATTCTCGGACTCCGGGCTGTGCGTGAGTTTATTGACACGGCGTTACTGCCCGACTACCCCGGTCTCATCTACCAGTTCGGCAAGGAAGCGCAGATTTCGGTCTTTACCGAACATCCGGAAATTTTCCCTGAAATCGAAGCCGCCATTGAAGATTTCATCGCCGATACGGGCCATCCGCCGCTCGTGATTTCGCCTTCGCATTATTATCTCAACATTTCGATGACGGGCGTTGACAAGGGCAGCACGCTTGAAGCGCTGTTGGGCGAATTCGGCGTCACGCGCGAAGAGGCCGCGGGCATCGGAGACACGGAAGGCGACCTGCCCCTGCGGAACGCCACCGGATTTTTCGCATGCCCCGCCAACGCGAAACCTGCACTCAAAGCCGTATCCGATTACGTGTCGCCCTATCCGGACATCGAAGGACTGCTGGACATATTGGCACGGCCTGAAATGCAGCCATTCAGATCTTGAAATCGTCTTTGTGGCGGCTTACAAAACATCGCAGGCGTTTCATGGCGTCTTTTTCAATTTGCCGGATCCGTTCACGAGTCAGGTTGAATTTCAGGCCGGTTTCTTCAAGGGTATGGGCTTTGCCGTCCATCAACCCGTAGCGGTAACGGAGAATGTTGCCCTCGCGCGGGGTCAACTGGCTCATGAGTTCTTCCATTTCCTGGTCAATTTCGAATTGCTGGATGGCCTTGTCAATTCGCGGGGGATCGGATCGTTCGGGAATACCGCGGCCGTCATCATGGTCAACCGTTTCCATTTTTTCGAGCGGGGAAAGATCCTCTACGAACTCGCGCAATTTGCGCGCCTCGTTGACCTTGATGCCCATTTCCGCGGCGACTTCTTCGGCGCCGGGGTGCTTTCCAGTCCGGGTATATAAATCTTCAGCGGTCTTTTTATACCGTGCGACGTTGTCCGTAACGTATACCGGCACGCGGACCGTCCGCCCCTGATTGGAAAGCGAACGAGTGACGGCTTGCCGAATCCACCATGTCGCATAGGTCGAGAATTTGCAGCCCCGGTCCGGATCGTAACGGGTCACGGCTTTCATGAGGCCCAGATTGCCTTCCTCGATGAGATCCAGCAAGGGCAATCCGTAATAGAGGTATTTCTTCGCGATACTCACCACCAGGCGCAAATTGGAGACGATGAGTTTATGACGCGCTTCGCCGTCGCCCGCACGCGCACGCCGCGCGAGGCGGATTTCGTCCGTCGTCGAAAGCAGCGGAATTTTGGATATCTCCGCCAAATAGGTGCTCAACCCGTTCTCGCGCGGCTCCATCGCCATAGGGCTACCTTGCCATCATGTATTTTGGCGCGAACGCCTTGTAACCCAAACGCGCTCCGACCATGTCATTGAACTGCCGCAGCGCGTCCAAAATGCCAAACGCCCTTTCCCGCACACGGATAATACGAGGCCGCCCTTGAAGGCCGGCTTGTTTTGCCGCATAGTCTATCGCGTCGTCCAAACCGCCGATTTCGTCCACAAGACCCAATTCGCGGGCCTGGCGTCCGGTGAACACGCGCCCGTCGGCCAGTGTGCGCACCTGGGTGGGATCAAGGTTTCGGCTTTTGGAAACCATTTCAATGAAATAATCCTGAAAATCGTTGATGACCTGTTGTAAATGCTCGCGCTGGCGGTCGCTCAACGGCTCGGAAATGGAACCCATGGCCTTGAATTCGCCGCTGGCGATCGTGTCGAATTTCACGCCGATCTTGTCGAACAATTCTTTGGCCGAAGTGTACTCCGTCATCACACCAATACTTCCGGTCAGCGATGTGCGATCCGCGAATATCGTGTCGGCCGCCAGGCATACAAAATAGCCGCCGGATGCAGCCGTCGAACCCATGGACGCTATCACAGGCATTCCGTCATCCGAAACGCGTTCGAGGGCCGTATAAATTTCCTCAACAACAGAGATGACACCGCCGGGACTGTCCACACGCAGGACCAATGCCTTGGCGTCCGGATGGCCCGCCAGTTCCTCGATGCGATCGATGACCATGCGATCGTCATTGATTTCACCATACAAATCGAGAACGGCCACGCCAGGGCCCCAATCCAGCAGGGTTCCCCGCGCTGGCGAAAAATACCCGCCCGCAATCACCGCCAACACGGCAAACAGCCCGGCGCCTGCCGCCGTGGCTAGCAGACATCCGCAACTTCGCCGTTTTCCTTCGGCCGCCATCATATACTCCTCTGTGAAATGTTCCTATTGTAGCCCAATGCGGGAACGCATTCTACCTTGCTCATATGTACTGGCGATTTTGTTCTGGCGATTTTGTTAGCGATTCACTCTTGTCCAAATTACGAAGGCTCATCATCAACGCAAAGGCATAAAGAACTCGGAGAATTGAGGAGATTCCCCCATGACAACTTCTCGGCCCGTGGACATAGACCTCATATTGGCAAAAGCGATTTTGTTTCCAGCCGCGCGGCTACGCGATCCTTGCCTTTGAAAAAAGTCTGATCACGTGGCGCAGACTGTCCAGTCTGCGTAAAAAGGGCTTTTTTCTGAGGATCTGCGCAGACTCGACAGTCTGCGCCACGGGTTTCGACATGGATTCGCAACCTCTCTGCGCTCCTTTACGTTCCCGGCGTTGGATTCATTTTGGACAGCAGTATTAGCGATTGTAAAATTCGATGTTTGAAACGCCTTTTGTTCCGGGATGGAAGATGTTGTTGGCAAAGTGGATATTTTGCGGAAAGGTGGGGCCTTTTTTCCGATCCTCGCCCCATGGCCCCACGTAGACAGCATAACGGTACCGGGGTGGTTCTTTCGGGGATTGCCCATCCATGATCGGGGCGTCGCGGCCGGTATCGTAAACCATATTGCCCGTAACGAGGATGTCGCGCAACGGCGGATTCGTGTCCAACTGGCCCTCATACAGGGCGATGGCGTAACTACCGCCAAAATTCCAATATTCGTTTCCGTATCCGTAATCCGTAATGATGTTGTTGGCGATGATGGTTCCGGCATCCTCATTGGCCGGGCGGGCCGGCTGGCCATTTCTCGCCGGCTCGGCCTCATGTGACACCGCGCCGGGATTGAGCAGAATGCCCCAGAGATCGGCGCGCGCAATCAGATTGTTCACGATGTTCAGATTACGGCAGCCGTGGGTGCCCTTCACGCCAATCATGCAACAGTCAATCATGTTGCCCTCGACAAGGGCCTCGTCACAGTGCAAATCAATGCCCTGCGCGGCATTCTGAATAACATTGCCCCGGACGATGGTCTGGCGCGAATTTTCCGGGGCGGTTACGACAATCGCGGATCCCTGATGCCAATTGTTCGCATAACGTTGTTTGAAGACGGATTCGCCAAGTGTGCCCGGCTTCGACGGATATTGGCCTTCGGTCAGTGAACCGAGTTTGTGCCGTTCTTTCATGTCTTTCGTGGGGAGCATTCGTGATTCCACGATGCGATTGTTTTCGATGACGGTCCCTACGCAGCGTTGGGCGAGAATTCCGGTTCCGTCTATGCAAATGAACGCGTATCCATACAGTTCATGAGACGGTCCAGTGCGATCGTCCACGGCGATTCGCTGATAGTTTCGGATCTCGACATTACGCACGGTGCATTGTTCGCAGCGGCTCAACTCGATAACCGCTTCGCGTGCGCGGCAGTCCACCATGCGCAAACCGTCGAACACGATCCGCCTTGACCGTTCGCAGCGGATGCCGTTGGCCTCGGCCTCGGAAGCCTCTTCCGGACGCACAAGCGTAAGGGAAAGAATCCGAATGTCTTCGGCGTCTTCGATATGGAGAACCGGCGCCTTGGGATTTGTCTGCACAATGCGCCCGAACCCGTATAAGCCGCCGCCGCTTCCCCGAATGCGCAATGCTTCCGTGATGGGATAATCACCATCCGGAATTTCGATCATGCGCCCCGGATTCGCGTCCAGCGCCGCTTGAAGGGAAGGGTAATCGCGCACAGCGGTTCCGGCCGCCGCATGGCCGGTGTTCAAGACAACCGCCAGCGTCCATACCGCCGCGACAATGTGTTTGGCGTATTCGGTCACAGGTTGAAAATGTACTTCTCGATGCACCAAGGATGACCTTTTTGGGTTTTTCATGATTATGGAGCGCCTCCGGAGGTTCCATGTCCTTTTGAGTATTTTTTCGAGTGAAAAGGCGGACTCATGGGTTTGCCACACGAGAAGGGAGATTGTTTTCCCGCAGTTTCCGCGCCATTTCACGTGCGGCGGCATTGGCCGGATCGAGCCGGACGACGTGTTCGAGCGCCTCGGCGGCTTCCGCAAATCGTCCGGCCTTGATAAGCGTCTGGGCCATGTTGTTGTAGGACTGAACGTCGCGCGGATCGTTTTGCACGGCCCGGCGGTATTGCGCGATCGCCTCGCCGGTTCGCCCCTGCTCGGCATACACATTGCCGAGATTGGACAGCGATTCCTGATTGCCCGGTTCGAGACGCAGGGCTTGCTGGTAATATTTCGCTGCCTCTTCGAGATGGCGGCTCATGGCCATCGTGTTGCCCATGTTGACGAGCGCGCCCGTGTGATTGGGTTCGATGCGCAGTGTTTCCCGATAGTGCGCGGCCGCTTCCTCAAAACGGCCCATATGGGCAAGCGTATTGCCGAGGTTGTAATGCGCGTTGAGATGGTCCGGGCTGATTTCGATGGCTTTGCGGTAATGTTTTATGGCTTCATCGGGACGCTGAAGTTCCCCCAGCGCATTGGCCATGTTGTAGTACAGGTCCGGATCGTTCGGCTTGATCCGGATGGCTTTCCGATATTCTTCCATCGCTTCCTCAAAGCGTTTTTTATCGGCCAACGCCACACCGAGATTCTTGTGGGCGAGATGGTTGTTTTGGGTGACGCGCAGGGTGTGCCGGAACAGCGAAATGCTGTCGCTCCAGTGCCGGACTTGGATGACGGCGGCGACGCCAAACACATGCAAGACCACCAACGCCATTCCTTTGATCGCCCATTGCATGGCAGCCTTGCGCCGGGGAGGCGTAAACGCGATTGCGAGATCGTATACACCCCATGCGATAGCCATGAAGAGGCCGGTCAGTGGGACGTAGGTATAACGGTCGGCCATGGCCTGCGCGCCGACCTGAATGAGGCCGATCACCGGCAGGAGCGTTCCCAGATACCACAGCCAACCCACTGTCAGATAAGGCGCGCGGCGGATAGCGGCCAACGCGGCGGCCGTGGCCGCCAAGAGCAGTACGGCGCACAGCGCGGCGGCCGTGTACGATATCGCCGGTCCGGGATGGGGGTAAAATGGGGCGAGATGGGCCGGCCATGCCATTTTTATTAGATAGATGACGTAGGAGATGGATGCGTTCGCCAGCCGTTGGGTGAAGGGCAGCACGTCGAGCGTCGTCATGCTCTTGCCGCCGTGTTGCGCAATGATCGTGGCCACGGACGATGCGGCGGCCAGGATGAACAGGGGCAGTTTTTCGACGAACAAGCGGATGGCGCGCATGGGCCATTTTACGGAGCTGTCATAGCGTCCGAGCGGCCAAAGATCCAACAGCATCAACGTTGCCGGAAGCGTCACCAGCATCGGCTTGGAAAGCAGTCCCAATACATACGCTAACAGTACGGGCAGATAGCGTCCAAATCCCGGACGCCGAACATACCGGATGTACGCCAGTGTCGTCAAGAACCAGAAAAATGTGCTGAGAACGTCTTTCCGTTCGGCGATCCAGGCCACTGATTCCACATGCAACGGATGGAGCGCAAACAAAGCCGCCACGAACGCGCTGCGTCCGACGGCGCCGGTCATCAGGCGTAGCAATACGAACAACAATACGCTGTTGACGGCATGGAACAGGGCGTTTTCCAGGTGCATGGGACCTGGCGCAACGCCGAAAAGCGTTACATCCAACAGATAGGAAAGCCACGTCAACGGATGCCAGTTTGACGCCGCACCGGTGGTAAAGGCCCATCCAACATTGTTCCAGTTCAGACCGTTACGGGTCTGTGCGCATCCGGTCACGTAAAGGTTGTCGTCGTAATTCAAAAACTCGAAATGCGCCGTCCGCCCATAGATTGTCAACACGGCCCCTATCAGCGCCACGGCGATAAGCATTTCCCTTGCGGATACTTTGGAAAATTGCACGAAAAACCTTTCCTTGCGCGCCTGCCCATTCACTCTTTACGTCGGCCGTTTCCCCCTGTTTCCCGGGCATCCAACAACGCGCGCCGAAAATCCTCGTCTTCCAGAGTCTGGCGCAGCAATTCGCGTTGTCCTAGCAGATATTGTAAACGGATGTAACGGATGTCCAAGGCAACCGTGAAAAATGTAACCGCCAATAACACTACAAAAAGACCCCAATAGCCAAAAAAGACGATGGGGCTTCTAATCCAGTTCACGGTATGGGGTCCCCACCACGCCATCAGCATCGCCGCTGCCGTTGTGCATGCACATACGATCCGCCAGCGACGCTGCGTGATCAATCCCGAAGCGGGATCAGCGGTCGGGCACCCAGACCCGTTCTTCGTAGGTTTCTCCGGATGGGGTTCGGACAATGCGATTCTCGTAATGGCCCCGGGTTGTATTCGATGGAGCCGGGGCGGCCGGCCGCTTGTTGGCCTGATCCAGTTGGTCGCCGATAATGGCGCCTGAAAATGCTCCAACAGCGCCGCCGATCAACGCTCCACCGGCCGCGTGGCCGGTCGTGCTGCCGATAATAGCGCCCGTGCCGGCGCCCAGCGCTCCGCCCAATAACGCGCCTTCCTGCGCCCGTGTTTGGCAGCCAGTCAACGAAACAAACAACATCACGACACTTGCTGCGGCCAAAGCCAACGTCAACGGTTTCATCGAAGCACCTCCATATGCGCCTTTCAATGCGCATTCTTCCGGCTTTTTTATTTTACCACAACATGGTGCGGGTATCTCAACGATACGCCGTATATGTAGACGTCCGGATCAAGAAATTTATTCACGATACAGCGACGTTCCCAATAAAAAAGCATTGTTCGTTTGTTTGTTCGAAAAAGGTGTGGTATCATGGGTTGTAATTGGAGATTGTCTCCATTTTATTAGACCAAAGACAAGGCAGTCGAAGACGGAATGAACAATTTTTTCAAACAAGTTTCCCTGTGGATCGTGCTTTTGATGATCGCCGTGCTGGCATGGTCACAGTTTTCGAATACGCAGCGGTCGCAGGAAAAATTGACGGTTCGTGATTTCGAGCAGGCCCTCAAGGATGCAAATATCAAGCGTGTTTCGTATACCATGTTGGGGGATCAACGTTACGATTTCAAGGCTGATTTCATCTCTCCGGTCAAGGGCAATAACTCGATCCGGTTTTATTATCACGAAGTGCCCAAAGAATGGCTCGAAACGCTGGAGCGAAACGGTGTTTCCGTTGAACCAAAAATGGAAGACACGCTCTGGATGGGGCTGTTGTACCAGGTCGTTCCGCTGATCCTCATCATCGGCGTCTTCTGGTTTTTCATGTTTCGGCAGATGCAGGGGGGCAGCAACAAGGCGCTCTCGTTCGGGAAAAGCCGTGCACGCCTGATCAATCAAAGTGACAAACCCGTAACGTTCAACGACGTGGCCGGTGTGGACGAGGCAAAGGAAGAATTGCAGGAAATCATAGATTTCCTCAAGGAGCCAAAAAAATTCAGCCGGCTTGGCGGTAAAATTCCGAAAGGCGTTCTGCTGGTTGGTCCGCCAGGATCGGGCAAAACCCTTCTTGCGCGGGCCGTGGCCGGAGAGGCCAATGTTCCCTTCTTTAGTATTAGCGGTTCGGATTTTGTGGAAATGTTCGTCGGCGTCGGCGCCAGCCGTGTCCGCGATCTGTTTCAGCAAGGCCAGAAGCACGCGCCGTGCATCATTTTCATTGATGAAATTGACGCGGTCGGCCGCCAGCGTGGGGCCGGACTCGGCGGCGGCCACGATGAACGCGAGCAGACGCTGAACCAGTTGCTGGTCGAGATGGACGGATTCAACACCAGCGAAGGTGTTATCTTGATGGCCGCGACCAACCGCCCGGATGTTTTGGATCGCGCGCTGTTGCGCCCGGGACGTTTCGACCGGCAAGTCGTGGTCAGCAATCCTGACATCAACGGGCGCGAGGCCATTCTGCATATCCACATCCGCAATAACGGCCTGCCGCTAGACGATGATGTGGACGTGCGCAGGATGGCGCGTGGCACGCCCGGATTTTCCGGGGCCGACTTGGCCAATATGGTCAACGAGGCCGCTTTGCTTGCCGCGCGGCGCAACAAAGACAAGGTCAACATGCAGGACTTTGAAGATGCAAAGGACCGCGTGTTGATGGGGCCGGAGCGTCGCAGTCTGGCGATCAGCGAAAAAGAGAAGCGCTTGACGGCCGTGCATGAAGCCGGGCACGTCTTGGTCGGCCGCCTTACTCCGCATACGGACCCCATTCACAAGGCGACAATTATCCCGCGCGGGCCGGCCTTGGGACTGACCAGTTGGCTGCCCACGGAAGACCGGCACAACGTCAGCAAGTCCTATTGCTTGGCCACCTTGCGGATGGCGATGGGCGGACGCGCCGCCGAGGAAGTCGTATTCAACGAGTTTTCGAGCGGCGCGGCAGGCGATCTGCGCAGTTCGACGGAACGCGCGCATCTGATGGTATGCGAGTGGGGGATGAGCGATCTGGGTCCCATTTCCTTCGGGGCGAATGCCGAAGTCTTTCTCGGGCGCGACATCCTGAAGGAACGGAATTTCAGCGAGGAGACGGCCTCGGCGGTTGACAACGAAATCCACCGTCTGTTGAACGATGCCTATGCGGACGCCAAGGATCTCATCTTGAAAAACCGGCCTATCCTTGATGCGCTGGCGCAGGAACTCTACGAGAAAGAGACCCTCGAAGCGGACGAGATAGACGAAATTATCCGGGCAAACGGCGGCCAGGACCTGATTCCGCCGCCGCCGCCCAAGGAACCCAAGCACCGCGACCCGTTGACGCCGGCGCCGGTTTCCGTCAAACCCGAACGTGTGCCCGGACATCCGGTGGCGCAACCCGGCGATGTCGTGCCCGGAACCGCCTGACCCCATGCGGCTTGCGGAGCGGCTTCGCGCGGAAACGCCGCGTACATGGGTCATGGGTATCATGAATATCACGCCCGATTCTTTTTTCGACGGGGGACGCATTACCAATCCGGACATGGCAAGGGATGCTGCCGAAAGGATGGCGGCCGACGGGGCCGATATCCTTGACGTGGGTGGCGAATCGTCGAGACCGGGCGCGGAACCGGTCCCCGTCGAAGCCGAGTGTGCGCGTATCCTGCCCGTTATCGAAAAGTTTGCTCCATTGGGTGTCCCCATTTCCGTGGACACGTATCATGCGGAGACGGCCCGGCGGGCGCTTCGGCTTGGCGTACGCATGATCAACGATATCAGCGCGCTCCGGCATGATCCCGAAATGGCGGACGTTGTGGCGGAAGCCGGATGCGACTGTGTCCTGATGCACATGCTCGGTACACCCCGGACCATGCAAATCGAACCGCGTTACGACAACGTTGTGGACGATATTTGCGCTTTCTTTGACGAACGAATATCGTTTGCCGTTCGCGCAGGTATCCGCGAGGAAGCGCTATGGCTCGATCCGGGCTTCGGGTTTGGAAAGACTGTCGGACACAATCTCGCTATCCTGCGGGAATTTCGCGCCTTCACCCGTTTCGGAAGGCCCTTGGTGGCCGGCACGTCGAACAAATCAACTATCGGCGCGGTTTTGAACCTTCCTGTACACGATCGAATGGAAGGCACGGCGGCCACCGTGGCCATCGCCATCGCCAACGGCGCCTCGTGTATTCGTGTGCATGATGTGCGCGCCATGGCCCGTGTCGCCAGGATGAGCGATGCCATCGTCTACGGGTATCCAACGTGATATAATGGATCGAATCCCTGTAACGAGGAGAATTTGCACAATGGCTGATCGCCTTTTCGGCACCGACGGTATTCGTGGAACCGCCAACATCTACCCGATGACAGCGGAAATGGCGCTGAAAGTGGGACGTGCGGCGGGGCATATCTTTCAACGGGAAGATCGCCCGCACACGATTCTCATCGGAAAAGACACGCGTTTGTCCGGCTACATGATCGAAAATGCGTTGACGGCGGGTTTGTGCTCGATGGGCGTGCATGTGCTGCTGGTGGGTCCGTTGCCCACGCCGGGCGTGTCGTACATCATGCGAAGCCTACGGTGTGACGGGGCGATCATGATTTCCGCCTCGCATAATCCATTTCAGGACAATGGCATCAAATTTTTCGGACCGGACGGGTACAAAATCGCCGACGAAATGGAAGACGAAATCGAGCGCCTCATTTCGTGCCCGGAAACAGACGGAATCCGCCCGACCAATGAACGCATTGGCACGGCCCGGCGTATAGACGACGCCGTCGGCCGTTACATCGAGTTTGTGAAAGCGTCTTTTCCCAAAGGCATGCGGCTCGACGGTCTCAAAATCGTCTGCGACTGCGCCAATGGCGCCACCTACAAGGTTGGACCGTTTACCCTGTCCGAACTGGGGGCAACCGTCATTCCGATCTCGAATGCGCCCAATGGCCGAAACATCAATCATAATTGCGGATCGGTGCATCCCGAAGACATGCGCGCCACCGTCATCAAGGAGCGCGCGGATCTCGGCATCGCCTTCGATGGCGATGGCGATCGCATTGCCATGGCGGACGAAAACGGCCGCATGCTCGACGGCAACGCGATCCTTGCCGTCCTTGGCGCCGATTTGCTCGAACGCGACAAACTGCCGGACAAGACCCTGGTCACGACCATCATGGCCAACACGGGGCTCGAACGCGCGCTGAAACCCTATGGCGGGCGCGTCTTGCGCACGAAAGTGGGCGACCGTTATGTGATCGAACCCATGCGCGAACACGGATACCTGCTCGGCGGCGAATCGTCCGGACACATTGTCATGCTCGAATACAACACAACCGGCGACGCAATGATCGCCGCGTTGCACGTCCTGGCCACGATGATCCGGCGCGATCAACCGTTATCCGTCCTCGCCAATGCTTATCAACCGGTGCCCGAAGCCCATGCCAAAGTGCCGGTCAACGGTGTTTGGCCTTCGGAAAATGCGCTTGAAGACGTGCGCCGGGAAGGCGAGTCGGAAATCAACGGCGTTGGATGCGTAGTCATTCGTCCATCGGGAACCGAACCCATAATTCGCGTCATGGTGCAGCATGAATCCATCCGAAAAGCCGAAGCGCTGGCCAAACAACTTGCCGGGCGAATCGCCGGATTGTGATGAAATTGAACCACGGAGGTCTTGGTCATGATCAAACTGGGAGTCAACATTGATCACGTGGCGACGCTACGCCAGGCGCGCAGGGGTACGGCGCCCGATGTCATCGCCGCCGCGAAAATCTGCGAAATCGCCGGAGCACACCAGATAACCGTCCATTTGCGACAGGATCGCCGGCATATTCAAGATCGCGATGTGGAACTCCTCCGACAGGTCCTGCTCGTCCGTCTCAACCTCGAAATGGGCGCGACAGACGAAATCATCCGAATCGCGCACCGCATCAAACCCGATGTCGTTTGCCTCGTTCCTGAAAACAGACAAGAAATCACCACGGAAGGCGGGCTTGATGTCGCTTCGCAAAAAACGCGGTTGAAGAAAGTGGTAAACGGTTTCAACAAGGCCGGCATCGAAGTCAGCATGTTCATCGATCCCGACATCTCGCAAATTGACGCCAGTGCGGCGGTCGGGGCGAAGTATGTCGAACTGCATACCGGCTGTTATGCGAACGCGAAGGGGGGCGCGGTGCTCGAAGAACTCGACCGCCTGTTTGCCGCCGCCGAACATGCGCAACAGACGGGGCTCATCGTCAATGCCGGCCACGGTCTGACCGTTCGCAATCTGCCGCCCGTCGCCAAAATTCCCGGTCTCAACGAAGTCAATATCGGACACGACATCATGGCCCGTGCCCTGTTTATCGGACTCGAAAACGCCGTCGCCGAAATTCTCGACGTGCTCGAAATGTATTCGGCAGACGTATAATCCTGAAGGGGACCGGCGCCTATTTCGGCGCTTCGGAGGGTGCGGCGGAATCGGACGTGGTGGCTTTGGGCGGTTCCTGGCCCTCGAGCAGCGTTTCTTTTTGATTTTCTTCGTTTTGTTTGGCGCCGATGGCGTGCTGGACGTGTTCGGTTGAAATCTTCTTTCGGGTGAGTTTTCCGCCTTTTTCGGCGGCGCCGCGCGTGGCATCCTTGATTACATAGAAAAACTTGGTTCCCGGCCCCTCGTTCAATGTCAAATGGCCGCTGACGATGATGGGTTCCTTGACCAGATCCACCGTCATGTTTTCCGCCATTTGGACCAGCATGACGTCGCGCATGGGAGGGGCCTGGCAGAAGTAGCATTCGATCGGAACGGGGAGCAGGATGAACTCCTTTATGTTTCGAAAGTCATAGAGCGGCACCATGAAACCGATGATACTGACCGTGTCGTCGCGTTTTTCCACGAGGCGCTTGTCGAAAGTGGGGCCAGTCCGGCGCGATCCGGTTGTTTTGCGCAGGATGTCCCATGAAAGCAATTCGACGCCTGAACCCCGCTGCTTGGCCTCTGCCGTCTGCCGCACCTTTTCCATACGATCTTTCAGGGTGCCACGCTGCATCTGGCCGTTGACGAATACAACGACGCCTAGGATGATGATCACGCCAAGAAATGTCCCAATATCGCGGACAACACGTCTTCTCACAACTGCCGCTCCCAAGTATTGTTTGCCGGACGAAAGGAAACGATAGCAGGTAGGGCTACAATTCCGCAAGGTCGCGGGCCACGTCGGTACGGTACGCCTGCCATGCGGGTAAAATGCCGGCGAGCAGGCCGACAAGCGCAATGGTTGCAAAAGCGGCCCATTCTTCCTGTGTCAATAAACCGAAAATGCCGATGCCGAGACCATACCGGCGTTCGAGGTATTGGCCGATGGCCCAGCAGACGCCGTTGCCGAGGATCCAGCCCGCGCCGATGCCGAGCAGTGTCACCAAGAATGCTTCGATCAGGACGGAACTCACTATTTCATAGGCGGACGCGCCAAGCGCGCGCATGACGGCCAAGTCACGCTTGCGTTGAAATATGGACAGATAAAGCCCGATCAGGACGGATATGGCCGAGATGATTACGACGAGATACCCGACGGCCAGCAGCACGCTTTTGGCCGTGCCAAGAATGTTGGCGTACAGGTTCGCGACCTGCTGAATCGGAATCGTGGCCATCGCATTGAAGGAGTCGTTCACGTATTCCACGAATTGAAAACGAAGCGATGGGCTTTCAAGGGCGATAAGAATCGCGGTCACTTCGCGCGATTCCTCTTGATCCTCGCGATGATCGGCGTCTTCCTCGCCGTGATGGGCGTGGACGTTCCAGACGGAATCCACCGAACAGAAAATGGCGCGATCGTTGGGTGTGCCGGACGCCGCCAGAATGCCCACGACCGTGTACGGGGAGTTGCTGTGGTCATGCCTCAAACCTTCGGGCAATTCGATGAATCCATGGGAACCGATGAACGAATCGCCCAGTTCGATCCCTTCCGCCCGGGCCACGGCGCTGCCGACGACGGCCTCCATGGGCTTCTCGAAGGGACGCCCCGACGCGAAGGAAAAAGGTTGCCGCGTCTCGCCGGTAATCGCGCTGGTCCAGGTATAACCGAACAGATCCGGCGTCGTTCCAACGATGCGGAAGCCCCGGTACGTGTCGCCCATGCAAATCGGAAACGCCGCCGCGACATCCTCGTGTTTTTTAAGGGCTTCGTAATCGGACAACGCGATGTTGCCGGTCGGAACGTCCATGAAGTACAGGGCACTCAACACGAGTTGCAGGGGGCTGCCCTTAGCGCCCACGACGATATCGAAGGCCTGGCCTTCTTCCTCGAAACGTTTGCGCGTTTCCTCGCGGAGCGTCAGCACGGAGTAGATGAGACCGACGCCCAGCGCAACCGAAAGGATCGTCAGCAGCGTCGTCAGTTTGCGATTCCAGAGATAGCACCAAGCGATCCGCCACAGGCTCATGCCGAAACCTCCTTGACGAGTCCCGTGCAATCGAACTGTTCCGCGCACCGCCGGGCGATTTCCTGCGCATGCGTCACGAGGAGCAGCGTCACGTTTTCCTCGCGGCACATCTCCAACAGCAAATCCATGACGCTGTCGGCCGTCTTTGGATCGAGGCTGCCCGTCGGTTCGTCGGCGGCCACGATCGTCTGTCTATTCGCAAGCGCCCGCGCAATGGCGACGCGCTGCCGTTCGCCCACGCTCATCGTCGCCGGTTTGCTGTGCAACCGGTGGCCGAGCCCGACCCGTTCGAGCAGTTGCGTCGCGCGCGATTTCCACTCCGCCTGCGGTATCGTGTCGCTGAATCGCATGCCCAGCATCACGTTCTGCAACGCGGTGAACGGCGCCAGCAGATTGAAAGTCTGAAACACGAATCCAAACCGTTCGCCGCGAAAACGATCCAGCCGGCCCTGGCTCAGTTTCTGGGTTTCGACGCCGTCCACCCGGATAATCCCGTCATCCGGACGCAACAGGCCCGAAATGAGATTGAGCATCGTACTCTTGCCGCAGCCGCTCGGTCCCCACAGCGCCATCTGGGCGCCTTCCGGCGCGGCAAACGTATCGCATCGAAACTCGACGCCCGGCCCAAGCCGCCGCCGCACCTGCTGCAATTCAACCATTTACGATAATCCCTTCACATTGCCGACGGAAGATACGATATCAAAACCGGCGGAAGGCTTCCAAGCCGACTCATGACGTTATAAAAACAGTTATAAAAAACAGCCCTGTCAAAACAATCCTGTCAAAACAGTCCTTGACATTATTCATAATTAGGGGTTACACTAATTTCAAGTGCGGTGAAGTGCCTCTGTAACCATGAGAGGGGAGTTTTTTTCAGATGGCGCAATTGGGCGGGAGTAAAACGGGAAATGTCGGGAGACGGCTGTTTCTGGGCCGGGCGTATGTTGGCGGAAAACAAGGGGGAAGATTCCACTTCCTGATTTTCCCTTTATCAGTTCTCTTGGGTTTCGGCATAGCGGCGCTAACCGTAGAAAACGCCGCCGGGGAAGGCCTGGTGACGGAAGAAAATCTTCGCGATGCCATCTTGGGCAGGAACAGTATTTCCGAATCCGATGCCGCCACGATGGACATGAATGAGGACGGCCGCCTCGACGCCGGCGATCTCGTCTATTTTCTGCGCAATCAAGGCGCGGTTCCCAAAGCAAGTTTCAAGGCCACGCTGGTAAACGCCTTCGAAGGGGGAAGCGATGTGCTTCTCGAAGTCATCTTTACAAGCAAGTTCACGGGGACCTTGAATTACATCGTGGACAATGCCTCACTGGCCACAGCGGGCGAGGATTTTACCGCGCTTGCCGGCAGCGTTGCCGTGAACGGCTTCGAGGCGGAGATTCCCGTGCGGATTCTCGACGACATGACGGTCGAAAACACGGAGACAATTGAAATCCGGCTTCTGGCAGGCAATGGATATGTGGTGGGATCGCCATCCGATTGCACCGTCTATATCGAAGACAACGACGCGGTTTGGAAGGGTGTGGTCACTCGCCAGCTTACGAGCGGACTCGGCTTCGATTTGGTCATTCTTCGTGCCGGCGGAGTCGCTCAAGCCTTTCTACGGGGAGACGGGACGGGCATTATTCCCGAATCGGACCCGCCGGGACAGGGCTGGCCCGCACAGGCCATCACGGTGACGGACACGACCTTCAATCTTCGAATCGAGGGAATCCCCGTTCCCGACGCCTACACCTCGCGTCTTGCCACCCGGTTCACCCGGACTTTCGAGTTCTACTACCGGACACCCGAGAAGGACACTGTTATTGACACGCTCACCGAATTCGCGGGATCCGTCGTCGAGCGGCTGGTCCCGGAAAATATGGCGTTTGCCCATCTGGCCACGCAAGTCGAAAACGGATTTATGCTCAAAAAAGTGCCGGGGGATGTGGACGTGCCGGAAGCGCCTCTTGTAGATGCCAAGTAAGTTGGACGCTGGAGTGGAGCAGGAATGAACGGACGATACAACAGCAAACGTGCATTGGGCATCCTGACGTCACTGTATCTTGCCGCCGCGATCTTGGGGTCCAATCCCGCGGCCGGCGTGGATGCCGATGCCCAGAACGCTTCACGGCTGGTGCGCCCCCGGTTTACAAACCTGTCGCCGGGCGCAGGCGAAACGCCTGGTTCGTTGTTTTTCAACGGCCACCGCGGCGCCTATGCGGCGCCCGAAAGCGGCTGGGTATACAACGAGACGAACGGCCATTATTACAAGATTACCGCGCCCATGAGTTACTGGAACGCCCAGGCCGAAGCCGAACGCTGGGGAGGCGCTCTGGTTACCGTCAACGACGAAGAGGAAAACGAATGGATTGCGGGCGCTTCGAATTTGCTCGGCGACATCAATCGGGCATGGATTGGTTTCAGCGACGCCGAGGAAGATGGGACATGGATCTGGGAAAGCGGCGGCCAAGGTACATACACGAACTGGCGCGCGGGTGAACCGAACGAATCGGACAACGACGAGGATTTCGCCGAGATCGGTTCGGATGGACAGTGGAACGATAACGTGGGCGGCGTATTGAATCCGGGCATCGTCGAACGCAATAGCGTCTATGTGCCAATGCCCGAATCCGTCACCGACGGAACGGCGGTGCTCGCCGTATCTTCCTTTGGCCAGCCCTGCGCGCCCTTTGCCGCGCGGACCAGTTTTGTGTCCGAAACCGTTTCAACCGCCCGATCCATGCTGTTTCGCCAGGACCAGACCGGCGGCGTCGGCCGCCTCGTGGATTGGTCGCTGACTATTACCTCCGCCCAAGGTCCCCTCGGCAAGAGCGAGGCCGGCGAAAAAACCTGGCATGCCGAGTTCTGGGTATCGCCGTTGGTGCGGCAGGTGGACAACACCGCCGGGACCGCCACTTTCAACGTAACCGTCAAAAAACTCGATAAAAAAGAATTCGAGTGGAATGCGGAACTGATCCCCTCGGCTTCGGGCAATTGGCTGCGTTTCGACGGCGACGACAACGGCACGGACAACGGGTCGTTCAAGGTCAAATTCGGGGCCAACACGGGCGGCGTTCGCAGCCAGGCCATTCGGGTATATACCGACGAACACAATGTGGACGGTAGTCCTGCCGTGGTGCTGGTCGTCCAAGGCGCCGCGGAAAACATATTGACGATCAGCCCGCAGAGCAAGGTAGTTGCCACGGCGGGCGGTTCCGTCACGGTCAACGTGGCCAATAACGGCACAGGCACGATGCCGTGGCAGGCCGAAATCTCGGAGGGCGAATTCCTCTCGTTGTCCGGCGCCGCCGGCACAAACACCGGATCGTTTACTTTCAACGTGCCGCCCAATCCGGGACCGCCCCGCTCGGCAACCCTCTTTGTGAATGCGGCCGGCGCGGTGGGAAGCCCCGCCGTGTTCCGGCTGTTCCAACAAGGTATTGACTCGTATACGCCCGCCTTCGGCGAAACGCCCAAGGACATTCCCAATCCTGGAATGATCACATCGTCGGTAACGGTGGGGGACGATGTGATCGTGGCCGATGTGCAGGTCTCGCTGGATATCGAGCACACTTGGGATGAAGATCTCGAAGTGTCGCTCCGTTCGCCCGGCGGCCAGGAAATTCTGCTCTTCGCCAACGTGGGCGGCGGCGCCGACAATTTCGGTTCGTGTGTGGAAGGCGGCGCTTCGCTGATCCTTCACGATTCGGCGGCTATCCCTATCGAAGAGGGCTATCCTCCGTTCCTGGGGCCACACAAACCCCAAGGAAAGTTGGCCGGTTTCAGCGGCGAGAATGCCCGCGGCGTATGGACCCTGATTATCAAAGATTCGCTCAACAACATTGACGACCCGGCCCATCCCCCCGCGTTCCGATTTATTGACGAAATTTACGGCAATGTGAACGACACTCCGGTCAACCAGCTCGAAAACCGGCTCTTGACCGAAACCCAGATCGATCAGATGCTCGCCGAAATGTATGGCGCAGACGAACTGGCCTTGGTTCGGAGCGCCGAAACGATGGTGCGCGACGCGCTCCGATACGCGCCTTTCGATAAAAGACTGCGTAATGTGCTGCTCGACATCTCCTACTACCGATGCATGGCCAACCTGTTAGTGGCGAAAGAGAAACTGGTGCGAGCCTACAAGCGCCGCATTGATGTGCCGCTGCCCGGCGAACGGGTAATCGATCAGGAGATCCGCGCCTTCGAAACGGCCATGGCGGCTTACAGCGATGCCGCAACGCCTTACTATGAGTTGTTTACGGATGGCATGGGGGTGGACATGTCCCGCTTTTTCCCGTGGACGCAAACGGGAAGTGGAGGCTATCCGCCGTTTGGGTATTTCGTCTTCGTGACGGAGGTGCCCGGCCGCTCCCTGTATGCCGCCACGTTCCGCGATGAAAACGACGACCCGGTTCCCGTGCTCTGTGGGTCCAAGAATGAAGCCGCGCCGCTCCTCTCCGGCTTCAAGGATTGGGCCATCATGTTCGACCTGTTGCGCGATCAGGCCGTGGCCGCGCGCGAACTGGCCATGTGCTACATCATGCGGGGCAATCCGCGCAACGGCTCGATTCCAAGCGATATCGAAAAAGCCCAAACGCTCATCAATCAAACCCTGTCGAAAATGGACATCGAAGGGCAGATCCTTCTCGGCATCTTTCCCGACTACGATCCGAACGAAATGCCCGCCAATTCGGGTATTCCCGAAACTATCGCAAGCTGGAAAAACAGTATCGGCGAATTGAACGGGTTGAAAGCCTTCATGGAAGGCAATCTCAACCTGCTTGGGTTCCGCGAAGACTTTTTGATGCTGGTGCAGCAGTTCGAGAACACGAAAGATTCGTTCGATGCCCTGCTCAAGTGGAACAACGTCAGCGACACGACTTCGCCTCTTGGCGCGGCAAAAGCCAAACTCGACAAGGCCCGTGCCAGCTATCAGACCTACCGGGGCAGCCAGGACCAGTTGTCCGCCGACATGGCTGTCCAAGTCAAGGGATATCGCGAGCGTCTGGCGGCCATTGCCGGTGTGGATCCGGGACCCGATCCCGCCAATCCGATCCATCTCGCGTATCTGAAACCGGCCGAGAACCAAGGCAGCGAGATCAACCTGCAAGTCACCAGCATTCAGTTGGCCGCCAACCGCATTCAGCAGAACCAGCAGAAAATCGCCAATCTCAAGCAACAGGTCGAAATCGAAATCCAGCGCCGGGCCCAGGAAGCCGGCATCAATGCCAACATCCAGTCCATCATGATCCGGTACGGCAACAAACAGGCCTCGCTCACCAAGGAAATCGCCCATATCCAAGCCTTGCAGGTGCGCGCCGACAATCTGGCCGCTGCCGCGAACTGCATCCAGCAAAGCATTTCTTATGGGGCAGACGTTCAAGGAACGACTACGGTAAGCGGCGGGCTCGTGGCCTTTGGAGTGAACGCCGCACTCCAGTACAAATGGGAAGAAGACAAGGGCGAAATCGAGGCCGAGAAGGAAGTCCTCGCCGCCATGGAACAGGCCGAGATTCGCGCACAGGAAGACGCCCTGCTCGATGTCAACAGCAAGGCCGCGATCAAAACGTGGCTGCTCGACATGAAGACCTACCAGTTGCAGTCGCAGGAAGCGGGCTTGTTGCTCAATCAGGAAGTGGCGCGGCTCGCGGGGCTCCTCGGCGAAAAAGCCACTATCGAGGCCACCATGGCGGAACTCAGCCAGGATCTCCTCAATCGCTATTATGCCGACCCGACGCACCGCTTGCGCTTTCAAGGCGACATGCTCGATGCCCAGAAGGCCTTCGAGGCGGCCCAGCGATGGGTGTATTTCACGCTGCGGGCCTTCGAGTACAAGCACAATATCGCCGGCTTCGTCACCGGCGACGGCTATTCGCTCAATTCCGTGTTCGGCGCGCGAACCGCCGATGAGTTGATCAATATCGTCACCGCCGTCAAGGCATTCGATTTCGAACTGGGTCTCCCCGGCGGAGTGGCCAAGGAAGACTGGTTGTCGTTTACCGAAGACATCCTCCACTATCGCAAGAAAGACGCCGCCGGAAACACGCTCTACTACATGGATGAACAGACGGGAAAACTTCGCACGGCCACGCAGTTGTTCCGCAGTTATCTGCTCGAACACCAGGATTCTTCCGGCGTCATTGTGCTCGATTTCAGCACGGTGCTGGATAACGGCCTCAGTTTCTACTTTGGGCCGCGATACGCCGCCAACGGCACGCTTCTGAGCCCCGGCGCATTTCTCGACAAGATCAATTACATGAAAATCAACATTCCAGGATCCCACTCCGGTGCCTTTACGGCAGTGGCGGGAACCCTTACCCAGGGCGGTGCCCAATTTATCCGCAATCTGGAAATGGGCCAGCCGGTACCCGGAGAACCGAATCATTACGTGGGCGAATCAACGGCGTGGTCAACGCGCTTTTGGTACAAGCATCCGGGGAATCCCGCGGCCAATCCGCCGCAGCCGCCGGGCTGGCGTTTCAACGAGGGGCTGACTGTAAACATAGTAATCAATCTCGTCAATTCGCTCCGCGACACCACGCCGCTCAACACCTTCGACGAGTTCGCCGAGCGCAGCGTGGCGGCCACCGGCTGGCGTCTGGTCATCTATGCAAAAGACGGAAACCAAAGCAAGTTGCGCATCAACGATTGCGACGATATCGAGATATATTTCAATCATCGGGCCAAAAACAGGCCCTTCAATAAAAAGGAATAGCAAGGCGGTTTTTCGCGGCAATACATTGTTGTGGAAACAGGAGACCAACTATGAAACATTTTGCAGCGGCAGCCATTCTGGCGGCACTTGTAACGGCCGGCGCGACGGCGGCATGGGCGGCGTCGGTTCCCGATGCGATGAATTACCAGGGCGAACTAACCCAGCCGGATGGAACTCCCCTTCCCGACGGCGTCTACTCGATATCCTTCCGGATCTACGATGCAAGTACCGGAGGCAATGTCATCTGGGGTCGCAACTATCAAGTGCCGGTGAACAATGGCCTGTTCAACGTGATTCTCGGCGACAGTTCCGGAACCGCCCTCGAGATTTCGCCCACCCTTGGCGTCGTCGCCATTTCGGCGGCCTTCTCCTCCAACACGCGCTACTTGGGTATTACTGTCGAGTCCGACAAGACGGGCACACCGCTGGCGAATCCCCAAGAGATGTTGCCCCGGCAGCAAATACTCGGCAGTCCCTACGCGATTCAAGCCAAAACGGCCGACCATGCGACCAGCCCCCACAACCGCCTGCCCGCGGGAACCGTCCTGCCTTATGCGGGCGAAGCCAACGTGGACCAGCCGGTCGGTTATTTGCCGTGCGACGGACGTGCCGTTGAACGCAGTAAATATTCCGATCTCTTTGCCGCCATCGGCACCGTCTGGGGCAGCGGCGACGGAACAAATACATTCAATCTGCCCGATTTGCGGGGGCGCGTGCCCATGGGCGCGGGCAAGGGCAACGGTCTTACCGAACGCATCGTCGGCGCCAAACTGGGTGAAGAGACGCACACCCTTACCATTGATGAAATGCCGCGCCACAACCACTCGGTTCAGGACAAATATCAGAACGACAATGAATCGGATAACGCAAATGACCGTAACGTGGCCGACGACTCGGAAACCGAGAGAACCGTTTGGTCCAGTTTTACAGGCGGCGATCAGCCCCACAACAACATCCAGCCTTCGGCCGTCGTGACGTACATTATCCGCTATTGAAGGGAGAGACGAGATGCGATACACGGGATTCCCCCATATCGGAGCGCTGCTTTTTCTGGCATGCCTTGCGCCGGGCGCGCAAGCCATCCCCGTGTTCGCACTCGACAACGCCAACGCGATTCCCGGCGGCCAGACGGTCGTCGTCTTGCGGCTGTCGAACGGCGATGAAGCCTATGCGGGCCTCAACAGCAGCATTTACCTGCCCGCCGGTTCGGCCGTCGCGGGATTGCAAGCCGGCGTATTGCTTGAGAACGGCGATTTCTCTCTCGACTATCACATGGCCTCTTCGAAAGCCACCGTTATTGCCTATGCAAAAAACGGCACTTTTGCCGCAAATGAAGGGTCGCTGTTGAACATCATCGTCAACGTGGCGCCGGGGACTGCTCCCGGAACACTGCCTTTCGCCCTTTCCGCCGCGAAAGCGATCTCGCCTCAAGCCTTGTCGAATACGGCCGGCTCCGCATCGGTGTTGCCCCAAACAGTGAATGGCGTCTTGAGAATTTTCAATCCAACGGACACCGATGGAGACAACCTCCCGGATGAATGGGAAATCGAACATTTTCAGTCCATTGAGACCTACAACGGCAACGACGATCCCGATGGTGACGGCCTGACCAATACACAAGAGTTCTTCGCCGCTACCGACCCGAAACCTGCAACCGGCGAAGGCGAGGGCGAGGGCGAGGGTGAGGGTGAAGGTGAGGGCGAGGGCGAGGGCGAAGGAGAGGGCGAAGGTGAGGGTGAGGGTGAAGGTGAGGGCGAAGGCGAGGGTGAAGGAGAGGGCGAAGGCGAGGGTGAAGGCGAGGGCGAGGGTGAGGGTGAAGGCGAGGGTGAAGGTGAGGGTGAAGGCGAAGGCGAAGGCGAAGGCGAAGGCGAGGGCGAAGGTGAAGGTGAGGGTGAAGGCGAGGGCGAAGGCGAAGGCGTAGGTTGCAACGGTTGTTTTCGTAAAACCTCCGATAACGATATTGACAAATACTTTTCCCAGTTATATCGGTGGTTATATAAATACTTCGCATTTTAGCCAACCGTATGGCTGTGATGCTTGGGTGAACCTGTAATCCGTCGGCACTCGCATCAAGTTTCCTGCCGAAATGAAAGCCAACAACCGCTGGCACGTCCACATCATGCTGCCGGAGAAGAAATCGGATGCGAAGGACTCGTTGTGGTCCCGGCGGCATGCTCTGCCATGTTCCCCCCTCAAGGGGGGAGAAGGAAGATCTTCGTGGCGCTGGCGGCATGCTCTGCCATGTTCCCCCCTCAAGGGGGGATCAAGGGGGGTGTCCGTCTTCTGAGAGCGTCTTTTTTTTATTTGAACACCCCCCCGGCCCCCCTCAAGGGGGGAGAAGGAAGATCTTCGTGGCCCCGGCGGCGTGCTCTGCCATGTTCCCCCCTCAAGGGGGGATCAAGGGGGGTGTTCGTCTTCTGAGAGCGTCTTTTTTTTATTTGAACACCCCCCCGGCCCCTCTCAAGGGGGGAGAAGGAAGATCTTCGTGGCGCTGGCGGCGTGCTCTATCATGTTCCCCCCTCAAGGGGGGTGTTCGTCTTCTGAGAGCGTCTTTTTTTTATTTGAACACCCCCCCGGCCCCCCTCAAGGGGGGAGAAGGAAGATCTTCGTGGCGCTGGCGGCATGCTCTGTCATGTTCCCCCCTCAAGGGGGGAGAAGGAAGATCTTCGTGGTCCCGGCGGCGTGTTCTGCCATGTTCCCCCCTCAAGGGGGGATCAAGGGGGGTGTCCGTCTTCTGAGAGCGTCTTTTTTTTATTTGAACACCCCCCCGGCCCCCCTCAAGGGGGGAGAAGGAAGATCTTCGTGGC
>Ga0101944_10001750_pt1 | contig 41541 bp, 32 predicted proteins | sample DewCreD2012metaG_FD_75245 | JGI IMG/M metagenome (GOLD analysis project Ga0101944, IMG submission 75245) | Hot spring sediment bacterial and archeal communities from British Columbia, Canada, to study Microbial Dark Matter (Phase II) - Dewar... ... | reverse complement strand
AACGTGGACGGGGAGCGTGTGCTGACCCAGCCGTTCATCCGGGTCATCGGGCAGACACAGCCTCTTGAGCCTGTCTGGCTGACGCTTGCGAATGCGGCGGGAGGCCCGTTTGCGCACAACGCGGTGACGGGCGCCGGTCAGCGGGGAGTGACGGATCCTGCGGGGCGGAGCCTGAACACGACGGGCCTGTTGGTGCGTGTGAGCGGCTGGGTGTCGGAGATAGACTCGAGCTTCATCTACATTAATGAGGGGTCGTTGCCGGTGGTTCGGGGAGTGCGGGTGTCGCGGCTGAACGCGCCTTCGAGCATCCGTGTGAACGACTTCGTGACGGTGACGGGGATCTCCTCGATGCGCCGTGCGGGACTGTCCTACCAGTTGGTGATCCGCCCGCGCTCGTCCGCGGACTTCCAGGTGGTGACCCACGCAGAGGGACCGTAGACAATCGAATAGATCCTCCCTCATCTCGTGCCCGCCCCGGTCGGGGCGGGCTTTTCCTAGCCGAGCGGATTTGTGGGGCGGAGCCGAACACTGGGGAACACGGTACCGAAGTATTTGATGCGAAAATTGCAGGATACCCATGCTAGGGTGGTGTCACTATTTTATCGTTGAGTGTGGGGATGGTAAGCGGGCCCCGGGGTTCCGCGGGAAGCTTTCATCAGGCCAGCCACGCGTTTTCCTCCTGCCTTCTTCCCCTCCCTTCAGACGGTTGCCGTTCCGTTTTCGCACGCGCTGTTTTTGCGTGAAGGAGGTCACGTCCGCAATGGTCCACCGGGGAAGACTGCTGCCGCTCAGCCGGCTGCTTACTGCTTTTGCCGTTGCGCTTCTGTGCCTCGCCGTTCTGCCAGTCAGTGCCAACCGTCCAGATATTGCCTGGATGGCGGGGGGACATAGCAATGACGTGACCTCCGTGGCCCTTTCTCCGGACGCGCAGACGCTGGCGTCGGCGAGCGAGGACACGACCGTCAAACGCTGGCGCGTCTCGGACGGTGCGCTGCTGCGCACCCTGACCGGGCACTCCGATGGGGTGAGCTCTGTCGCCTTCTCTCCGGGCGGTCAGACGCTGGCGTCGGAGAGCTATGACAACACTATCAATCTCTGGCGCGTCTCGGATGGGGTGCTGATCGAGACCTATGACGAAGAGACCGGCCCGAAGGTGCTTACACTCGCGTATTCCCCGAACGGCAGCAAGCTGGCCTGAGGACGCCTTGATGGGACAGTGGTGGTGGCGAACGTGCCATTGGCCCCCACGCCAGTATCGAGCTCAGGGACAGGCAAGTCCCTGCCGGACGGGAGGCAGGTCGGCCATCCAGTGCAGGGGTTCCTCCGCGCCGCTTGCCGTTGCCCGCGTTCTCCGGATGTGATAGGATGGAGGGCCGTTCCGGTCTTGCGAGGCATCACCCGCGTTTTTCCCCCACACGCCCGGCAACTCCGTGGACCCCCGATCGCTGACTCACCTGGAGGTGACCACGCTCAAGCAAGCCTTCTCGCAGGTGGCCGTCATCCAGAAGAAGATCGAGTTCGACTTTCCCGGCGCGGCGTGAAGGGTTCCCGGGCGGCAGGATTCGCGGCAAGGCATCCCAGCGTGGAGCCCGCCCCGTTTTGGAGGGCAGAGACTCCAAAAGAATGACCTTCCGCAGCCGCCGGCGAACATACGAGGCGTATGCAGGACGGTGTGTCTGAAGATAGCCGGACGCGCGTCCGGCCAGCTGCAGGCGGGATGGGGTTCACCTTGCGGGCTGCGGTGATAGCGCTCGTGCTGACGGGCCCTGTCACCTGGTGGGTGGTGCAGGTGGAGTATGTGCGCTGCACGCTCCACCCGACACTCATCTCCCTGTTCGCGACCAGCGTGTTCGTGCTGGCCCTACTGGTTGCCGCAAATGCCGGGGTGCGGCGCTGGTTGCCCGGTCGCGAGCTCCGGCCTGCGGAACTGCTCACTGTCTATGTGATGCTCAACATCAGCACCTGTATGGTGAGTCACCATTTCCTGCAGGTGCTCGTATCCTCCATGCCGTATGCGGCACGCTTCTCGACTCCCTACAACGACTGGGGAGCGCTGTTTGCGGACAGATTGCCCCCCTGGCTCACCGTGCGTGACGCGGTGTCCCTGAAGGGCTTCTACGAGGGAGGCGATCTCTATGCGCCGGAGAACTACGGACCATGGCTCGTGCCGGTAGCCTGCTGGTCGGTGTTCATAATGGTGCTGTTCGGGATGTTCCTCTGCCTGAACGTGCTTTTGCGCAGGCAGTGGACCGAGCGGGAGAAGCTCAGCTATCCGCTTGTCCAGCTCCCTGTGGCGCTGGTGGCGGAGAACGCGCCGCTCCTGCGCAACCGGCTGTTCTGGATAGGCTTTGCCATAGCAGGCGGCATTGATCTGGTGAACGGCCTGCATCAGTTCTACCCTTCCATCCCCCAGATCCCGATCAAGACCTACAATCCTGCGATGTTCAGCTCACTTCCGCGTCCATGGGACGCGCTTGGCTGGGTGCCGGTGACCCTGTATCCGATGGGCATCGGCCTCGGAATGCTGTTGCCGCTGGACATGCTGTTCTCGTGCTGGTTCTTCTTCTGGGTGTGGAAGGGCGAATTCGTGATCACCAGAACGCTGGGATGGGACGCAGCGCCACAGATGCCCTACGTCCCCCAGCAGTCGGTGGGCGCTTACCTCGGCATCGCCATCTTTGCCCTGGTGATGGCCCGGCACCATCTGGCGGGCCTGCTCCGGCATTTCCTGGGCAGGCCGTCCGATGTGGACGACAGCGAGGAAGCGATATCATACCGCGCCGCTATGTGGCTGCTGGCCGGGGGGACTGTGTTTCTGCTGTGGTTCGCCTGGAAGGCGGGAATGAGTCTCTGGCTGGCCGGGGCGTTTCTGCTGGTGTTCTTTGCCATCAGCCTCGCGGTCACGCGGATGAGGGCGGAGATGGGTCTGCCCGCTCACGACCTCCAGGCATCGGGGCCCGATGCCCTGCTGCCGGGAATCCTGGGGACCCGGACGCTCGGCACTGAGAACGCCGCGGCCCTCTCGCTGTTTCAGTGGTTCAACCGGGGATATCAGTCCCACGTCATGCCGTTCCAGTTGGAGAGCATGCGGATGGCCCACAGAACGCGCAGGGAGGGCAGGGGCACCCTCGCGGCGATGTGGATAGCGGCTGTCGTGGGAACCGTTCTCGGCTTCTGGGTTCTGCTGCACACCATCTACTCGCTGGGAGGCGCCACCTCGCACTTTGCGCCTCCCATCTGTCCCCTGCACCTGGGTGGAGAACCGTGGAACCGGATGGGAGCCTGGGCGGCTTATCCCACGCAAGGGTCTCCCGCGCAGGCTCTTGCCGTGCTGGCGGGGCTGGCGGTCACGCTCTTTCTGAACGCTGTTCGCGTCCAGGTGGCCGGCTTCCCGCTTCATCCGGTGGGGTATGCCGTCTCCAGCAGCTGGTCCATGCACGTGTTGTGGATGCCGATGTTCGTAGCCTGGCTGATAAAGCTGCCCCTCATCCGATACGGCGGATTGCCGATGTACCGCCGTCTGCTGCCGCTGTTCTTCGGCCTTATCGTGGGGGACTGTGTGGTGGGGTGTGCCTGGACGATCATGGGCCTGGCCGGAGATCTTCCCTCTTACCGTTTCTTCCCGTAGGCTTGAGGGGCCCCAAAGAGAATCAGTAAGCGTTAGAAAGGGTTCCCTGGAGCGCGCAAAGGGAACGGACGCGGTTTCCGGCATCCGGTGACCGCCGCACCTCTTGCTAGTCGTGCCTCGCGTAACACAGGCTTTTGATTCTCCGGGCGGCGTAGATGTAGTTCTCCCACGGGACGTCCGGCGGGATCAGATGGTCGAATCCTGGAACGTAACGTCCTCGCTCCAGCATTCGGGCGCATCTCTCGATCTCCCTGTCAATGGCATCGCGTCCCGTTGCCAGTGCCCGTTTGTCCAACCCGCCCGTAATCCCCAGTTCCGGGTAAGCTTCGCGGTACTCTAGAATGTCGTTGCCTGCCTGCACCTCGAAAGGCAGCATCATATTTACTCCGTGGCGGGTCATCACCTCCACCAGCTCGCTGCACTGGCCGTCGGAGTCAACGGATACAACACGCACTCCGTGACGGGCTGCGAAATCCGCCACGCGGTCGTAACAGGGCATCATGAACTCCTCGATCATCGCCGGCGAGATCAGGGAGCCCTGCCTTCCTGCCATATCCTCCCACAGATGGATGTGGTCAATGCGCACCTCGCAGGCCACCTGCTCCCAAAGATGGAGCCAGAGGGTTGTGAGATGCTCCATCATATCGCGGATCATGGCGGGCTCGGTATAGAACGCCACCAGCATCTCCTCCACGCCCATCAGGTCGCGGACGGACCCGAAGACCCCCCAGGGAAAACTGCCGACTTGAACGGCTTCCCCTGTCCGGGCGATATGCTCCCGGAACTTCTGCCAGTCCTGCGCAACCCGGCCTGGTTCGTCGCACCGAAGCCGTTCCTCTTTCAATCGGTGCCAGTCAGAGGGTGTCTTCACGGGGTAGTCGAGGAACTCTGGAATCGAACCGCCATCCTTCCGGCCCCTTTGCGTCACTCCGCGAGCATCGCGCCAGGTGATCATTGTCTCGGTCTCGTCCAGCACCTCAGGCTCGAAGCCGGGCCGGATTCCGCAATCCAGAGCGGGAATGGCAAATCCCTGCTCCAGCCCTGCGTCGGCGGCATAGTCCAGGTCCGCCTTCCCTGTCTCGGAGCGCCAGCGCTCCAGAGTCTCCGCCCAGGGATGCCAGCCGATCCCCACTCCGAAGGGGACGTGGTCAACGTCCTGGCCCAGATAGCAGCGGACCAGCCGCTCGCCGCAAGTCAGTTCTTCCAACACTTAGCCCCGCTTTCCATTGGAAGTCGGACGCTTCTCTGCGTCTGCTAGAGGTTTTCCAGCGCAAGTGCAGCTTGCCCTCCCGGGCAGTGTGGGAGACTCCGCCATGATGCAGTTCTTGAGAGACGGCGTCCTTCTATGCAAGAGGCCACCTCCCTGGCAGCCCTTTCTAGCCTGAAAACCGTGATGGCGAGGATTTCACAGAATAACATTACTGTTTCATTACTTCGACCTTGTCCTACATCGGAAGAGTATGGTAGCATTGCCGGGAAGGTTTGCTTGAAGAAAAGCAGGGCAAGGCAGGCACTCCTTTTAACCGGTGGTTTACGCGCCTTCCTGCTTCCTCTGGCATTCCTTAGAAGAACTCACATCCACGCGTGTGCCGTGCCGCCGCGCGTGTACGAGAAGGAGAAATAAATGAAGGGTATTCTTTCGGTTGTGCTTGCGTGTCTTGTTGCCTTACCGAGCGCCGCCGAGCCGATCTTCAGTTGGGTGCGTCTCAGGGATGCGGATCAGCAACTTCCCGTGGACTACCTTCAGATCACAAAGTATGTTGACTGGTTGGCACGTCCCGACATCGTCTCGCCCTATATCACCACATACCCTTCATTTCCTGCTGGCTGGCAGGTATTTGGAGGGGAGGACGGAACAGTAGCTTGGGCATCAGGGCCTGCTACGCCGGGATTCGTCGTGAATTTGTGGAGCGAAGGTCTCAGTCCTGAGTTCTACATAAGGATGCAGGGTTACCTTGCGGCAGATCTGCAGTGGGATTATCTTCTCGCTGTGGGTGGATCCCGAGGGCGACCTATGGAGCTTGTCTCGTGGTATGATCCCTCGCACGGTTGGATGGGATACCAGTGGAACTATGACCTTGAAGTACTGGAAGAGGCACCCGTCGAGGATGCCTACGTCCTGAGCCTGGTCAACACCCCCATCGCCCGTGTGGTCGCGCCGCCCGTGCCGGAGCCCGCGCTGGTTCAGATGGCTGTCCTCACGGGGCTCGGCGCGCTGGGACTGGCGCGCCTGCGCAGGAAGGCCTAGGTCAGGCTGCTTCTGGTGCAACCTCCGTCAAGACTGCGGGACCCGGGCCGCTGGGCCCGGGTCCCTTTCATTTCCCCTCGCGGCGGCCTAGATGACTTCCAGATAGTCCTTATCCGGCAGTGCAGGGAACGGTGCAGTGGGCAGCGTCTGATACCAGAACGCCACCGACGCGATGTCGTCCTGAAGCGGGAGATAACGCCCTCCGCTGCGCCATCCCAGCGCCTGGATGGTGACCCGCAGATCCTGCTCGAAGCGCACCGGGTCCATGATATGCCAGCGGTACATCCCGAATCGCTGCTGGCTCTGATAAGTCCCGTCCGGCCGGATGACCTGGCACAGCCCGGAATACGGCGTGGTGAACTCGCAATACTGGCCGCCAATGTCGAAGTTGTAGCTTCCGCAGAAGTAGTCCTCCGTGCCCGTGCCGCAGATGGTGGGGAACTCGCCGTCGCCGTCCAGATAGAACTTGATCTCACCCTCGCCCCACCATCCGGTGTTGTTGACCTGCCAGGCCATATACGTCCCCACGTAATGGCCCTGACCGCGGACGCCGTCCAGGATGGTGTACACCTCTCCGTAAGGGAGAGGATTGGTGCGCCGGAACTGAGCATGGAAGTAGGCACAGTCCTCCGGCACATCCGTCAGCGTATAGTTGATCTGGTAGTAGAGCACCATTGCGTCCGTCGCGATGTTGGTCATGGTGATGCGGCAACGCCGGCGGAATGGCATCTCCCAGTAGCAGTTGAAGGCGCTTCCCGGATTCACGCAGACCGCAAGCGACGACACCTGAGCGTACTTCTGCCACCCACACGCGAAGAAGTCTCCCACTGGGCATTCCACCGACGGCTGCTCCTGGTCGTCCCAGTAGATGCGCAGGATGGAGAAGCGCCAGTGTCCGGTGGGCGTCATCCAGATCTGCTGGATGGCCCCCGGGCCCTCGATATCCGCCAGGACGCGCGTCTCCCCGGGCTCGATGCGGATGCTGGGAGAGATCTTCCAGCCCTGTCCCAGCTCGCGTGCGCACGAGGCTCCGGTCCCCTCGGTCGCCATTCCTCCCTTGCCCTTTTCGCCCGTGAAGTTCTCCGGGCTGATGGAGCGTGTCTTAGCGTGGGAAAGCCTGGACAGGTTACCCAGATTCATTCCCAGTCCGTTGAAAGGTGTCATTCCAGAATCCTCCAGAGATGGCTGCGGCGGGCGTCCCGAGGCCGCCCGCCTCTCGGGCGGCATTGTGGAACAGACCCGCCTGCCTGACAAGGGTGAGCTGCCGGGGATAGAAACGGGAGTGAGATTTCACCTGTCCGCAAGGAGGAGGAAACAGTTCTCCGGCTAAAATACAGTTTGAGAAACCGGTTTCGCAAAATCCGTTGACAGGGGAGGGGCGGAAGCCTATAATGACCATGGGAGTCTTCAGGGGGCTTCGTGCGGGCGCTCCTGAAGAGGGTGCGCCGGGGAAGATCCCGGTCATCTTGCTTACTTTATTGATCTCTTTATTGCCTGGGGACGGGTCTGCGCAAAGTCCCGGGGCCAGAAACTCCGGGGGCGCGGTCCGGGGGACGCCGCATAGGGGAACGGTTTCCGTCCCGGTGGCGTTCCCGCCGACAGGGGAAGGTTGTCTCAAATGAAAAAAGTTCAGAATCTGCGTGGCTTCACCCTGATCGAGCTTCTGGTCGTTATCGCCATCATCGCGATCCTTGCGGCGATTCTCTTCCCGGTGTTCGCCGCCGCGCGCGAGAACGCCCGGAAAGCCTCCTGCATCAGTAATATGAAGCAGCTGGCCACGGCCATGCGAATGTACAGCGATGATAACGGGGACCGGTTCGCTCCGGGAACCACAGGCGCGTGGGAAGACAAGAACCTGTGGTGGTTCAAGGTGGATCCCTACATCAAGCAGATGCAGGGAACATCCCTGACGGGCGTATATGTCTGCCCTTCCAGCCCGAAACTGAAGGGCGGCAACGAGAATGTGCGCCGCTGCTATGGCTACAACGCCTACTACCTGGGCGCGGCGCCCGGACAGCCTCTGGTGACGGCTAAGACGGCTGAGGCTCAGTCGCCCTCCACCACCATTCTGTTCCTGGAGTCGTGGCGTTTCGACGATGGCGCGTTCACCGCGACTACCCCGCGGGGGATCGGTTCTGCGTTCTGCTATCCGCCAGTGAAGGCGGCCAGCATCTGCCGGCCGGACTACGTTTGGCCGCCGGGCTGGCACCGTGGACTATCGAACGTGGCCATGGTGGACGGGCACGTCAGGTCGGTGAAAGTCTCGCCGCCGCGTGAGACTCCTACCTCGCCCACTCCGGCAGCCGAGTTCACGGGCATTATGGAGAAGGGCGGCAGCGGCACTCCTTACGACCCGGATCCGTGGTTCCGTCTGGACGGCCGCAAGCCGTAGTTTCCAGGGAGGTGAGCGTTCACCTCAGAGAAAGAGATGCTTTGACAGGGCTCCGCAGGACGCGGCGCCCTGTCTTCGCTTGAGGAAGGGGAGTCTGGAAAATGTGCTGTGTGCGGAAACGGTGCGGATTCACGCTGATCGAGCTGCTGGTGGTGATCGCCATCATCGCCATCCTGGCGGCCATTCTGTTCCCGGTGTTCTCCGCGGCGCGCGAGAACGCCCGGAAGACCGGCTGCATCAGCAACTTGAAGCAGCTGGCGACGGCCACCCGGATGTATGTTGACGACAACGGCAACAAGATGATGCCGGGCACGACCAACGGCTGGGACAACAATCATCTGTGGTGGCTGAAGGTGGACCCCTACATCAAGACGCTTATTAAGAGTCCCAATGACGATAAGCTTCAGGGGGTCTATGTCTGTCCGTCGGCTCCCAAACTGCCCGTTTCTCTGCAGAATTTGGCGCGCTGCTACGGATACAACGCCTACTACCTGGGCGGGCCGCCGTCTTCGAACACCGTTCTGGACCCTCCCGGCAACCAGACGACGTTCGTGGTTGCGGAGGGGCAAATCGAAAGCCCGGCGACGACCATCCTGTATATGGAGGTCTGGCGCTACGATGCTCAGGCCAAGCAGACCTGGAAGGATGGGCATGGGACGGCGTTCTGCGTGCCGCCCTCGCAGAGCACGGTGTGCAAGCCGGATTACGTGTGGCCGCCGGGGCGTCATCGGGGCCTGACGAACGTGGCTTTCGTGGATGGTCACGTGCAGTCTTTCAAGTGTGCGGAGCCCGAGACATCTGCGGCAGGAGCCTACTACGGGCTGATGGAGCGCGGCGGTTCGGGCACACCCTACGATCGTGACCCCTGGTTCCGGACCTGGGGCAAGAAGCCGTAAAAGAAGAGATACTTCCTCCTTCTGAACTCCGAAGCCGCCGGACCGGCCTGGGCCGGCGGCTTTTTCGCGACTTCCCCCTTTGCCATGCTGTTGAACGGGCTGCCCTGGCGGGACGGCCTGTTGTCTGCACTTTTGGGGTCCGGTGTTCCGGTAACTCGTTCCGGGAACACCTCCTACGTTGGTTGAGCCGTCCGGCTCAGCCGGACGAGTCGAAACCACATTCCTATACTACGTGGTCTCGATAGGCGCAGTTGGCGCCGCGCTACTCGACCAGCGTAGTGGGCGTCTCGGGGACGATAGAACGAGATCGCCCTCACCCAGACTCTGTCCCCTTCCCAGGGAGAGGGCTTCACACCGATTCCCGTCAGGAGGGTGGTGGAGAACATAGGGTGGCCAGCGGGTTGAGGACAAGAAAAGCCTTCTCCCCTGGTGGGAGAAGGTGTGGATGAGGGGATATCCAGAGTCCCGGCAACTCGTTCCGGGAACTCACCCTCCGGTCTACGCTGGTTGAGCCGTCCGGCGCAGGCGGGCGAGTCGAAACCACGGGCGGCGTTTGGCCCAGTCCCTAAAAGCACGCATTTGCCTTGTCGGATGATAATCAGTGCAAAAACGCGAGATCCGCTATTGATGAGATTCCTGGTTAGGTGATAATATAGCCTCAACAAAGATGGCGAGGGTGCGCGCCCACTGCGCTGGCTGAAGGAGAAGTCGCCAGCGTCAACATCGTGCGGAACCGCGCTTTGCGGTCCAATTCGAAGGAAGGAGCGGTTGGAGACATGGAGGGGCGGAAGAAGGGATTCACCCTCATCGAACTTCTTGTGGTGATCGCAATCATCGCGATTCTGGCAGCCATCCTTTTCCCGGTGTTTGCCTCTGCCCGTGCGCGCGCAAGGACTGTGGCCTGCTTGAACAACTTGAAGCAGCTTGGTACCGCGTTTCAGATGTATATGCAGGATCACAGGGGCATCCTGCCGTCAACGGGGGGCAACGACGTCACCGGATGGTGCGGAGACTACCGGGGCCCGCGCGCGTCTGCCAAAGGTTTCGGCGGCCGATGGATCGTGCCGGAGGACGGGGATCTGTGGCCTTACTGCAGGTCGGCGGCCATTTTCCTCTGCCCGATGGACAAACGGGTCAAGCCCTCCAGCGGCGAGATCGATATGTGGCGCCACGACCCGCGGGACTATCCGCTGTCGTATTCGATGAACTCAGCACTGGCCACGCGCAAGCCCGACTCCCTGAACGTGAACCCGGGAAAGTGCATGCTGTTGATCCACGAACGCAGAGCCGGCGAGGATGGTGGACAGTACATTAATGACGGGATCTTCAATCCGTCCACGGATCCGGTGGACCTGCCCAGTAAGGTGCACTACGGGGGTACCTGCGTTCTGTATCTGGCCGGCAATGCCAACTACAGGGATTACGAGCAACTCGTCCGGGAGATGACCGTCGAGCTCGCCTGGTTCCCGCAGTAGCAGACGGCAGGCGGTATTGCTGCGATACCCGCCTTAGATGGCACGCTTCTCAAACAGCGCAAGGGAAAGTCGAGAGTCCAGGGTTTAGCGAGTAGAGTCGCTGAACGGACTTCGCCGTCACCCAGCCCTTCTCTCGTGCCCAGGGAGATGGCTTCACACCGATTCCCGTCAGGAGGGTGGTGGAGAACATAGGGTGGCCAGCGGGTTGAGGACAAGAAGAGCCTTCTCCCCTGGTGGGAGAAGGTGCGGATGAGGGGATGTCCAGAGTCACGGCAACTCGTCCTTCCTACGTTGGTTGAGCCGTCCGGCGCAGGCGGACGAGTCGAAACCACGACGAGCAAATGGAGTGGTCTCGATACGCGCGCCTGCGGCGCGCTACTCGATCAGCGTAGGAGCCCGAGGCTTGGTGTGGGGTGGATGGGGCCTCCCAAAGGAGTGCGGGAAAAACGGCGGTCCCATTTTGCCCCCCTCTTGACGGACAACCGGGCAAGCCTGTATCCTTTCTGAAGCACTTGCAGGAGGTCTGGTCCCCGCCTGTGACCGATTCTGGCTCCCGTCCCCCGTCCAGGGGCATCACGTGGAGGGCCGTCATTCTCGGACTCGTGCTTCTGTGGCCCAACGCGTGGTGGATCTACATGATGGAGATCGTCCGCTACGCCGGGCATCCCACCACCATCTCCCTGTTCTTTAACTCCGTGCTGGCCCTGCTGGGGCTCATCGTGCTGAACGGCCTGCTGAAGCGCTTTCGTCCGCAGTGGGTTTTCTCTCAGGTCGAGCTGCTGACCGTCTACATCATGCTGAACATCGGCAGCGCCCTGGTCAGCCACGATTTCATCCAGGTGCTCATCCCGGTGATGACGCACGTCTTCTGGTTCGCCAACGCCACCAACCGCTGGGAGGAGCTGGTCTGGCCGAACGTTCCCGAATGGCTGTCCGTGCGCAACCGGGAGACGCTGGAAGGGTTCTACAGCGGCAATGACCGTTTTCTGGCCTGGGACAATCTGCAGCACTGGGTGGTCCCGCTGGCCTGGTGGGGCTCGTTCATCATCGCGATGGTGCTCTCCATGCTCTGTCTGGTGGTGCTGCTGCGCAAGCAGTGGACAGAGCGGGAGCGTCTGGCCTACCCCCTGGTGCAGCTGCCGCTGGATATGACCGCCGAGGGCGCCCCCCTCTTCCGCAATCGCCTGATGTGGCTGGGGTTTGGTCTGGCGGCGGCCATTGACATCTGGAACGGCTTCGCCTTTTTGTATCCTCAGATTCCCGGGATCCCCATCAAGACGCTGGACATCACCTCCAACTTCGCCGTGCGGCCGTGGAACGCCATCGGATGGATGCCGCTTTGCTTCTATCCCTTCGCGGTGGGACTGGGCATCCTGCTGCCGCTGGACCTTTCCTTCTCCTGCTGGTTCTTCTTTATTGTCTGGAAAGCGGAGCGGGTGCTTTCTGCGGTGTGGGGATGGGACAGCGTCCCCGGATTTCCGTATGTCAACGAGCAGTCCTTCGGGGCCTATATTGGCATCGCGGTGTTCGCTTTCTGGGCCAGCAGGCGGCACCTGTGGATGCTTGCGCGCGGGCTGTTCGACTGGAAGCTGGATCTGGAAGACCGCGGCGAGCCTGTGCCTTACCGGGTGGCGATGCTGGCCTTTCTCGGCGGCACATTGTATATGCTCTTCTTCGCGATGCGCGCGGGGATGAGCTGGTACATCGCCGTGCCGTTCCTGCTGATCTACTGGTTGCTGGCGCTTGCAATCACCCGGATGCGCGCGGAGCTGGGTCCCCCCGCTCACGACCTGCACGACGCCGGACCGGACCGCATCATCACCACGCTGGTCAACCCTCAGAACCTGGATGCGAAAAACCTTACCGCTCTTAGCCAGTTCTTCTGGTTCAACCGGGCTTACCGGGCTCACCCCATGCCGTTCCAGCTGGAGTCGTTCAAGATCGGCGAGCGCGTCAGGATGGACTATGGCAGGCTGGGCCTGGCGATGGTGCTGGCCACTCTGGTCGGCACGCTTGCGGCCTTCTATGCCGTGCTTTCTCTTACATATAAGTATGGCGCGGCGACGAATATGGCCTGGCCCGACGTCCCCCTGATCTTCGGAGGCGAGCCATACGGCCGGCTGGACAACTGGCTGAAGATCCCTCCGGATCCGCGCCTGTCCCTGAACACCGGGCTGGCCATCGGGACGGGTTTCTCTCTGACCATCGTCCTGAATTCTCTCAGGATGGCCATCCCCTGGTTTCCGTTCCATCCGGTGGGTTACGCCGTCTCCAGCTCGTGGAGCATGCACCGGCTCTGGATCTGTCTGTTCATCGCCTGGCTCATCAAGGCTGTGTTGCTCCGCTACGGCGGGCTTCAGACCTACAAAAAAGCTCTGCCGTTCTTTATGGGGCTTATCCTGGGAGAATGTGTCGTTGGCGGCGCCTGGACGCTGATCGGGCTTGCGCTGGACATCCCCACCTACGCGTTCTGGCCGTAACGGCCTGCTTCCGGCCCGCTGAACCGCGTAATACTCCCGAAACATGAGGGGGATACAATCAGTCAGGGGTGGAAGCGGCGCTATGAGAGGCGGTGTTGGCTGATGCGGGTACTGCTGGTCTCTGATGACGAACGTTCCATTGCGGGGGTGCGCCGGGAGCTTGCGCTGGCGAATCATCAGGTGCACTGGTGCGCAAGCGACAGTGAGTCCCTGGCGGAGGCTCTTTCGAAAATCACTCCCGAGGTGCTGGTGGTAGACTTCCCCGGATCGGGTCCGGGCGCGCGCACTGTCCGCCAGCGTCTGGAGATGGAGTTCGGTATCCCTCCGATGCCCACGTTCCTGCTGATCCACCGGGAAGCGCTTGCGGAGTTCGACCTGACCTGGGGCGCGGATGATTTCGTGGTGGTGCCCGGCGCGGAGGGCGAGCTGGCGGTGCGCATCCGTCTGCTGCTGTGGACCCAGAGCCGCGTCCGGGAAGAGGGGATTACCGCGTTCGGCGGGCTGGAGGTGGATTTCGGCAACTATGAAGTCCGCGCGGACGGCCGGTTGCTGGACCTCACCTTCAAGGAGTTCGAGCTCTTCAAGTATCTGGTGACCCATCGAAACCGGGTGCACACACGTGAGTCGCTGCTGGCGCGGGTGTGGGGATACGACTACTTCGGAGGCACGCGCACCGTGGATGTCCACATCCGCCGCATCCGCGCCAAACTGGGGCCGAAGTACGAGAACTGCATCAGCACCGTGCGCGGTGTGGGCTACCGTTTCACGCCCCTGTCTGACCACCAAGATTAACACCCGCGAAATCAGACGGAAACACGCGCTGCCCACAATGGAGGTGACACTCCGGCGGGCGGAGATCCGCGGGACCGCAGCAGGCGCAGGCGGCCGTAGTATCCGCCCGGGAATGCCGGAAATACACGCAAGAGGGCGGCGTTATGGTGAAAGCGGGACGGATTCTTGCCGCGGGCGGTCTTTTTCTGCTCGCGACGGGAGCAGCGCGGGCGGAGCAGGGCATAGACACGGGCGATACCGCCTGGGTGTTGATCTCCGCGGCTCTGGTGATGCTGATGACTCCCGGGCTTGGGTTGTTCTACGCCGGAATGGTCCGGGCGAAGAACGTGCTGGGGACATTGATGCACAGTTTCACCATGGTCGCTCTGGTGGGCGTCACATGGGTGCTGTGGGGCTATTCTCTGGCCTTCGGCGGCGACGGGGCGCTCATCGGGAACCTGGAGTGGATCGGCCTCCGGGGCGTGACGGGTGATCCCGGCCCGTATGCGGACAACATTCCCCATCTGGCGTTCATGACGTTCCAGGGGATGTTCGCCATCATCACTCCGGCTCTGATCTCGGGGGCGTTTGCGGAGCGGATGCGGTTCGGAGCGTTCCTGCTATTCATGTTGCTTTGGAGCACGTTCGTTTACAGTCCCATCTGCCACTGGGTCTGGGGATCCGGGGGCTGGCTGGGCGGTTTGGGAGCGCTGGACTTCGCCGGTGGAACGGTGGTTCACATCTCTTCGGGGATCGCCGCACTGGCGTGCGCGCTGATGCTGGGCAGGCGGAAGCATCTCGGCAGTGAAGAGATGGCTCCGCATAACCTGACGATGACCATCATCGGGACCGCTCTGCTCTGGTTTGGATGGTTCGGGTTCAACGCGGGCAGCGCCCTGGCGGCCAATGGCCTTGCCGCGAACGCTTTCGTGGTCACGAACACCGCTGCTGCGGCCGCCGCACTCAGCTGGATGCTGGTGGAGACGCTGCACCGTGGCCGCCCGACAGCCCTGGGAGCCGCGTCCGGCGCTGTGGCCGGTCTGGTGGCCATCACCCCGGCGGCGGGGTTTGTGGGACCGGTTTCTGCCGTCATCATCGGGTTCATCGTCAGCTTCTTGAGCTACGGGGCCATCCTGCTGAAGGGCCGGCTGGGCTATGACGATGCGCTGGACGTGGTGGCGGTGCACTTTGTGGGTGGAAGCTGGGGCGCGCTGGCTACGGGTCTCTTCGCATCTGTGGCCATCAATGACGGCGGAGCGAACGGCCTCTTCTTCGGTGGCGGGCTGGCGCTGCTCGGCAAGCAGTTTGTGGGAGTGGCGGCCACGGCGGCCTTTTCCCTGATCGCGAGTCTGATCATCTTGCTTCTGGTGCGTGTGTTCATTCCGCTGCGCGTGACGGATGAGGACGAGACTGTGGGACTCGATCTGTCGCAGCACGGGGAAATGGGCTACAATCTGGAAGCTGTCTGAACGTCCTGCCGCGGCGAAGTGGCGGGCACTGGAGGAGACCTCTAATGATAAAGATCGAAGCCATCATCCGGCCCAACAAGCTGGACGACGTGAAGGCAGCGCTGGACGCGCTCGGCGTCCAGGGGATGACCGTGTCCCACGTGATGGGTTCCGGCAAGCAGAGGGGCAGGACCCAGCACTACAGGGGGCAGGAGTACGTGGTCAACCTTCTGGACAAGATCAAGCTGGAGACCGTCGTCTCCGACGCTGAAGCCGACAGCGTGGTGAAGGCGATCACAAAGGCCGCGGCAACAGGTGAGATCGGCGATGGCAAGGTCTTCCTGTCGCGCATCGAGAACGCGGTGCGCATCCGCACCGGAGAGGAGGGAGACGGGGCCATCCGGTAAGCGCCGGAGCCCCTCTCCACAGTCCGGACGATGGAAGCCGCCTCGCCAGGGAAGGATACGGATCTGAAGCAGCTGAGCGATCTGGACGCAGCCCCTGCAGGGCAGGACTGGTGGCCCGATCTGAAAGGGCGCCTGGACGCGGTGAGCGATGTCCGGGGAATTGCGGGCATCCTGCTGGAAGGACGGGAACGGGTCTTCCGGGAGGCGGCGGATCTTCCGGGCCGGGAGCGGTGCCGCTGGCTGAGCGCACTGATAGATCTGGTGGTGCGCCGGATGCTGGTGGTGGCGTGCGAAGACCCGGAGAACCCCGGGTTGGCCGGCAGAGCTTACCGGCATCTTGCCGTGGTGGCCACCGGGGGATATGGGCGCCGGGAGCTGGCTCCCTACAGCGATATTGACATCAACTTCATCGCCTCGTCCGAGGACGATCCGGACGTGGATCTGGTCACCCGGCGGATGTTCCGCCTGATCATGGACGTGTTCCTGGCCGAGGCGAAGATGAAGGTGGGATACGCCTATCGCCTGTTGAGTGAGGCGGCCGCCCTGCAGCACCAGAATCAGACGGCGCTTCTGGATGCCCGGTTCGTGGCCGGAAGCCGTGAACTGTTTCAGTCGTTCCAGGATGAACTGCGGCGGCACCTGCATCCGGTGGCGTTCATGCATGACAAGGTGCGGGAGCGCGACCTCTCCATCCGCCGGAGGGGACTGTCCGTCTACCGGGTGGAGCCGGACATCAAGGAGGGGGAGGGCGGCCTGCGCGATGTCCATCTCGCCGGATGGCTGGCGCAGGCGGCGTTCGGGTTCGGCAGCGAGACGGTCTGGGAGGACATCCGGGCCCACGGCCTGCTGACCTCCGCCGAGGTAGACAGGGTGTGGGAGGTTCTGGATTTCTACTCCCGGCTGCGCTGGGAGATGCACCTGGGGGCGGGCCGCCAGGCCGATGTGCTGACAGTTCCCAAGCAGGAGGCGGCCGCGGCGTCGCTGGGCTATCAGGACTCGCCGGAGGAGAGCGCGGCGGAGCGTCTGATGCGCGAGTATTATGACGCCGCGGCGTTCATCCGGAGCATTGCGAAGAAGATGATGGCCCGCGCGCGCAGCCAGCAGTTGAAGCTGGAGCCGGGGCTTGCCGCCCGTGACGGGCGGGTGGTTCTGCAGAATCCGGAGGCGTTCCTGAACGATCCGGTGGCGGCGCTGCGGGCGTTCGCATACTGTCAGCGCTACGGGCTGAGGCTGTCGCTGGAGGCGGAAGACGCTCTGCGCCAGTGTGTGGCGCTGAGAGCCGCTCCGGTGGACAACCCGGAAGCTGCGCGGGTGATGATGATGATCCTGCGCGGGCAGAGCGGGGTGGCAGATGCGCTCATCGCGATGGCGCGCACGGGAGTGCTGCAGTGGTACATTCCGGAGTTCGGCCGCGTGATGGGTCTGGTTCCCGGGGATGCCGCGCACGAGTACACCGTCGGCTGGCACTCGCTGATGGTGGTGCGCCACTGCGAACATCTGGGCGAGGCGGGAGACGAAGAGACCAGGCAGATCTTCGCCTCCATCCGGCACCCGGAGCTGTTGTTCCTGTTCGCCCTGACGCACGATATCGGGAAGGGCGGAGCGGGCGACCACTCGGAGAAGGGGGCCCTTATCGCGCGGGATATTGCGTCCCGGCTGGGAATGGACGCGGAGAGTGTGGAGCGGTTGGAGTTCCTGGTGCGGCACCATCTGCTGATGTCCGATACGGCCCGTCTGCGGGATCTGAACCTGCGGCGCACCGTGGAAGACTTCGTCAACGTGGTGGGCGACCGGGACACGCTGAGCATGCTCTACATCTTTACGATGTCGGACGTGGTCTCGGTGGGTTCCTCCGCCTGGAGCGAGATCCAGGGACGCTTCCTGAGGGAGCTGTATTACCGCGCCGAGCGCGCTCTGGTGAGCCGCGCTCCGCTGATAGATTCCGAGGAGGACCTTGACCTTTACCGCAGCCGGGTGAGGCGGGAGCTCTCCATTACCAACCTGCCTCCCGAGGCGGTGGAGCGGCACGTGGCGGCCATGCCGGCCATCTACCTGCTGAACACCAGCCCGGAGGAGATGGCCTCGCATATCGAGTTCATCAGCAAGGCCGAGCAGGGAGAGATCTGCACGGATTTCCGCTCCGAGCAGGGATCAGATTTTACGGAGCTGACCATCTGCGTGCGGGACGATCCGCAGCCGGGTCTGCTCTCGAAGATCGCGGGGGTGCTGTGGGCGCTGGACATCAATGTGCACGCCGCGCAGGTCTTTACCCGGGAGCAGGACCAGAAGATCGCTCTGGATACCCTGTATGTGGATTTCGAGGGCCAGCAGCTGCCGGAGTTCAAGAAGCATGAGCTGCACCGCGAGCTTCGCCGCGTGCTGCTGGGAGAGCAAACGCTTCAGGAGTTGCTGGAGCGCAAGCGCAAGACCCTGCCGGAGGAGTATCAGTCGCGCAGGGTCAGTATCCTGAACGATCTGTCGGAAAGCCATTCGGTGGTGGACATCCGCGCCGTGGATCAGCCGGGGTTGCTTTACCGCATGACATCGGCGTTTGCGCGGCTGGGATGGGATATCCACTCCGCAAGGGTCAGCACGTGGGGCAATGAGGCTCGCGACTCCTTCTACGTGACGGAAGGAGGGCGGAAGGTGGGAACGGATGCGGACGGCGTGGAAGGCGCCGTCCGGCGCCTGGAGGAGGCGCTGAGGCAGGTCTGAGGTTTTCGGGCGCGTCTTCCTGACGCGGCGGCGCTGCCGGAGGAGCAGGAGCTATGAAACTGGTTGTGGCCATTATCCGGCCGCACAAACTGCAGGAAGTCAAGGACGCCCTGGCAGAGTTGGGCCTGACAGGCCTGACCATCACTGAGGTGAGAGGGCACGGAAGGCAACGGGGCCAAGTCGAGAAATACCGTGGTCTGGAGTATACCATCGATCTGCTGCCCAAAGTGAAAGTCGAAGTCGTCTGCGGGGATCACCGCAAGGACGAGGTCATCGAGACCATCATGCGCGCGGCGCGCACCGGAGAGATCGGCGACGGGAAGATCTTTGTGCTTCCCATTGAGGAGTCCATCCGGGTGCGCACGGGCGACAGGGACGAGGACTCGCTCTAGCGGGCCCCGGCGCAGGCGCGGCCGTCCCGGCGCGGGCGGCGAGCGTAGCAAAACGTAGATCGAAAGGAACACGGGTTCAGGAAATGGCAAAGACACCGCAGGACGTCATCAAGCTGGTGCAGGAAACGGGCGCGAAGATCGTGGACTTCCGCTTTACCGATCTTCCGGGCGTGTGGCAGCACTTCTCCATTCCGGCGGAGGATCTGGACGAGAGCGTCTTCGAGGACGGGCTGGGGTTCGATGGCTCCAGCATCCGGGGGTTCCAGGACATTCAGGAGTCCGATATGAACCTCTTCCCGGATCCGGAGACGGCGTTCGTGGATGAGATGGTGGAGGAGCCCACCATCGCCATCATCTGCAACGTCCATGAGCCGGGCACCAACATCGAGTACAGCCGCGATCCGCGCTTCATCGCCCGCAAGGCCGAGAACTACCTGAAGTCCACCGGCATCGCGGACACCAGCTTCTGGGGGCCGGAGGCGGAGTTCTTCATCTTCGACGAGGTGCGCTTCGAGCAGAAAGCCAACACGGGCTTCTACTATGTGGACTCCTCGGAGGGGATCTGGAACTCGGCGCGCGCCGAAGAGCCCAATCTGGGCTACAAGATCCGGCACAAGGAGGGTTACTTCCCGTGCCCGCCGATGGACTCCACCCATGATCTTCGCACCGCCATGCTGCTCGCGTTGAACAGCGCGGGCGTCAAGTGCGAGGTGCATCATCACGAGGTGGGCACGGCCGGCCAGGCTGAGATTGACCTGCGCTATGACACGCTGGTCAGCATGGCCGACAAGCTGATGAAGTACAAGTACATCGTCAAGAACGTCGCCAATCAGTGGGGGAAGACGGTGACGTTTATGCCCAAGCCGCTGTTCGAGGACAACGGCTCCGGGATGCACGTGCATTGCAGTCTGTGGAAGGGCGGCCGCAACCTGTTCTTCGATCCGTCGGGGTATGCCGGTCTGTCCGAGACGGCGCGCTACTTCATCGGTGGGTTGCTGAAGCACGCTCCGGCGGTGCTGGCGTTCGCCGCTCCCACCACCAACTCCTACCGGCGGTTGGTGCCGGGGTACGAGGCGCCCATCAACCTGGTGTACTCCCAGAGGAACCGCAGCGCCGCGGTGCGCATCCCGGCCTACCTGCAGAGCGAGAAGGCCAAGCGCATCGAGTTCCGCTGCCCGGACCCGAGCTGCAACGGCTACCTGGCGCTGCCGGCCATCCTGATGGCCGGGCTGGACGGCATCCAGAACAAGATAGATCCGGGCGAGCCCATAGACAAGAACATCTATGACCTTCCGGCCGAGGAGGCGAAGGCCATCCGTGGCACGCCCGCCGACCTGGCCGAGGCGCTGGCGGCTCTGGAGGCGGATCACGAGTTCCTCCTCAAGGGAGACGTCTTCACGCCGGATGTCATTGAGACCTGGATCGCCTACAAGCGCAAGAAGGAAGTGGATGCCATCCGGCTGCGTCCGCATCCGTGGGAGTTCCACCTCTACTTCGACATCTGACCTCTAGGGTCGAGAGTCGAGGGTTCAGAGTCAAGAGTCAAGAAACAGGGCCCGGGGCCGTCAGGCCCCGGGCCTTTTGCGCGTGTCTCCAGGATTGGGAGTTCCTTCAGGCTGCCAGCTGCCCGCTCGTCAGCTCCTCCACAGTCAGCAGCCTGTCCAGATCCACGATCAGCAGCAGTCTGTCTCCGGACTTGCCGACTCCCCGGAGATACGCCGTCCCGCATCCCTGGATAGTGGACGGGGGTGGCTCGATGTCCGTCAGCGGCAGGCGCACCGTCTCGATCACCGCGTCCACGATGAGTCCGGCGGTGTGCCCGCCTGCTTCCACCACCACGATGCGGGTGTCCTTGTCCGCCGGACGGACTTCCACTCCGAACTTCATCCGCAGGTCAATGACCGGCAGGATGCTGCCTCGGAGGTTGATCACCCCTACCACGTCCCCCGGGGCTCCCGGGACGGCGGTGATCTCCGGGACGGGAACGATGGTGTTCACCTGCTGGATGGCGATGGCGAAGGACTCGCCTGCCACGTCACAGACCACCACCTGTTCCTCTTCGCCGTAGAGGGAACGGTCTTTCTCCAGCATCTCAGGCTGCCTTCCGTCTCGCGGGCTGAGAGGTCCGCGCCAGCTCGATGACATCCCCGCCGCTCTGGCGGTCTATCTTGAACTGGCCGACCAGTTGCTGCACTTCCTGCGCCACGCGGGCGAGCTGCTCCGTCGCAGCCGTCAGCTCCTCGATGGATGCGCTCTGCTCCTGCGCGGCGGCGGAGACCTCCTGAGCCGCAGCCGCGTTCTCCTGGCTGACGGAAACAACTTCCTGAGCATTCTCGGCAGTCCGGCGGTTCATCTCCGTCACCGTCTCGATGGCAGCCACGGTCTCCTCCGTGATGCCGGAAACGGACTCCACGGCCTTCAGCACCTCGGCGCTGGAGGCGTTCATCTTCTCGGCGGCTGCGGAGACGGCTTCAGCCTGACGCACCACGCCGTCGGCTGCATCCAGGATCTGGGACAGCGCCGCTGCGGCTTCTTCGGACAGAGCAGAGCCTTCTTCCACTCCACGCGTAGCGGCCTCGGTGGCCACCACGGCTTCGCGGGTCAGCTCCTGGATCTGCGAGATGAGTCCGGCAATCTCCTTAGTCTCCTTGCTGGAGCGCTCCGCCAGCTTGCGCACCTCGTCGGCCACCACGGCGAATCCCTTGCCGTGCTCTCCGGCCCTGGCCGCCTCGATGGCCGCGTTCAGCGCCAGCAGATTGGTCTGCTCGGCGATATCGTCAATGGCTTCGACGATAGCCCCGATCTGTTCAGACGACTGCCCCAGCTGGTTGATGGCCTGCGCGACGGCCGCAGCCTGCTCGCGGATGGTCATCATGCTGGCAGACGACTTCTCCACGCTCTGCCGCCCGCCTTCGGCGACCTCGCGGGCCTTCTGGGCGCTCTCGGTGGCCTCTTCGGCGCCTTCCGCCACCTGAGCGATGTTTGCGGAGATCTCCCGGACCGCGTCCGCCGTGGTCTCCACCAGCGCCGCCTGTTGCTGAGCCCCCTTGCTGAGTTCCTGCATCTGCCGCTCGATCTCGGCCACGCCCTGCGACGCCTGCTCGGCCTGCGCGCTCTGCTGCGTGGAGCCCTGAGCCACGCGGTCCGCGTTCTGGGCGATCTGCTCCGTGGCGCGGCTGGTCTCGGTGGCCGTGCTGGCCAGCTCCTGGGAGGACGCCGCCACCGTCTCCGCCGCTCCCGCCAGCTGGACCACGATGTCGTGGATCTTGCCCACGAACGTGTTGAACCAGGTGGCCAGCTCCGCCACCTCATCCTTGCCGGAGGCCTCCAGACGCCGTGTCAGGTCGCCCTCGCCCTGTGCGATGTCCCGGAGCATCTCCGTCGTCGCAACCAGCGGCTTCGCGACGCTGTTTGCGATCAGCACCCCGAACGCGATGGCCGCGAGAATCGCGAAAATGATGGCTCCGGTGATAGTCCGCTTGGCGGTGGCTGCTGCCTCTTTCGCCATTTCCGTATTCAGGTTTACTAGCTTCTCGAGCGCTTCCTGGGAAGAGTCCAGCAGCTTCATGCCCGCCAGGTATGCCTGAAAGGCCCGGTCGTCCACTGCGGTCATCTCTTTGGAGTCCTTGTCTTTACCGGCCTGAAGCAGCAGGTCTTTCTCCTTCTGGATGGAGGCGAGTTCCTCATCTGCCTTCAGCCACTGCTCCCAGACCGTCTTGAACTCTTGCCAGATGGCAGCCTCCTCCTTGGTTTGGGGGAGGGCCTCATACAACTCGCGGCCTTTTCTGGCGTGTTCCAGCCACTGTTCCCGCTTGCTCCAGAGCCTCTCGCGGGTCGCTGCGTCGGTCAACCTGCGGTTGATGAGTCCCCGCTCGATCGCCAGCAGGGCTTGCTGCGACGCCTGCATCTGCTGGAGTCCCTCGACACTCGGAAGCCGGACCTCGGCCACTTCCCGGACCTGGTTTAGACCAACGATTCCCACCACCGCCGTGATGGCGGCCACCACCAAGAATGCCCCGATCAACCGGGGCCTGATGCGGAAGTTATTCAGTCTCACCGCTGATGACCTCCTGAACCGCCCCCTGTCGCTGCCTTGACCTCTGCCTGCGGCGGGTCCAGCCGTCCGACTCTGCTTGAGCGGCTCGTCAATAAAATTGGTGCCCAGACAGTCGCTCTTTAGAGCATGAAATCGCAGATTGTAAAGGGATTGTGAGTCGCCCCGCACTTGCTGATCATCTGTTGCGAGACAGGAATATGTCCGTTCCAAGAATCTGTTCGCGGGACGGTTGTCGGCAGTCCGGAAACTTGTTCCCGGAACTCAACCTACGGCGGTTGAGCCGCCCGGCGTAGCCGGACGAGTCGAAACCACAGCTTGCAGTGTGTGGTCTCGATACGCGCGGCTCACGCCGCGCTGCTCGACCACCGTATGTGTCGGTCACAACGCCCGGCGCCGTGACCGGCTTGCCTGGAGAGAATCCGCCCTCACCCATTCCCTCTCCCGTTCTCAGGGAGAGGGCTTTTCTCCCATCGCCCGCTAAGGAGGGCAGGCATAAATCGGGATGCTCACCAGGACGAGGGCAAGATAAAGCCTTCTCCCCCTGTGGTGGGAGAAGGTTTGGATGAGGGGGTATCTATGGTCCTGCGAACCCTGTTCCCAAAACATACCCACTTACGGTGGTTGAGCCGTCCGGCGAGGCCGGGCGAGTCGAAACCACATCCTGCAGTGTGTGGTCTCGATACGCGCGGCTGACGCCGCGCTACTCGACCAACGTAGAGAAGCAAATGGATCGCGGCGGCTGTTTTTCTGTCTTTTTCGTTGCTCAAGCCGGAAGGGAACCGCGGAGGCGGCGGGGAAGGTGTTGCCGGAAGGAAGACTGGCTTCGGGCCGGTTCTAGTCATACCTCAGGAGGCTCGTGCGTTTTTCGATATGGCAGACAAGATCCGTTTCGGCATCGTCGGTTGCGGGGTCATCGCCCCCTGGCACGCAGGCGCCATCCTCTCGGCTCCCAATGCGGAGCTGACCGCCGTCTGCGACATCGAGGTGGAGAAGGCGGAGAAGCTGGCGGCCGAACACGGCAATCCGCGCGTGTACGATAACCATCTGGCGCTGCTGGAAGACCCGGAAGTGGATGCGGTCTGCGTCTGTACACCGTCGGGTCTGCACGCGGCCATCGGCGTGGATGCCGCGAAAGCGGGCAAACATGTGCTGTCCGAAAAACCTCTGGACATCACTCTCGCCAACATGGATGCCCTGATCTCCGCCTGCCGCGAGAACGGCGTCAAACTGGGTTGCATCTTCCAGCGCCGGACATCCCCTCTGTGGAAGGCGGTGAGAGAGGCGGTTCAGGCCGGAAAGCTTGGCAAGTTGGTGGTGGCGGATGCCTACCTGAAGTACTACCGCTCCCAGAAATACTACGATAGCGCGGGCTGGCGCGGGACGTGGGAGCTGGACGGCGGCGGCGCACTGATGAATCAGGGCGTGCACTGCGTGGATCTGATGCGCTGGATCGTGGGAGATCCGGCGACGGTCTTCGGCCGCTGCGACCATCTGGCCCGGAAGATCGAGGTGGAGGATGCGGCCTGCGCCGTGGTCACGTATGCCAACGGGGCGATGGGAATCATCGAGGGCACCACGTGCGTATACAACGGTGTCCCACACAGGCTGGAGTTCCACGGCGAAACAGGGAACATCATGGTCGAGGGCGAGCGCATCGTCCGGTGGGAGACCACCGACGGCTCCGAGGCGCCGGACCTGAGCAAGTTGACGGACGAAGGTGCTGCCTCCGCGAAGCCCACGGACATCGGGAATGAAGGCCACTGTATCCAGATCCAGGACTTCGCCGACGCCATCTTGAATGACCATGAACCGATGGTCACCGGCGAGGATGCCCGTGGGGCCGTGGAGCTGATCCTCGGGATCTACCGTTCCAGTAGAGAGGGCGCGCCCGTCACGTTTCCATTGAAGGAAGACTGACGCGCGGGCGTGTTGTTAGGATCTTGACAGAGAATACATCCGGGCACGAAGAGCTAAGCGAGGCCAGAAAGCGGCGGTCCATCCGTCAGCGGGTGTCGGCGCTTGCGCGCAAGGCCGAGACGCTGGCCTCCCGCGGTTTGCTGGATTCCGCGGCGCGCCGGCTGGAAGAGGCGCTGGAAATGGATCCGTCCAACTCCGGCGTCCTGCTTCAGCTTGCCGGAGTGCGGCGCTCGCAGGGCAAACTGAACGAGGCCATCCGTCTGGCTGCCACTGCCGTGGAGCGTTCGGAGCGGGACGTAGACGCCCGACAGTTCCTGCTTCAGCTCTATTTGGAAGCCGGGGAGTACCGCCGTGCCATTGACTGCGGCAAGTCTCTGCTCAAGCTGTCGCCCCGCAACCTGTATGCGCGGGACATCATGGGGGTGGCATACCTTCAGCTGGGGCAGCTGGACAAAGCCCTGCAGATGACCAACGAGCTCATCCATCTGGATCCTACCGACCCCAGCAACCACTTCAAGCGCGCCGTGCTCTTCCAGCAGAAGGGCGACGTGGCGCGCGCCATCCGGGAGTTCGATCGCGTGGTGGACCTGGATCCGGAGGCCGACATCGCGGAAGAGGCGCGGGAGGCCATCTCCTGGCTGGATACCTTCCAGATCCGCCAGATCGTGGGACTGGCTATGGAGGATGCCATCTTCCGGACCAAGCTGATACGGAACGCCGAGGAGGCGGCTGCAGAGCGCGGCTTTTATCTCAGCGGGATGGGCGTGGCCACTCTTCGCCACCTTATCCTGGAGGATCTGCTGGACCCATCCGCCGAGCCCGAGCCGCCCACCTACCACTGATGGTGCCGGGACAGGCCCGGCCTCAGTTCGTCAGGCTCTGAAGCGGCGCCGGGATGCGTCCCCCCGTCCGGATGAACGGTGCCGATGCGCCGTCCTGAACTCGCATGACCGGCGCCTGTCCGAACAGTCCTCCGAAGACCGCCATATCACCCGGTTTCTTGCCCGGAACGGGGATGATGCGGACGGCGGTGGTCTTCCTGTTGACCACCCCTATCGCAAGCTCGTCGGCCATGATGGCGGCAAGGGTCTCGGGCGAGACGTCGCCGGGAACTGCCACCATATCCAGCCCCACCGAGCAGACGCTGGTCATCGCCTCCAGCTTTTCCAGCGTCAGACTTCCTTCGGCCGCCGCCGTGGAGAGAGCGCTGTCCTCCGCAACAGGGATGAACGCCCCGGAGAGTCCGCCCACCGACGATGATGCGAACGTGCCGCCCTTCTTGACAGCGTCCGTCAGCATGGCGAGCGCCGCGGTGGAGCCCGGTCCGCCAATGCGTCCGATCCCCATCGCCTGAAGGATCTCTCCCACGCTGTCGCCTACCTCCGGCGTGGGGGCAAGCGACAGATCCACGATGCCGAACTCCGCGCCGATGAGCCGGGCCACCTCCCGGCCGATCAGCTCGCCCGTCCGCGTGACGCGGAAAGAGGTGTTCTTGATCTCCTCGGCGATATCCGCCAGAGTTAGCTTCACCCCGGACTGGCGCAGTCTCTCGATGGCGCGTTTGACCACGCCGGGGCCGCTGACGCCCACATTGATCACGGTTTCGGGTTCGCCCTGTCCCTTGAAGCCCCCCGCCATGAAGGGGTTGTCCTCGGGGATGTTGGCGAAGACCACCAGCTTGCAGCACCCGAACCCATCCCGGTCCGTGGTAAGTGCGGCGGTCTCCAGGATCCGTTCTCCCAGAAGCAGAAGTGCGTCCACATTGATGCCTGCCCGGGAGGACGCTGCGTTCACGGAGGCGCAAACGCGTGTAGTGCCCGAAAGTACCTGGGGTAGGGCGTCTATCAGGGTCCGTTCCGAGTCCGTCAGACCCTTCTGAACCATGGCGGAGAAGCCTCCCACGAAGTCTACTCCGGCTTCCCCTGCCGCGCTGTCCAGCGCCTGTGCGACGCGCAGCATCTCTTCCGGACCGTGGCCGGCTGCGATATTGGCCACGGGCGAGACTGCCAGACGCCGGTTGACCACCGGGATGCCGTACTTGCGCGAGACCTGTTCGCAGGCGCTGACCAGATTTCCCGCCTTCCGAAGGATCTTGTCGCGGATGAGCCGGCACATCCGCTCCGGGTCGCGGTCCGCGCAGTCGCAGAGGTCCACCCCCAGGGTCACGGCGCGCACGTCCAGGTGCTCTTCCTGCAGCATCCGGACCGTTGCCAGGATGTGCTCCTTGGCGGGCATCCCCGTTACCTCCTGTCTCCCAGCCGGAGAACGGCCTGCAGCTCGGTGGTGGCGCGGAAGATGTCTTCGTGCTGCAGATGAGCCACAATGCCTTCCTCTTCGGCCAGGCGCTCCAGATCCTTCTGGATCTCAGGCACGCTGACGCCGGAGGGCACGCCAAGCTCCAGGATCATAATCAACTCTCCGTCCAGCACGTAGGCATAGAAGTCGTCTATGTTGATGGATGCCTCCGCCAGCGTCCGCGAGATGCGATGGATGATTCCGGACCGGTCCCGGCAGCGAGCGGTCAGTACGAAGCGTTCCAGCAGGCGGTCTCCGTGCCAGGGCTCTGTGTCCTCGAATGGCGCCGCGCCCACCTGAAACTCTCCCGGTCCTCCAGAGGCAGCGATTCTTTCACGCAGTGTCTCAGCGTCGAGCGAGTCTTCCGCTTCCAGAGACAGGATGATGGTAAAGTAGCCTCGCAGGACCGTCTGGCTGAGGTGAGTGATGTTGCCACCCAGCGCCGCCACCGCGCCGGAGACGGCGGCCACGATGCCCGGCCGGTCCTTCGCCATCACGGAAACGATGAATTCCTTCATACGCAGGAGAGGCTCCCTCGCGGCCACAGGGCCGCCGGGGCTATTCTGCACCATTCCGCCGCCGGTTGCCGCAGAGGCCGCTGTTCCGGCAGGATGCCAGATGCCTTTATGTGGAAACAGATGTCGAGGTTGCAGAGTATGACAGACTCATCGGGATCCAGAAGTCTGGATGTTCTCCTTCTTACCGGTGGAGGAGTGCATGACTGGCGCGGCTGTGGAGCCGTGTTGAAGGAGTTGCTCTCCGCGCAACCGGATTTCAACCTGACCGTCGTGGAGGATGATCAAAGCATCCTGAGCAGTGAAGCGCTCTACGGTTTCCACACGATGGTCTTCTACTGGACGGTGGGAGAGATATCGGCAGCGGAAGTGGCTGCGTGGTCCCGCTGGCTGAAGAGCGGCCGGGGGCTGGTCGGCATACACGGAGCGGCTGCCTCCTTTAAGGAATCGGATCCTTACCGGGCCGTGCTGGGAGGATACTTCGTCCGGCATCCGGCGATGCGGGAGTATCAGGTCAGCGTTCTGGAGCGCGAACATCCCGTCACTGCCGGGATTGACGAGTTCACCGTCCGTGACGAGCAGTATCTGTGCAGCTACGACAGCCGCGTGAATGTGCTGGCCACGGCCCTTTATCAGGGACAGCCGTATCCCGTGATCTGGGCGCGGCAGTGGGGCAGGGGACGGGTGCTGTTCAACGCCCTGGGCCATGATCCTGATGCCTGCCGCCATCCCGTGTTTCAGGATCTGGTAATTCGCGGCGTCCGCTGGACGGCTGCAGCCTCACAGGATTCTTGAAAGACTATGCGGCCCGCCGGGACACCGGCGGGCCGCTTTCGCATCCTGTTAGTTTGATCTCCGTTCTACGCTGCGGCGGCTGCCGTTTCCCGATCCTTTTCAGGATCCTTGAAGAACAGCAGGAACGCCACGGCGCAGGCCACAGTCAGCGCGCAGGGCACCAGGAAGACCTGAGTCCACTTCGACGGATCATCGTGCGGACGGAAGATGCTCAGCACCCATCCGGTGAACTGCGTCCCGATCCAGTTCCCCAGCCCGAGCGTCACCAGAGTCAACAGGCTCTGCGCTGAGGCCCGGATGTCGCGCGGGGCCACCATATCCACGAAGATCTGGCTGACCACAAAGAAGAACGTGTAACCCAGGCCGTGAAGGGTCAGCGAGGCCACCACGAACGGCTTCATCACCTCCGGCGCCAGCGGGCCGGCAGCGAACACGAAGTAGCGCAGGGGCCACGCGATGACCCCCAGCGCAAGCGTTTTGCGGATTCCCAGATGCTTCAGCGCCACCGGCAGAAGCAGCCACATCGCCAGGATCTCCGCCGCCTGCGCGATGGTCATCGTCATGGGCACGTTCTGGTGCAGCACGCCCATCGGCTTCTCCAGGAACCCGGCGGTGGGGCCATAGTAGAACTGCAACTCCGTGGTCACCACGAAAGCGATCAGCATGAACACCAGGAAGTTCCGGTTCTTCAGCAGAACGAACGCCTCGCGGAAGGCCAGTGGGTCGGCCGCTTCGTCTTTAGCCGGAGGGGTATGCGGCAGCGTGAAGCAATACACGCCCATCACCAGCGCGAACAGCCCGGAGAGCAGCAGACAGTCCGCCACGTCCGGCGGTGTGCCCATCCTGCGCCAGAAGCTCAGCGCGATGCCGGCGCAGATCCAGCCGATGGTCCCCCACACCCGGATCCCGCCGAACTCCTTTTCGCTGGCCAGGTGATGGAACGCCAGGGAGTTCGTCAGTGCCAGGGTGGGCGCATAAAGCAGGCTGTAGAGCCCCACCAGCGTGGCCATCGGGCCGAACTCCTGCGCCCGGGATGCCAGCAGCAACAACGCGCCGCCCGCCAGATGCGCCACTCCCAGGAAGATCTGTGTGGGAACATACCGGTCGGCGATCTGGCCGCCTGTGAAGGGCGCCAGAATGCAGGCCAGCCACAGAAGACCGAAGATGAACGCCGCCTGGGGGTCACTCAGCCCGAGACCGGCAGCGGGGTCGGTGAGGTAGGGCCAGAGGAAGGGGGCCCAGGAGCCCCAGATGGCGTACTGCAGGAACATCATTGCGCCGAGGCGCCAGCGTACTCCGCTCATGTCCACTCTTTCCCGCGCGGGCATCTCCCGCGCGCCCGAAGTCGTTAACCGGCGGAGTCTTCGACAGACCGCGGCGGCAGACCTTCCCGTTCTTGGCCTGCAGTCTTCAGCGAGGCTGCCCCGGCAGAAAACCGCCCACCAGTGTCCGGATGCGGTATAGTCCGGTCCGCGCCGTCACATACAGGTCCTTGCCGTCTTTGCCTCCCCAGGCACAGTTGGCGGGCACTTCCGGCGTCAGGATGGTTCCCAGATGCGTTCCCTCAGGATCGAATACCCAGATGCCGCCGGGCCCGGTGCTCCAGACGTTTCCCTGCCGGTCCACTTTCAACCCGTCCGGAATGCCCTCGCGCCGGTCACGGAGGGTGGCAAAGATCTTCCCATCAAGCAACTTGCCGCTCTCTGTCACCCGGAAGCTCCGGATGTGGCTGCGGGAAGAGGAATCCGCCACATACAGAGTCCGGTAGTCCGGCGAGAACGCGATGCCGTTCGGACGGTCGAAGTCAGAAAGCAACAACTCCAAACGGCCCGAGTCTGGCCAGAGGCGATAGACCCCCTGGACCTTCTGCTCCTGCTGCTCCGGACGGATGCCATAGGGAGGATCCGTAAAATACAGGGTGCCGTCACGGAAGAAGTCTGCGTCGTTCGGGCTGTTGAGCGGTTTGCCTGCATAGCGGGATGCCAGTGTTGCAACGCTGCCGTCTTTTTTCGTCCGGGTCACGGAGCGGCTGCCGTGCTCGCAGCAGATCAGGCGGCCCTGCGCGTCCAGGGTCAGTCCGTTGGAGTTGTGGCTGGGCTTACGGAACACGCTGATGCGGCCCGAGGGATCCCAACGGTAAATGGTGTCCGCCGGGATGTCGGAGAAGAGCAGAGCGTCTCCCACCCAGACAGGTCCCTCCGTGAACTGGAAATCCTTGGCTTCCACCACCGTGCTTGCCTCCTTGACGGATGCCCCGCAACCGCCTGCCACCAGCACAGCTGTAGCGGCGAATAGCACAAAAGACGGCACTTTCACGGCAGGGTCACCACGAACGGTCTGCGCAGGGCTGCCTGGGCGGCGAACGCCGGAACACCAGCCTTTTCAGGGTCGCCGTCGAACACCAGCACCCGGTACGCAAGCGTGAGCGATCCGCCTGCCGGGATCTCGATGGATCCGTCCCGGTCTTTGTCCCCCGTGAAGTCCCGCACGCCGAAGGGATTGGCAGCGAACAGACCATAGTCCCGTGCGTGCCAGTAGGTGGGGAAGCGGAAGTTCTGGGGGTCTTCGGCCATCGCCACGCCTGTAGAGCCGGCTGCCGAAGGGCCCCAGTAGATCACCCAGGCCGCCCGCTTGCCCCAGGCCGCCCCGTCGCGGTCGCCCGCGGAATTCAGGATGTGGCCGGTGCCGTTCTTCACGGTCATCCATTTGGGCACGCGGATGGCGAATGTGCCCTCTTTGGTATCCCCCAGCCGGACCGCACCTTCGGTAGCCTTCAGGGTTATCCGGTAGTCAATGACGTTTCCCGCCGGTGTTTTCCAGAAGACTTGCGTGCGCTCGTCCTCACAGATCTTCCGGCCATCCGGTGCTACCCAGTCGTTCACCGTCCGGATCACGGCGCATACCGGCCCGGAGGACACACTGACCGACCGCTGGACGGTGCGTCCCTTCGGTTCCCCTTCGCCCCAGAAGTCCAAGCCGTTGACATCACCGTGAGTGAACCATAGTCCGCGGTGATGGACGTGGTCCTGGTCTTCGCCGGGGACGTCCCGCATCGGGTAGCTGCGAGTGACATCTACTCCGCCGGGAGAGAACACGGGCCAGAGATAGGGCTTGAACGGGTGAGTACTGTTGTGACGGGCTATCAGGGAATCTCCCGCGTAGACAGCCAGCGCTTCATCCTCCGGGCGCACCTCTAGCCGGGATGCCCCGCGCACAGGGCTGGCGTCGAACGAGACCTCATACACAGCCCGCGCCCCGCTTCCCGGCAAATCCACCAGAGCCGCCACGAAGTCCCGTCCCTCGATCCGCACCAGCTGGCCATCCGTGCGCCCGCCATCCGGGGAGCGCAGCGCCGGAGTGCCCCGCGGGACCGGCGCCGGCGTCAGCGGGATCAGGACAGGGTAGCCCTTCAGTTCAGCGGCGGCCGAGATGGACACCCGCGCGACCGTTTTTCCACCTGCCTCAAGCCGGCTGCAAACGCCGGCAAGCAGGGCCGCCATCGCTGCAGCGCCAAGCAAAAGTCCTCTCATCTTTTCCGCGCCTTCTACCGGCGGCTCCGCCCGAGCGGGGCCGTCAGATCTGAAACATCTTTTCGTTGAACTGGATCTTGCGGCCCGTCTGCGCGGCGTGGTTGGCCATCAGGCAGGTCACGCACGATTGAAGCGCCGACTCAGGGTCCGACGCAGGCTTCTTGCCGGTGCGCACACTCTGGAAGAACTCCTCGAGCTCCACATAGTAGTCGTCCTGGGAGGCGTCGGTCTTGATCTCCTCCTGCCCGGTCCCCTCGCGGGCCCGGCGGGTGGCGCCGGCATCCAGCACAATCGCCTCTTTGCCCTTGGACTCATCCTTGTGCGCCATCGGCGCCCAGACAAGCTGCTCTGCTTTGGGCTCCCGGAACAGCAGCCCCTTCTCCGGGGTTACCACCAGCGTTCCCTCGTCGCCCATATACATCTCGTAATAGGCCTCGTGCTCATTGGTGGTAATGCAGGTGTAGGTGCACCGGATGCCGCCGGGATACTCGTATATGACGCTGATGTTGTCGTAGACCGTGCGGCCGTCCTTCCAGTAGTCAATGCCACCACTTGCCATCACGGAGACCGGCAGCGCGTTCAGGAACCAGTTGACGGCGTCTATCTGGTGGCTGCCCAGCTCGGCCATCAGACCCTGCGAGTATTCCCGGTAGAGACGCCAGTTCAACTGTTTCTCCAGCGACTTGTCCGGCACTGCCCTGCGCCAGCTTCCGTTCCTATGCCACTGCGCGCGCACCTGAGTCACGCGTCCGCACACCTTGTCCACGTTCAGCATCCGGTATGCGTGCCGGTAGGTGCTGTTGACGCGCCGCTGATGTCCCAGTTGCAGCACCTTTCCGGTTTCGCGCTGCTTGCGCGCCATCGCCTTGGCCTGCTCGATGGAATACGCCATCATCTTCTCGCAGAAGACGTGCTTTCCCGCGTCCATGGCGTCTATGCTCATCTGCGCATGCAGGTGGAGTGGCGTCGCGATGATGACCGCCTGAATGTCCTTGCGGTCCAGAAGCCTGCGGTAATCCTGATACGGTTCCGCGTCGGGGGCAAGGATGAGGCTCTTTTCCAGATGCGGTTCGTAGACGTCGCAGCAGGCTACGATCTCCACTCCCGGAACTTTTACGGCATTGCTTAGCAGGAACGTCCCCTGTGCCCCCGTGCCGATGATCCCCGCGCGGATGGGCTCCTCCGGTGACTTCTGGGCTGGCTCCTCGGCCTGTGCCCGTTGCGCTCCGAACACCGCGACAGTGGCCGCTGCGGCCGCCGAACCCTTCAGGAAATCGCGGCGGGTCAGATAGTCCCTGCTGAAAAGATCATTCCGAGACATGGCTTTCCGTCCTTGCACCTCCGGGCTCCAGTCCTCCGCCCACCTCGCGGATCGGCCTGCCCTTTTCGTCGTAGAAGATGACGCGCGCCTCTCCTCCCCCTCTCAGAATCCGCTCCGTGCCCTCCGGTCCCAGCACCAGTGCAGCCGTTGCGAGCGCATCGCTCGCCGCCGCGCTTTCGCACAACGCCACCGCCCATCCTTCCCTCTCCACAGGCCAGCCTGTTCGGGGGGCCAGAACGTGCCCGAAGCGGCGTCCCCCGTCGGAGAAGCTTTGCTCCGAAATCCCGGAGACGGACAGGCTCCAGTCCTGTAGCTCAAGAACGGCGGCGCGTCCTTCATTCTGACCGGGAATGCGGATCCCCACCTGCCATGGCCGTCCGGTGCTATCCACTCCCAGCGCCGCCACGCTGCTCGTTCCCGCGTGCATCAGCGCCGACTGTACGCCCGCGGCCCGAAGCGCTTCCATCGCCAGATCCAGACCGAACCCCTTGCCGTATCCGCCGGGGTTGAGGCGTACCCCCGGACGAGCCAGCCGCACCGTTCCCGACGCCTCGTCCAGCAACACATTATGCCTGCCAGTACACTTCAGCGCCCGGGTGATCTCGTCCTGCGCGGGCTTGTGTCCTTCTCCGCCTTCGAACCCCCACAGCCGGACCAGTGCCCCGCACGCGATGTCGAATGCACCCCCCGTCAGCTCGCTCAGCTGGAAGGCGTGCGCCAGCGCCCGGAACGTGAGGGGGCTGACCTTTACAGGCCCGGACTGGCCCTCCCGGTTGATCCGGCTGATGTCGCTGGAGGGGAGAAAGACACTCAGCAACCTCTCCGCGAGGGACACTTGCTCGAATGCGGCCTCAGCCAGCGCAGGTGCGTCGGGCTGGCCCGGACACAGCGTCAGCTCCCAGATGCATCCCATCGCCCTCCGGCGGAAACGCAGGACTGAGGCGGGTTCCTCCGTCATTCAGGAAGCCGGATCCTCGCCTGCGGCAGGCCCGGCCTGTCATTGCCGGCCGCCCACAGGGTACCCCTGTAGAGGATGATCTGGAAATTCCGGTTGTTCCAGCTGTGCCGGTCGTGCCCCAGCGCCAGATACAATACCCGTCCCCGGCCATAGTGGCGCACCCAGCAGACCGGCTCCCCGTCCGAGGTCCGTACGGCCAGCACGTGCCTTTCCACGTCAGGATACAGATCGTGCACATAGTCCTCGTCCCGCACATCGAAGCCGCGTAACCCCCGGGTGACGGGGTGCTCTCCGGTAAACTCCACGCGGAAGTCACCATATTTGTGCGAGCGGAACTTCCCGCCCAGCATCCGGAAGTATTCCTGCGCCCCCGACTCGCGGAACGCCCCTGCGGCGGCGTGCAGCACCACCAGCCCGCCGCCGTCCCGCACGAATCCCAGCAATCCGCCGAGCTGCTCGTCAGTGATTCCGCCGCCCTGCGTCATGATAAAGACCACCCGGAACGGTTCAAGCGTTTCTCTCCGGAGGCTTTCCCGGTCATCGGTGGAGGTGACACGGATGGCCGTACCGGTTTCCAGCAGGGTCTGCACCGCTTGCGTCTGTTGCTCCCAGGCGTGGCAGCAGCCTCCCCACAGAAGGAGCACCCGGGTTTCCTCCGCCTGGCCGGCTGACCGAGCCGCGGTTCCCCCGAAGGCCAGTCCGCACCCCAGAAAAATGAGGATCAGAGCGCGTCTCACGTCAGCAGCCTTTGTCTCTCCGGATCGAACACCATCACCCGGTTGCGCCGGTATGCCAGCACCCCCAGGGCGATGGCGGTCATTGTGCGGTAGCCCAGTTCAGCGTCGCAGTGCGGAGTCTTGCGCGTGCGGATGCAGTCCATGAAGTTGTCCATATGACCCGGGCGGGGCTCCTCGGAGATGATGTCCTCTTGCTCCTGCCGGAACTCCGTCTCAGGCCGGATGATCAGCCGGGAGCCTTCGAAGAACATCGTTGCTTCCTGCCCGCGGATGATCTCCGGCACGCACTGCTTGTTGGCCATGGAGGAAACCAGCACCACGGTGTGTTCTGACGGATAGTCCACGGTCATGAAGAAGGTATCCGGCACTTCGCGGTCCTTCTGAATGTAGACACCTCCGGATGCAGTCACGCGCCGGGGGAACTCCGGGCCGAGCGCCACCAGAAGATGCCCCAGCTGATGATAGAACAGGTCTGTGGCGATTCCGCCCGAGTAGTCCCAGTATTTCCGCCACCGGAAGAAGCGCTCCGGGTCGAACGGACGCTTCGGAGCGGATCCCAGAAAAGCTTTCCAGTCCAGGTTGTCCGGCGAGGCCTCGGCGTCCACCGGATAGTTCCACTCGCCTTCCCGGGAGTTGCGGCAGATGCCGGTCTGGCTCCACAGAACCTTGCCCAGCCGCCCCTGCCGGATCAGATCCCGCGCCTTCCACCAGATGTCCTGCGATGTGGACTGCACCCCCACCTGTACGATGCGGCCCTTCTCCCGGGCCGCCCTGGCCACTTCCCGCGCCTCCTCCCAGGTGTGGGTCATCGGTTTCTCCACATAGACGTCTTTTCCGGCGTCTATGGCGTCCAGCGTCATCCGGGCGTGCCAGTGGTCCGGCGTGGCGATCACGACAGCGTCGAGATCCCTGCGCTCCAGGAGTTTACGGTAGTCGTGATAGACTTCCGCTCCGGATATCTCCTTCGCTCTCAGTTTGCGGGGTTCATAGATGTCGCAGACTCCCACCACCCGGACCGGCTGGCGCAGGTCTCTCTGGCGATGGACCAGATCGCGAAGGTGGTTCGTTCCCATCCCCCCGCATCCGATCACGCCGAAGTTGATGCGCTCTCCGGCTCCCGGAATCTGACCGATGGCCGGCGAGCCGGCGAGCATTCCCAGCCCCACGGCCGCCGCGCCGGTCACTGAATGCCCCAGGAACTGCCTTCTCGTCAGATGCTTCGCCATTGTGCTGCCCTTCCTCTCCACGGCCCGGCCCCGCACATCTTACGGGTTGGGAGGGGGAGTGTAGAGTGTCAACGGCCGGATGCGGATGTCCCGGAACTCCACCTTCGCCCCGTGGTTCTGAAAGCCGATGTATCCTTCCGGCGCGCGGTTCCAGAACCTGCGCTCCTCCTCCAGAGATTCATTCAGAGCTTTGTCGAACAGATCCGCCATCACCACCACCCTGCCATTCAACAGGACCGTCAGTGTGTTGCCGATATAGATGACCTCGTAGCTGTTCCACTCTCCGCCGGGGCGGGATAGGTTTGCGGAGGGGGCGATGGCGTCGTAGACCGATGCGGTGCTGTGCTTGCTCGGCGGCCCGCCATGGTCGCCGAGGATCTGCAGCTCAAGTCCTGTGAAGGCCGGGTTCCCCTGCTCCGTGGCGCGCAGGAACAGGCCGCTGTTTCCGCCGTCCCCGATGCGGTAGTCAAGGCGCAGGATGAAATCCCGGTACTTGTTGTTGGAGCGCAGCCAGCCTCCGCCCTGACCTGAGCAAACTATCATGCCGCTCTGGACACTCCAGGATGCATCACCCATCACGGTCCATCCCGAGAGAGTCTGCCCGTCAAACAGGGATACGAACCCTTCCCGTTTCTCACAGTCGGTCAGCGCTGTGGCGGGCCCTCCTGTCAGGATCAGTCCCAGAATCCCCATCGCAGCCGGGATCGCAATCCATCTCGCCATAGCCAGAAATCCTTCCTCTGCAGGTTGTTGTCGCAGGACAATCTACGGAACCTCGCTTCTCCCCGCTCCGCCCGCTTTCCTGCCGGGAGGATTGCGGGCTTCCCGCGCGTAAGGTCTCCTTCGCAGGCCGTCCCGGGGACGGCATCAGGATTTTGAAGGAGGAGCGTAGCAGTTGAGCCAGGCCAGATCATTCCTCGCGCTGGATCTCGGGGCCGAGAGTGGACGCGCGGTGGTGGGGAAGCTGCGCGGAAACGTTCTGGATCTTGAGGTGGTTCACAGGTTTCCGAACATCCCCGTGCGGGTTCCCGATGGGCTGCACTGGGATGTGCTGCGTCTGTTCCAGGAGATGAAGGAGGGGCTGCGGCTCGCCTCCCGCGAGAATCAGCTTGCTTCTCTGGGGCTGGACACGTGGGGGGTAGATTTCGCCCTGCTCGATTCCGCCGGCGCGCTGCTCGCCAATCCGCATCACTACCGTGACAGCCGCACGGACGGCAAGATGGAAGAGGTCTTCGCCGTCGTCCCTCGCGAGGAGATCTTCCGGACCACCGGCATCCAGTTCATGCAGCTCAATACGCTCTATCAGATGTACGCTCTGAAGCAGTCCAGTCCGCACCTCTTGGATGCCGCTGCGAAGATCGTGATGATCCCGGACCTGTTCAACTACTGGTTCAGCGGCGAGGCGGTCTGCGAGTTCACCGAGGCCACCACCAGCCAGATGTTCGATCCCGTCCGGGGGAGATGGGCAACGGAGCTGGCCGACAGGCTGGGGCTGCCGCTGGACAAGATGGCCCCCGTTGTGCAGCCCGGCTCGCGTCTGGGCGAGATCCTGCCGTTTGTCGCCGAGGAGTGCGAGTGCCCCCCTGTTCCCGTCATCGCTCCCGCCTGCCACGATACGGGCTCCGCGGTTGCCGCCGTGCCCGCCGAGGGGCGGGATTTTGTCTACATCTCCAGCGGGACCTGGTCACTGGTGGGAGTGGAGGTGGATCAGCCCGTCATCACAGAGCGCTCCCTCCAGTACAACTTCACCAACGAGGGCGGAGTTGCCGGCACGTACCGCCTGCTGAAGAACGTGATGGGGCTCTGGCTGGTGCAGGAGTGCCGCAGAACGTGGGAGCGACGCGGAGTTTCCTACGACTACGCGCGCCTCACGGAGATGGCCGCGGAGGCGCCCGCCTTCCGGAGCATCCTGGACCCGGATGATCCGGCGTTCCTGCACCCCGGCGATATGCCGGCGCGCATCCAGGAGTTCTGCCGGTCCACATCTCAGCCTGTGCCGGAGGATCCGGGAAGCATCGTCCGGACGGCTCTGGATTCCCTGGCGCTGAAGTACCGCTGGGTTGTGGAACGACTGGAGGAGCTGACCGGGCGCAGCCTGCCAGTCATCCACGTGGTGGGCGGAGGCACACAGAACCGCCTGCTCACTCAGCTCACCGCGGACGCCTCGCGCCGTCAGGTGATCGCCGGGCCGGTGGAGGCGACGGCGATGGGCAATATCCTGATGCAGGCTATAGGACTGGGCGAGATCGGTTCGGTGGCGGAGGGGCGCAGCATTGTGCGCAGCTCCGTGGATCTGGCCACTTACGAGCCGCGGCCCGATGCCGCCGCGATGGCGGACGAGGCGTCCGAGCGCTTCCTGAAGCTCGGACCCCGCTAGAAGCCAGGGGCCGCCTGAAGAAAGAACAGACTTGTCCCCTCGCGGTCCGTGACCTGCGGAGGCGAGGGGATTCATTCGTCTTCGGCGGGGGTGGTCGGCTCTTCGGGGGCCTCTGCGATATCCACCTCCGGCAGTGTGCCGGCCTCCGGAGGAAGGGGGATGCGCGTCTGCAGATCTACGGGGGCCGGCTCGGCAAGCGCGTCGGCAGAGACGCCAAGCTCCCCCAGCTTACGCGCCGACGGAAGCAGGCGGCTCTCCAACGACCCGACCGTCCGGTTGTAGCTCTCGACAGAGCGGGTGAGGTTCCTGCCCAGGTCCGAAAGATGGGTGTTGAACGTCCCGATGCGCTCGTAGATCTCGCGTCCCAGTTGTGCGATGCGCCGGGCGTTCTCGGAGACCTGCTGCTGCTGCCAGCCATAAGCCACGGCTTTGAGGAGCGCCAGCAGCGTCACCGGAGTGGTGGGCAGGACGCGCTGCTGCAGGGCGTATTCCAGAAGGGTGGGGTCTTGCTCGTAAGCCACGCTCAGACAGGAGTCGTTGGGGACGAACATCACCACGAAGTCCGGCGTCTTCTCGAACTGGCTCCAGTACTGCTTTTTCCCCAGCTCCGTGATGCGCGAACGGACGGCGTTGGCGTGTTCGGCGAGCTTCCCTGCCCGTTCACCCTCCGGACATTCGATGGAAGCCAGGAAAGATTCCATCGGTGTTTTGGCGTCAACCGGAAGCACGCCGCCGTTCGGCAGCCTGACCACCATATCCGGCCGCCCGGCGTCAGTGGACTGTTGTTCGTCGAAGTCTACGTGGCGGGTCAGACCTGCCATCTCCACAACGCGCCGGAGCTGCACTTCACCCCATCTTCCCCGTACCGTGGGGGATTTCAGTGCCTGTGCGAGCGTGGCGGCAGTGTGCTGCAGGTCCCGGTTGGTCTGAAAGAGTTGCTCGATCTGCTTTGTCAACCCTTCGTATGCGCCTTCCCGGCGTCGCTCCAGAGTCTGCACCTGCTGATCCAGCTCCGCGAGCGACCTTTGCAGGGGTTCCACCAGATTCTTGATCTCCAGCTTCTGTGCGCCCCAGTCGCCTTTGAGCTGGTTGGCAAGGGCGTCGAGCTGGTCTCTGGCGCGTTTCAGGAACTCCTGGGCGTTGGTCTGGAGGGTCTGCGCCGCCAGCGACTGGAAGGCCTCGCGGAGAGACTGCTCCGCGGTCTGCGCCCACGCCAGCTTTTCAGCGTCCGCTTCGCGCTCCTTCTCCAGTGAGTTCACGCGGAGTTTCAGCTGTTCATTCTCCTGCCGGAGCGCTGTGGACTCGGCTGCGGCGGACTCGGCCTGACGCGCGCGCTCCATAAGGGTTGCGATCGTGGCGCTCTGGCGGAGCATTGAGGCCAGCCATCCCAGGAGCGCGCCTGCCGCCAGTCCGGCGATAATTAGTAAAATCTGCTCCATCGTCCATTCCTCCCTTCGGGTGACAGGTCAGCTTTCGGGGTGGCCGCTGGTGATTCCTTCGCGGCGTTTGCCCGGCGGCGCTGGCGGTGATATCATCTCACCGTCCGGACCGAGCAACTGCCGTCCCGCGCGTCTCGCTCTAATCTGTGCGGGCATCCCTTGCAGGCGGGGAAGCTGCCGCGCCCGGAAAACACAGGAGGGTTGTCCCCTGATGGCGGACGGTCGGTCTTCTACTCTTGCCAGCATCATCGCTGTGGTCCTCGCGCTGGCTTTTGCCGGCGGTCTGGTCTCCCTCACTGTCGCCGGCGAGCCCCGTTGCGGCATCCTGACGGGCAGGGTGTTGAATACCAGCGGGAAACCTGTTGCGGGCGCCTTCGTCAGCGTTCCCACCGTGGATGGAGAGGACATCCGGCGGGTGCGCACGGACTCGGACGGCTATTTCCGGGCTGCCCGCGTGCCCGTCGGGTACCACGTCATCGCAGCCCAGCGCAGGGGTTATGAGTATCAGGAGGCCGGGACGGGCTCCGTGCAGGAAGGCCGGGGGCTCCGGATGCAGCCCATCGTCCTGCGTCCCGCGCCGGATTCGCTGGAGATGAGCGTCGCGTATCCGCTTTCGGTCGCCACAGGGGGGCGCAAGCGTTTGTACGTCAGCGGAGTCTGCTCGGCGGAGCGTGCGCGTGTGCGCTTCAGCATCCATCCCTACGATCTGGTGGGAGAGCGTGAGCGGGATCTGCGCCGCTCCGGGGGCGAGGAATTCGACCGGAGACAGCGGCTCATCAAGGAGATCAACAGGCTGGAGCCCGCCGTCTGGAGCTGGGAACGCAGCTATTCCACATCCGAGCTGAACGGCCACTTCGACGGCTATCCGGCCACCCCGAAACTGGACCGGCCGGGCACCTATCTCGTGGTGGCCACCCTCGGCAAGGCATCTGCGGGAGACACACTGAACGTCACCTCGCTTGCGCTGGTGGCCAAGCGCGATGCGGACGGTGTGTTGGCCTGGACCACGGACATCAGAACCGGCAAGCCCGTGGCCGGAGCGTCAGTGGAAGTGCATGGCCGTAATACGGGTGGGGCCACAGCGGCGACGGACGATCAGGGCCTGGCGCGGTTGAACACCTCCGGCGAAGACTCCCTGGTGGTCGCCCGTCATCAGGGCAGTGTCGCATTCACCAGCTCTTACTACTACAGCGACGAATATAATCAGGGCTGCCTCATCTACACGGACCGGCCTCTCTACCGCCCCGGTCATACGGTGCACTTCAAGGGCATTTTCCGCAGGAGCCTGCCCGGCTCATACCAGGTTCTGGCCGATCGTGAAGTGGAGTTCGTGGTGGAGGATCCGGAAGGGCGCGCGGTGGGCTCGGTGAGCGCACGCACCAACGGGCTGGGCACCGCGGCGGCCAACTGGCAGATTCCGGAGGATGCTCCGCTCGGCAGCTACCGGGTGCGGGTGAAGCTGGACGGCCGGACGGCCGACGCGCGCTTCTCCGTGGACGAATATCGCAAGCCGGAATACGCG
>Ga0101944_10001749_pt1 | contig 41565 bp, 24 predicted proteins | sample DewCreD2012metaG_FD_75245 | JGI IMG/M metagenome (GOLD analysis project Ga0101944, IMG submission 75245) | Hot spring sediment bacterial and archeal communities from British Columbia, Canada, to study Microbial Dark Matter (Phase II) - Dewar... ... | reverse complement strand
GCTCTGCTCTTTGCCCACATCTTGCAGTTCACCAGCCCGCGAAGCGGGCGAGCCAGTCGTAGCCCAGGGCCTGCCCCGAGCGAAGTCGAGGGGGCGACCGAAGGGAGCCCTGGGGAAAGGCGTCCCCCCATTCATCAGCCCCTGAAAGGGGCGATTGATGGCCTTTTCAATCGCCCCCTTCGGGGGCTCTGTCGTGGGTGCACCCTTACCCAGGGCTCCCTTCGGTCGCCCTGGGCTACGGCTCAAACGCCCCCTTCGGGGGCTAGGGCTCAGACACAGAAACACGTGGGCAAAGATCAGGCCTATGCTCTTGGCTGGCTCCTTCTCAGCGGCCTCTGCGTCGTCTGCGGTTCATTGATTTAGGTGCTCTGAGAAACGACCCATGCGCGCGAGGCTCGGCTGGATGGCGGGGATGCTGATGATCCTCTTCGGCTATTGCCACATGGCGGCCAACAAGCCCCTCCTCACGGGCGCCGCGGGCGCGCAGGAGGTGTGCGACAAGGACCCCGCGTTCGCCGGCGGCGCCGCCAGCGGCCCTGAGACCCAGGCCGACGGGTTGCTCGTCTGGCGCATCCGCTCGCCCTACCAGCGGGGCGAGACGTTGCTGCGCGCGCTCCTGCCCAAGAAGCTGGCGCCGCCGGAGCGACGCCGCGTCGTCTTCATCTTGCCCGTCGAGGCCGGCCCCGCCACCCGCTGGGGCGACCCGCTACGGGCGGCAAGGGCGATTGATGCCGCGGACCGCTTTGGCCTCGTCCTGCTCTTCCCCACCTTCTCCGACCTGCCGTGGTACTGCGATCATCCGACGGAGCCGCTCCTGCGTCAGGAGAGCCACGTGCTCAAGGCGCTCGTGCCGCTCGCCGAGCGGCTGTGGCCCCACGACGCCAGGCGGCGGGGGCTTCTGGGCTTCAGCAAGAGCGGTTGGGGGGCGTTTACCCTGCTGCTGCGGAACCCCGATGCCTTTGGCGCCGCTGCCGCCTGGGATGCGCCCATGATGATGACGCGGCCGCTCTTCGGCATGGAGGCTATCGTGGGGACGCTGGAGAACTTCGAGCGCTACCGCGTCGCACGCCTGCTCGCCGAGCGCGCGGAGCGGGTCAAGCGGGCGAAGCGCCTCGGGCTCTTCGGCCACGGCAACTTCCGCAAGGAGACCCAGGCCGCCCACGCGCTGATGGAGCAGCTCGGCATCCCCCACGACTACGCCGACGGCCCGCCCCGCAAGCACCACTGGGAGAGTGGCTGGCTGGAGCAAGCGCTCCAGGCTCTGAGCGCCATGCTGCCATGACCAGTAACCCCAAAGAGAAAGCCCCGCGAGGGCGGGGCTTTCGGGGTTCGCGGCGTGCGCGACGGCGCGCCCGGTCGGCTACAGCGAGTTGAGGTAGGCCACGAGGTCGGCCAGCTCCTCTTTGGAGAGCTTGGACGTTACCCCGTGCTTGTCCTCTTTGTTCCAGAGGGTGAAGACTTCTTCGAGGGTAGCGGCGCGGCCGTCGTGGAGGTAGGGGGCCGTGCGGTAGATTTCGGTCAGCTTCGGGGTATAGAAGCGGTTTTCTGGGCGGTCGTAGGGGCCGAGGGTGCCCACGTCGTATGCCTTGAGGTCGGTGTAGTATGGCCCGGTGTGGCACTTGGCGCAGTCGGCCTTGCCCTCGAAGAGCTTCTTGCCGCGCTCGGCGGCCGGCGAGAGCTTCCCACCCACCAGGTTGGGGTTGGGGTCCGCCTTGAGGGACTTCAGATAGAGGTCCACCGCGGAGGCCGTTTCTTCGGGGACGACGGCGAAGAGGATGAACTTGAAGCCGGCTCGGACGGCGACCTCAGCGGTCTGGCGCACGCCCATGGCCATCACGGGCGCGGTCTCGTGCGAGTAGACGAGGCTGCGCGTCCTCTTGTGGTTGCCCATCCCGTCGTTGAGGAGGTCCCAGCGCAGGCCGTCCATGCGCGCCTGATTGGGGTGACAGGTGCCGCAGCTCTGCCACTTCTGGAAGCACAGCTCGGCGTCGTGGAAGGCGATCTCGCCCTTGCGGACCACGTCAGGCTCCGGTTGCTCGCCGACCGGGATGTTCTTGACCAGGTTGCCGGTCTCGGTGTCGAGCACGCACAGCGCGCCGCCATAGTAGGTGGGCACGTAGAGCTGCTTGCCGTCGGGCGACAGACACAGGCCCCGCGGCCCGCGCTCGAAGGGCCTGTCAGCCCCGTGCAGGTAGAGGAGCGTCCTGCCGCCCACGGGGTAGCGCACGATCAGCTCGGCGAAGTACATCGCCATCAGGTCGTTGACGAGCTGGAAGCGGTACTTGGGGTCCTTCTTGACCTCGGCCCAGGGGTTGATGTTGGCCGAGCCGAGGCTGCGGGCGTAGTTGTCGGGCACCTTGCCTCCGAGCATCTCGACGAGGCGAGCGACGTCAATTCGAGCGACCTCGTGGCAGCCGCTGAGGCTCACCCACAGCGTCTTGCCGTCGGCGCTGAGCGCCAGGCCCCAGGGGTCGGCCGCGCCCAGGTCTATGCTGTCCAGCAGCATTGTCGCATAGAGCTCGTTGGCCGTCAGGTCAATCACCGAGAGGGCCGACGTGTTCATCCACCCCCGCTCGAGCTGGGTGGTGGGCACCTGGAAGCGCGAGACGCTGTGGACGAGATAGGCCCACTTGCCGTCGGGCGAGACGCGCACCTCGTGGCAATTGGTCGAGCCGCCGGGCAGGCGGATGGTGGAGCCGCTCTTGCCCTCCTTGGCGTCGAGGACTTGCACCGAGGCCGAGGTGGAGCTCTCGGTGGCCGGCCCGAAGGCCAGGGAGTTGGCCACCACCACGCGGGCCTCGTCGGGCGTCACCGCCGCATACATCGGCTCGCGCACGCACTTCACGCGGAACTTCTCGGCCGCCTCGCCCGCGTCAATCACCGAGAGCGTCGAGTCGCCCATGTTGCACACGAAGAGGCGACCGCTCTTCGGCGCGATGGCGACCCCCGCCGGGCGGAACCCGACCGGGATGCGCTTGACCTCCTTGCCGCTGCCCGTGTCCAGCGCGGCCACCGCATTGGCCTTCTGAAGCGTCACATAAAGCGTCTTGCCGTCGGCCGAGAGCGCGAGCGCCACCGGCCCCCCTGCCGCCTTCCACTCCGCGGTCTTCTTTCCAGCCGCCGGGTCAATCACCGCCACGCAGTCGGCCGTGTGGTCGGCCACGTAGACCAGCTTGCCGTCGGGCGACGGCACGGCGCTGAAGGGCGAGCGATAGGTGCCCCCCCAGGCTGCTCCGCCCAGGACCACAAGGCTTGACAGAGCCACAACCAAACGGGACATAGTCGGTCGCTCACCCACGGCGAAATCTCCTTCAGCACGGGCAGCGGCGCGTCCATCGCGCCGCACATCTCACTAGGTTAGCCAAAACCCAAGGCAAAAGCAAGTTCGCCACCCTCCCGGCACCCGCAGCCCTGAAGGTTGAACGATGCCTCGGTTCGTGCTAACCTCTTGCTAACCAGCAGTTCTTTGCCCGAACAGTATTGTTCCTGTCCTCTTTTTCTGGGGGGCTTGCGATGGTCACGCGCGATGCGATGGTCATGCGCTATGGGGGTGTGTTCGCGCTAATCCTGACGGCTGGGGCCGCCATGGCGGCCGAGCCGGGCGTGGGGAACGCCCTGGGGTGCGAACACGTGGCCTTCGTGCGCGCTGGGGTGCCGGGGGGACTCGTCGGCCCTGCGCGCGAGGCGTGCAACGGCGACCCGCGTGACATCCGCTGCTGCGTTGCGCCCGACGGGGCGCTCTGGATGGCCGACTCGCGCGACTGCGTCGTCTGGCGCATCAAGGATGGTCAGGCGCGCATCGCTGCCGGCTGCGGCGTCAAGGGCTACCGCGACGGACCAGCCGACAGGGCGATGTTCGACTTCGGCGTCGGGTCCTACTGCGACGTCGAAACCAACTGCGATGCCGCGGGGAACATCTACGTCTCCGACATGATGAACAACGCCATCCGCAGAATCTTCAAGAAGCCCGACGGCGCCTGGTGGGTCGAGACCGTTTCGGGCGGCGGCAAGAAGGGCCGCGACCCCAAGAAGGGCGAGTGGGTTCCCGCCTCCGAGCTTCGCTTCGGCGGCGCATCCCGCTTCGCCGTGGCCGATGACGGCACGCTCTACTACGCCAACTACGGCGGCATCTATCAGGTGAAGGACGGCAAGGGGACGCGGCTGGCCACCCACGAGGAGCTTTCGGCCCAGCTCGGCGGCCGCAAGGCGCTGGCCGACTGGCACGTCGGCGGCTCCCACATCACCCCCGACGGCGTCTTCTACTGGGCGCCCGGCGGCCAGGAGATCTTCCGCTTCGACACACGGGCAGCCGGAGCCGGCGGCGCGTCCGGCAAGGCCGAACTCGTTGCCGGCGAGGGGCCGAAGCAGACCGATGGCGCGACCCCGCGCGAGAGCGGCTTCCACACCGTCGTCGTGGTCTACTCGCGCGACGCCTCGGTCATCTACACAGGCGGCGGCGACGAATCGGTCCCGCGACGCATCCACAAGGGCGCCGTCCGACACCTCCAGAAGGACGGCTCGTTCAAGCCAGGCAACGAGCGCGACCGCGACAACTGGCGCCTCAATCAGCCCGTGTGCCTCGGCCCCGGCGGCGAACTCTACACCTTCCCCGGCCCCTACGCCTGGGCCGGCTGGCTGGTCCGCGTGACCTTTGGCGAGGAGGGACGCTGATGAGAGCCGTCGCTGTCCTCATCCTCGTCGCCAGCGCCCTGGGCGGGGAGCCGCCCGCGCTCGATGCGGCCGCGCCCACCCCCGTGGCCGCTGAGTGCATCCGGGACGGGGTGGCGCTCCAGCACACGCCCGCGGTGGCCTTCGGCAGGAAGGCATATCTCGTCGCCTGGTCCGACGGCTCGCGGATGCTGGGGAAGGAGACGGCGGACATCTACTGCGCCCGCATCGAGCCGAGGACTGGCAAGGCCCTCGACCCCCAGGGCATAGCCGTGTGCAGGGCCGAGGGCCTCCAGGAGCGGCCGGCCGTTGCCTTCGACGGCACCAACTTCCTCATCGTCTGGCAAGACCTCCGCAACGGCGCCGACTACGACCTCTATGCCGCCCGTGTGAGCGAAGAGGGCAAGGTGCTCGACCCTGACGGCTTCCCGGTGAGCAAGCGGGCGAGCAACCAGGCCTGGCCAGCCGTGGCCTTCGCCGCCGGCCAATACGTCGTCGCCTGGATGGACGCCCGCCAGTATCCCGTCTACGGCATATACTTCGCCCGCCTGTCGCCCGAGGGCAAGGTGCTCGACCCCGACGGCCTGCCGCTCGACGCCGAGGACCCCCCCAAGATCGCCAAGCTCAAGCCCCCAGGCGAGACCTGGATGGGCGATAGAGACTACTGGTGGCACAACCTCGCCTCCCGCACGGTGCCCTCGATTGCCTCGAACGGCCGCGTCTGCCTCGTTGCCTACGAACGCGAGTACCCGTTCGCCGGCAGCGGCCGCCCAGCCGTCACCGTCGCCGTCGTGAACCCCAGCGACGGCAGCGTCACGAAGCCGGCCAAGGCCGCGGGCGGCCTCTCACCCGTGTGGACGGGCAAGAGCTGGGCGCTCGGCGGACCGGCCTGGAAGAGCGGCTGGACCCCAGAGCCGCTCCTTGGCGCGTGCGCGTTGCCGGAGACACCCGTCGAGGTCAAGGAGCCTGGCGCGACGGTGGACGTCGTGAAGGCGTTCGGCGGCGGCTACAACGTCGGCAAGGGCTCCACCGCCAGCTTCCCCTCCTCGGCAGCGTTCAATGGGCACAACGCGCTGGTCGTCATGCAGTATGCTTGGCGGAAGAAGGGACAGGACAAGTCGCCAGCCTTCGCGCTCCTCGCCGTCAGGGTGGCGGTCGAGGGCGGCTTCGCCGTCCTCGACCCCAAGCCAGTGGTTCTGGCCTCAGCCGACGCCCCCGGCTTCGTGAGTCACCCGGCGCTCGCCGCCGGGCCGGACGGCGAGTGCCTGCTTGTCTATGAGGCGGACTCCGATGTCAAACGGTGCATTCTTGAGGCTCGCGTCGTCAGGCCGTAGGGTCGCGTTCGTTCTCCTGCTGTGTCTCGCAGTGGCATCGGGCGGCGAGGGACCGGAGCTGGCCTCGGCGCCGAAGGCCGAGCGGGCCGGGCAGGGCGCGCGCGTGAGCTTCGCCGTCACCCAGCCCACCGATGTCGAGGTGGCCATCCTCGATGCCAAAGGGAGCATCGTTCGCCACCTCTTCGCTCGGGTGCTGCGGGCGGGCGCCTTGCGGCAGGAGATCGCATGGGATGGCCTCGCGGACGACGGCAAGCCGGCCTCCGGCGGGCCGTTCAGGGCGCGCGTGGCTGTCGGCACTGTGCCCCGGCTCGCCGGCATCGCGGGCTGGGACGGCCAGAGCCTGGGCAGCCGCGAGACAGTCGCGGGAATGGCCTTTGGCCCAGGCGGCGAGCTCTTCCTCCTCCTCTCCAGCGGCTGGCACGGCCGCTCGGAGGTGCGGGTGCTCGACACTTCGGCTTCGCCCAGTGCAGGCCGCGGCGGGAAGTACCTGCGCACCATCATGCCCTATCCCGCGAGCCTGCCAAAGGAGCGCTCGGCGGCCATCGGCCACCTGGAGGTCGAGGGCGAGCGGCTGCCCATCGTCTTCAGCGGCCACGGCGGCAACCTCCACCCCCTCACGAGCGGGATCAAGAAGCAGCGGATGGTCTTCAGCCCGAAGGGGCATCTCGTGATGGCGAGCGCGGTGGGGACGATGGCCGAGCACGGCCCGCCGCGCCACCTGCTTGCGCTCGCCCCCGGCGGCGGGGCGCCCGAGGGGATGGGCTTCGTCGGCCCGCTGATTCTCCCCGCCCGGGCCTTCATAGGCGGCTCGGGCGAGGGCGGCTCGCCCTTCTTCGACCACCTGGCGACCAGCCCCGACGGCGAGTGGATTTACCTCACGATGTCGGGCGATAGCTGGGCCTTCAACAAGTTCCGCCGCCACGCGGTCTTCCGCCTCCGGTGGACCGACGAGCAGCTCGGCGACCCCTTCCTCGGCAAGCCCGAGCCCGGCGACGACGACGCCCACTTCAACGACCCCCAGGGCATCGCCACGGACACCCAGGGCAACCTCTACGTCGCCGACCGCGGCAACAACCGCGTCATGCTCTTCGCCCCCGAGGGCAAGGTTCTCAGCAAGTTCGCAGTCCAGGACCCCGAGCAGCTCGCGGTCCACCCCGACGGCCGCACGCTCTTCGTCGTGGCGCGCAAGCCGGGCAAGCGCGTGGCCGAGACAACTCTGCTGAAGTTCGCTCTCGACGGCGGCGCCGCGAAGGAGACGGCCCGCCTGGAGACCAAGACCATCGAGCTGATCGCCCTCGACGCCTCCGCCTCGCCCCCAAGGCTCTGGGCCGCAGTCTCCAGGGGCTACGAGCAGCCCTGGGCCATCGTGCCCGTCGCCTCCGATGGCGGCCACCTCGCCCTTGGCCAACCGGTCACAAACTCCAGCGGCCTCGGCCACCCGATGTTCCTCGCCGTGGACGCCGCCCGCCAGCGGGCCTACGTCACCGAGATGGCCGGCCGCCAGGTGCTCCTTGACCTCCGGGCGCCCGATGCCGGCAACGGGCGCTGGAAGCTCGCGCCCTACAAGCGCGGCATCGAGTGCGCCCTCGACCGCGAGGGCAACGTCTACATGATGAACGGCTACAAGCTCTTCCTGGAGCGCTACGACCCCGAGGGGAAGCCCCTGCCCTTCGCTGCGCTCGGCACCCACAAGCTCGGCCCCCTCGAGGGCGCCGTCAAAGGCCCCGACCTAGGCCTCCGCGGCCACGCCATCGCGCCCAATGGCGACATCTATATCCTCCGCATGGCCTTCTACAGCACGGGCCAGGTGGACGTCTACAGCCCCGACGGCAAGCTGAAGAAGGAGGCCCTCGTCGCCCGCGTCGTCCACGGCTCCTCAGGCCTTGGCGTGGACCCCGCGGGCAACGTCTACGTCGGCTCAAACATCAAGCCCGCCGAGGGCTCGCCCTATCCCGCCTGGCTCGCGGGCAAAGTGCCCGAGACGGGCTGGGTGTGGTGGCGCCAGAAGCGGGACGTCCCCTGGTGCTATCCCTACTACAACGCCTACCTCTACCACCTCGGCTGCGTGCTCAAGTTCCCGCCCACGGGCGGCGAGTTCTTCGGCGGCTACAGCTCCCACGAGGAGGACGAACACAAGAAGCAGGGCATCACTCCGCCCAAGCCCCCCGAGGGCACGCCTCGCTACAAGAGCGGCTACCTCAACGCCGACGTGTGGGTCAAGGGCGCCCTCTGGCGCCACGCCGGCTATGGCCCATGTCCCACCAGCGGTCTCAACTGGGGCGACCCCTCCTGCACCTGCTTCAACGCCCGTCTGGCCGTGGACGGCTACGGCCGGGTCTTTGCGCCCAACCCCTTCCGCTTCTCGGTCGAGATGCTCGACACCGATGGCGTCCCAATCGCCCGCATCGGGCGATATGGCAACGCCGACAGCGCCGGCCCCGGCAGTAAGGTGCCCGAGCCCGAGATAGCCTTCGCCTGGCCTGCTTTCACCGCCTTCGCCGGCGGCAAGCTCTATGTCTCCGACAGCGTGAACCGCCGCATCGTGGTCGTCCGCCTCGACCACGCCGCGACCGCAGAGTGTCCCATCCCGTGACCCTCTCGGGGGTGAAACCGCAATGCGACGCCTGCTGTTCCTTGCCTGGCTCGGCCTCTCGTCGGCCCTGGGCGCTGAGGCGCCCACCTTCACAAGCCCGCCCACGGCATCAAAGGAGGGCCGCGGCGTCAAGCTGGCCTTCGCCGTTTCCAAGCCCACCGATGTCGAGGTGGCGATCCTCGATGCCAAGGGCCGCATCGTCCGCCACCTGGCGGCGGGGATGCTCGGCGGCGAGGCGCCCCCGCCCGCGCCGCTCAAGCCCGGCCTCGAGCAAGCGCTCCTCTGGGACGGCAGGGACGACCTCGGCCAGCCGGCCACCGGCGGGCCGTTCAGGTGCAGAGTTCGCGCAGGCATGGGCGTGAAGTTCGGGCGCCTCCTCGGCGCCAGCCCCTACACGGGCATCGTGGACCAGATGCCCTACCGCGCACCAGTCAACGGCCTTGCGGTGGACGCCGCAGGCAACCTCTACGTCAAGCTCCACTCCTCCGTCGGCAGCCACGGCAACTCCGGCCTCTGGCCCTGGCACGTCCGAAAGCTCGACAAGGCGGGCAACTACCTCAAGACCATTCTCCCCTATCCGCCCTCGACCGAGCCCGCCAAGGCCAGCGGCTTCCGCCTCCTCGACACCCCCGACGGCGCCTTCACCCCCGCCAACGAAAACAGCCTTTACCCCGTCTTCTACGTCTTCGGCAACGAGCTGGTCAACCGTCTGGTGGACGGCTGCCTGGTCTTCGTCCACAGCGAGCGGCGCCAGCTCAACTTCCTCAAGCTCGATGGCTCCAACGCCCTGAGCACCGTGGCGATGTGGCCCCCCGAGGCCAAGGTCCAATGCCCCCGCTGGCTCGACATCCAGGTGGCCTTCTCCCCCGACGGCCGCACGGCCTACTACTCCAACATCGCAGGCACCGCCTACGACGGCAAGAAGCCGTCCGACATCCACCCCGATTGGCCCCAAGGCCGCATCTACCGCCACGACCTCGCTGCCGGCACCCCGCCCGAGCGGTTCCACGACCTCCCCCTGCCCAACTGGGAGGAGCGCCAGTACTGGATGCCCAGCGCCTGGGACAAGAAGACCGCCGCCTCCGGCATCGCCGTGGACGCCCAGGGCAACATCCTCGTCTGCGACCTCGTCAACCAGCAGGTCGTCGAGCTCAGCCCCGAGGGCAAGAAGCTCTCGGCCACCATCGTGCCCTGGCCCGACCGCCTGATGGTGCACCCCAGGACGGGCGACCTCTACGTCCTCTCGCGCAAGGTCTCGCGCGGCGCGCTCCCGCCCGCCGGCCTGCTCAAGCTCGCCGGCCGCGGCGAGGCCGCACGCACCGTCGCCCAACTCCCCCTCGAAGGCTCCGTAGGCGGCGCCTACGCCCTCGATGCCTCCGGCGAAACCCCAGTCATATGGCTCGCCGGCCACACCGAGGCCGGGACAAAACTCCTCCGCATCGAGGACCGCGGCGACAAGCTGGAGGTCACAGGCGACGCCTTCCTCAACCGCGACAAGGCCGCAGTCGAGTTCGTCGGATACCTCGACGTTGACTCCTCGGCTTCCCTCGGGGCAGGCCCCGAGGCCGAACTCGTCTACGTCACCAACACGCGCGGCGCCGTCTGGCGCTACAACGGCGAGACTGGCGAGGGCGGCCTCCTCAAGCTCAGGGCCGTGGACCTAGCCATCGGCCCCGCCGGCCTCATCTACGCCTGGGGCACCGGCAGCTACGCCGGCCCCATCGCCCGCTACACCCGCGACCTCGACCCCGCCCCCCTCCCCGCCACAGGCAAGCACACCTATGGCTTCCTCTACGGCCGCGCAGGGCGCGGCTGCGCCGTGTGCGGCATAGACGTTGACCCCCACGGCCGCGTCTTCGCCACCTGGGGCACCAACGACTGCCACGTCCAGGCCTACGATGCCGACGGCAACCTCATCCCCGCCGAGCGCAAGGCCGCCACAGGCGAGGAGGGCAAGAAGCAAGAGTTCCCCGCCCTCATCACCGGCGTCTCAGGCTACGGCGGCAGCATCCGCGTGGACCTCAGGGGCAACATCTACATCGTCCAGGCAGGCCTCCCCAAGGGTTACAAACCGCCCCCAGGCTACGAGAACGACGAGGCCTACCGCAACGCCGTCGGCACCATCCTCAAGTTCGGCCCCAACGGCGGCGAGAGGTCCAAAGCCGCGGGTGCCCACGCCGGGGCAGGCGGCGAGCCTGCGGAACCCGCGGCGGGCGCCGTGATGGGCTTCAGCGGCGTGCTCGCCGCCTACCCCGACTGCGGCCCGATCAGCCGCTGGCGCTGCGACGGCGCCTGCGCCTGCACCAAGCCGCGCTTCGACCTGGACCCCTTCGGCCGCCTCTACATCCCGAACGCCATCACCTTCAAGGTCTCCGTCCGCGACAACGCCGGCAACGAGCTCGCACGCTTCGGCCACTACGGCAACCTCGACTGCCAAGGCCCCCACAGCCCCGAGCCGAAGCCCGACATCCCCCTCGGCTGGCCCGTCGCCGTCGGCGCCTCCGACCGCCACATCTACATCGGCGACTGTCTCAACCACCGCATCGTCCGCGCAGACAAGACCTTCGCCGCCGAAGCCCTCTGCCCCCTGGAATAGCCCCCGCCGGCACGCCCAGGGCGCAGACGGCCCGTCGCGCTCTTCGCCTCCCGTAGCGCCCCCGCGCGCCCAGCGCCGCCACACCCCGACCGCCAGCCCCCGCCCGCAAGTGCCCAATGGGCCGCGATTTGCGGACCGTGCCAATAACCGGCACAGAGGCTCACTTCTCGTGACGCAAGGTGAGCCCCTGACCGGTGTCTGGCGCTGCCCGCCGTCCCTATCGCGGGAACTGGGGTTTGAGGCATTCGCTCTGTCCATAAGTTCTGAGAGGCAAATGGGATGTGGGGAGGTGAGAAAGCTGTGTACCCCACCTCCCGAACGTTCCAATACGTTCGGGAGGGTAACGCCCCAGCCCGCCACCGCGCCTTCAGCCCTACCCTCCCGAAGGTATTGGAACCTGCGGGAGGGAATGGCCAAGTTCTCCCCTCGCTCCAGACACGCTTTACCGCAGACAACGCAAATGCCTCGTCTTCGTTGGATTTGACTTTCGGGGAGTCCGGTGGTAAACTTATAAGGTTCGGGGTCCGACTGCGGAAGAGGGCTATCCGTAAGGGTCCGGCGGCAGCCTGCCTGGGGGACCCTCGTTGGGCAGGCCAGGGGCGAAGAATAGCTTGGCAGGACGCATTTCCGACGACATCGTCGCCAGCGTCAAGCGCGCTGCGGATATTGTCGAGATCATCTCCCGCTATGTGACGCTGAAGAAGGCTGGGAAGACTTTCAAGGCGCTCTGCCCCTTCCATGCCGAGAAGACCCCGTCGTTCATCGTCAACCCCGAGCGGCAGATGTTCAAGTGCTTCGGGTGCGGGAAGGGCGGGGACGTGTTCAGCTTCGTGGCGGAGCATGAGCGGGTGGACTTCTTGGAGGCGGTGCGGATCGTGGGCTCGGCGGTGGGCGTGGCCGTGCCGGACGGTTTCGAGCGTCGCGGCGGGGTGGCGAGCCATCAGCTCAAGGGCCGCCTCTACGAGCTGCATGCCTGGGCGGCGCGGCACTATGCGCGGCTCTTTGCCGAGGCGCCTGAGGCCGCCCGGGCGCGCGACTACATGGCCGCGCGGCACTTCGACAAGGAGACCCTCGAGGCCTGGGGCATCGGCTATGCGGCGGACTCCTGGGAGGCCCTGGGCCGCGCGGCCAAGGCCGCCAAGTTCACCGACGCCGAGCTCGTGGCCTCCGGCCTTGTCATCGAGCGTGAGGGCAAGGCGGGCTACTACGACAGGTTCCGCGGCCGCGTGATGTTTCCCATCCGCGACGTCCAGGGGCGCGTCATCGGCTTCGGCGGCCGCACCCTGACGGACAGCGAGGTGAAGTACCTCAACTCGCCCGAGACGCCGCTGTTCAGCAAGAGCCGCTGCCTCTACGGCCTCGACCGGGCGCGCGAGGCCGTGGTCGAGGGGCGCCGCATCCTCATCACCGAGGGCTACACCGACGCCCTGATGTGCCATCAGAAGGGCATCAAGTGGGCCGTGGCCACCCTCGGCACCGCCCTCACCCGCGACCACGTGGCGCTCGTGCGCCGCTATGCCGACCGGGTGGTCCTGCTCTTCGACGCCGACGCCGCGGGCGAGGCCGCGGTGGACAGGAGCCTGGAGGTCTTCGCGGACGCGGACCTGGACGTCCGCGTGCCGGCGCTCACGCCGGGCATGGACCCGTGCGATTTCCTGGTGGCCGAGGGCGCCGAGCCGTTCCTCGCGCGCCTCGACGCCGCGCGCGACCTCTTCGAGGTGAAGCTGGACCTGGCCTGCCGCCGGCACGACATGACGACCTCCAATGGACGTGCCCGGGCGCTCGACGAGTTCCTCGGCATCCTCGCCCAGATCGGCAATGTGGCGCGGGCCGACCTGTTGTCGTGGCCGGTCGCCGAGCGGGTGGGGGTGGAGCGCGAAGTCGTGAGGGCGCGGCTGGCCGCGCTGCGCAGGCCCAAGCGGCGCGCCGGCGACGGGCCGGCAGCCCAGCCGAAGGCCCCGCCCCTCGACCCCGTGGAGCACCGCATCCTGCGCTGCGTGCTGGCCTCGGGCGAGCTGGTGCCGTGCGTCCTGGCGCGCGTGGGCCTGGAGGACTTCCAGGACGGGCGCATCCGCCGCATCCTGGAGGGCTGCGTGAGCCTCTACGACCAGGAGAGCGCGATAGACCCCGCCCTGCTGAGCGCGATGCTGCGCGAGCCCGAGCTGAGCGCCATCGTGGCCGACATCGTCCTCGAAACCGGTGCGGGCAATTGGGAGCGCGAGCTCCAGGAGTGCCTCGATCGCCTGGAGGCCCGCAAGCGCCGAGACGAGTACCGCCGGCTGCGCGAGCAGGCCGCGGGGGCTGACCCTCAGGCCCTGGCAGCCATTCAGGAGCTTCACCGCCGTCGAGCCGGCCGCCCGCCACGCGAGCCGGCCCGCGAGCTGGTGCCCCAGGAAGGAGAGCAGGGGGCCGATGCCTACGACGCTGGATGAAAGCCTCAAGCTGCTCATCGAGCGGGGGAAGGAGAAGGGCTTCGTCACCTACGAGGAGCTCAACGACCTTCTCCCCGAGGACGCCGTCTCGCCCGACAAGATTGACAAAATCCTCATGACCCTCGACGAGCTGGGGATTGACATCCTCGACGAATCCGAGGAGCCCGGCCCGGCCAAGGAGGAAGAGGCCGACATAGTCGAAGAGGTCGAGGAGGAGGAGGTCACTGACCGGATAGACGACCCGGTGCGGATGTACCTCACCCAGATGGGCGAGATCCCCCTCCTGAGCCGCGAGGAGGAGATCGCCCTCGCCAAGAAGATCGAGGTCACGCGCCGGCGCTACCGCACCAAGGTCCTCGAGTCCGACCTCTCCCTCAAGACCTGCATCCGCATCCTCGAAGACGTCCAGGGCGGCCGGCTGCCCTTCGACCGCACGCTGCGCCTCTCGACCGCCCTGGAGGTGGGCCGCGACGAGATCATGCGCCTGCTGCCGCTCAACCTGGGCACCCTGCGGCGCCTCCACGAGCGGAACCGCGAGGACTACCACGCCTCCCGGCGCCCCGGCGCGCGCGCCGAGGAGCGCCTCGAGCTCCTGCGCCGCATGCGCGCGCGCCGCCGAAAGGGCGTCGCGCTCCTCGAAGAGCTCAGCATCAACATAGACAAGATCCAGCCGATGATGGTCGCCCTGCGCGAGACCCACGAGCGCATGGAGCGCTGCGCCGCCACCATCCAACAGCTCCGCCAGAACGCCAACGAGGAGGACGCCGCCCGCCTCAAGGCGATGGAGGAAGACCTCGCGTCGCTGGAGGAGGAGTGCCTGGAGGACCGCGAGCAGCTCGGGCGGCGCATCGCCACCGTCACCGAGCGCTTCATGGAGTACGAGCAGGCCAAGCGCAAGCTCTCCGGCGGCAACCTCCGCCTCGTCGTCTCCATCGCCAAGAAATACCGCAACCGCGGCCTCTCCTTCCTCGACCTCATCCAGGAAGGCAACACGGGCCTCATGAAGGCCGTGGAGAAGTACGAGTACCGCCGCGGCTACAAGTTCTCCACCTACGCCACCTGGTGGATCCGCCAGGCCATCACCCGCTCCATCGCCGACCAAGCGCGCACCATCCGCATCCCAGTCCACATGATGGAGACCATGAGCAAGCTGCGCAACGTCAGCAAGCGCCTCGTCCAAGAGCTCGGCCACGACCCGACGGTGGAGGAGATCGCGGCCGAGGCCGACATCTCGGTGGACGAGGCCCGGCGCGTGCTCAAGATCTCCAAACACCCCATCTCGCTCGACCGCCCGATCGGCGAGAGCGAGGACAGCTACTTCGGCGACTTCATCGAGGACGAAGGCGCCGAAAACCCCGTCTCCTGCGCCACCCACGAGATGCTCAAGGACAAGATCCACTCCGTCCTCGACACCCTCACCTACCGCGAGCGCGAGATCATCAAGCTCCGCTACGGCATCGGCGACGGCTACACCTACACCCTCGAGGAAGTCGGTCGCCGCTTCCGCGTCACGCGCGAACGCGTGCGCCAGATCGAGGCCAAGGCCATCCGAAAGCTCCAACACCCCATCCGCAGCCGAAAGCTCGAGGGGTTCATGGAGGACATCCTGAAGTAGGCGAGACCTTCACATGCCCAACAGCCCGGAGATCGAAGCCCTCCTCAAGCTCCACGAGATTGACACGAAGATCGCCCGGCTCGACTCGCAGCGCGAGCTCCTCCCACTCTCCCTGCGGCGCATCGAGGCCCACCTCCAGCAGCACCGCCAGCTCCTCGAGGAGAAGCGCGGGCGCATCAAACAGCTCCGCGCACAAATCCACGCGCGCGAGGTGGACCTCCGCACCGTCGAAGCCGAGGCCGAAAAGCTCACAGTCCAGCTCAACAGCGCCCGCACCAACAAGGAGTACAACGCCCTCCAGCAAGAGATCGCCGCCAGGAAGGCCGACGCCTCCCGCATCGAGGACGACCTCCTCGCCATGATGGGCGACGTCGAGGAGCTCGAGGCCGACGCGCGCGACCGCGAGCGCAGCATCGCCCAACTCGAGCGCCAGCAGGCCGACGAGGCGGCCGCGGTTGCCAGCGGCACGGCGGACATTGACGGGCAGGTCGCCAAGCTCCGCAAGGCGCGGGCCGCCGCCTGCGCCGGCGTCGAGCCCGCCCTCCTCGAAGAATACGAGCGCATCGCCGCCAAGAAGGGCGCTTCAGCCCTCGCGCCCGTCGTCGGCGAATCCTGCCAGGGGTGCTTCATGCAGCTCCCGCCGCAGTTTGTCCACTCCCTGCGCGGCAGCCGAAAAACCGTTCGCTGCCCGAGCTGCTCACGCATCCTCTACATGCCCTGACGCCCGCGCCCCACCCCCCGGGCACCACGCCCAGCGCCACCCAGACCGCAGCGGCACAGGGGGACCCCGGGGCCGACCTGCGCAATCCCGCGAGGCTCCGGGCGGGGCCGCCGACGCCAGCTTCGCGCCAGGTGCCCTTGCTGCGTCAACCCACGCACCAGGTCGCGGTGTCCACGGTCTCCAGGTTGCCGGAGTCGGCCGAGCGGAGGCCGGCGTCGAGGATGGCCTGGGCGTTGAGGTTGAACATCATCTCGAGCGTGGGGTGCACGGGGTCGCCGGTGTCGAGGTGGTGGATGAACTCGTGGGCGATATTATGGCGGCCCTGGGGCAGAGGGTCGGGCGTGTGAAGCGTGGTCTTGCCGCCGCCGTGCTCCTCGCGGACGTGTTGGCCTTCGCCGCTCCTGGCCTTCTCGATGACGAGGACGCCGGTGGTGCCGTAGATGATGGGGCCGTATGGGACGCCGTGGTCCCAGGTGGTCCAGGATGCCTCGAAGAGGCCCATGGCGGAGGGGAAGCGGACGAGCATGGCCCCGTTGTCGTCGGCGTCTCCGAACGGGCTGTTGAGGTTGCCGCGCAGGCCGACGGCGGAGATGGCCATTTCGCCGATGACCCAGTAGGAGAACATGGCGCCGTAGCAGCAGTAGTCGAGCATGGCGCCGCCGCCGGTGTGGATGTAGTGCCACCAGGTGGCGCCCAGCTCGGTGGGGGTGAGGGGGGCGGCTTCGTCGCTGACGCCCTCGTGCTTGGCGCCCGAGCCGAGCGGGCCGGTGTGACCGCCGCGCCATTTGACTTCAAGGACGCGGCCGATTGCGCCGGCCTCGACGAGGGCCTTGGCCTTCCGCGACGCGGGGCTCCAGGTCATCGGCCAGTTCACCAGCATCGTGGTGCCGGCGGCCCGCACGGCGCGGACCATGCGGCAGGCATCGCTCATAGTCATGGCCATCGGCTTCTCGACGCAGACGTGGACGCCCGCCGCGGCGCAGGCCTCCACCACCTCGGGGTGCTTGGCGTTCTCGGAGCAGCAGACCACGATGTCGAGCTTCTCCTTGGCGAGCATCTCGTGGTAGTCGTCGTAGGCTTTGGGGACGCCGAGGTCCTTGAGGGCGTGCTTGAGGTTCCAGCCGCGGGTGTAGGGGCCTTCGCGCAGCTCGGGCCGCTCGGGCACCGTGTCGGCGCACGCGCCGAGCTTGACCTGGGGGTGCTGGGCGAAGAGCCCCAGGACGTTGTTGATGTGCATGTGCGCGAAGCCGATCGCGCCCACGCGATAGACCTTGCCCTTCTTCACCATTTCCAGCCTCCTATGCAAGGGTGGCCGCTCCCTCCCGAAGGTTCCAATAGCTTCGGGAGGGTATTCTGCGCGGCCTTGATCCAGGCTCAGTCGCGTTACCCTCCCGAACGTATTGGAACGTTCGGGAGGGCGCTGTCGCTGTCTCCATTTCTACGCCAGAGCGATCTCGCGGCCTTGCGCCGCTGACTCGTAGAGGGCGTCGAGGGTCCTGATGACGTTGAGGACCTCTTCGCGCTTGACCAAGAGCTCGGCCTCGCCGCGGATGACCTTGAGGAAGTGCTCGGCCTCCTCCCAGTGGCCGCTGAAGGCCACATTGCGGCCGGCGGGCACCTGGGGAGCGATGTTCACCTGGTAGCTGCCCATGTTCGTGACCAGCGTGAGGGGGTCGAGGACCAGGCCGCCCGCGGTGCCGAGGATCATCGTCGAGCCGGTGTTCTGGGGGATGTTGGCGGCCCACGAGGTCTTGAAGGCGACGGTGGCGCCGCCGTCGAGGCGGATGAAGCCTGCGGCCATGTCCTCGACGTCGAAGTCGCGGTAGTTGTAGGGGCGCGGGGTGAGGACGCCGAGGGGCGCGCCGCTGTCGGCCAGGGAGGTGGCCAGGCCCTCGTCGCGGTTGCCGAACTTCGTGTAGGTTGCGCCGCTGACGGCGAGGACTCGCGGGTTGCCCATGAGCCAGAAGAGGAGGTCAATGGCGTGGACGCCGAGGTCGTAGACGGGTCCGCCGGCGGAGTGCTCCTTCATGTGGAACTGGCCCCAGGTGGGGATGCCGCGGCGGCGCAGGAAGTAGGTCTCGGCGAAGTACATCTCGCCGAGGCGGCCCGAGGCGCAGATTTCCTTGGCGGCGCGCGACTTCTCGGAGAAGCGGGAGCTCTGGCCGACGAAGAGGATGCGCCTGGCGGCCTCGGCGGCCTCGAACATCTCGACGGCGTTTGCGTGCGAGGTCGAGACGGGTTTCTCGCACAACACGTGGGCGCCGGCCCTCAGCGCCGCGATGGTCTGCTCCTTGTGGTAGGCGTTGGGCGTGCAGACGCTCACGATGTCGAGCCGCTGCTCCTCGAGCATCCGCCGCCAGTCGCCGTAGGCGTGCTTGGCGCCGTAGGTCTTGGCCACGAGGGCCGCGCGGTCGGGCAAGATGTCGGCCACCGCGGTCAGCTCGACGTCATCCGCCAGGTTCTTCCACGCGGGGATGTGGCCTGAGACGGCGATCATCCCCGTGCCGATGATGCCCACCTTGAGCTTCTTCTTCGCCATAGGCTCTCCTTTCAGGCCAGCAGTAAACTATTCAGCCCTCGGGATGACCAGCCTCTTCTTGCCTCCTGAGATGACGATCGTTGGGGCGGTGGCGCGGGCATTCTCAATCGAGTGGTCTCACCTGGGCTTCTGGAGCTCCTCGAGGTAGGCGTCGTAGAGCGCGATGGCCTGGTCGTCGGAGAGCCCGCGGGCGATGACCAGGCGCGAGCGCGCGGACGCACTGTCGCCCTTCTTGAGGTCGAGGCCGAACAGCGACAGGTAGAGCGAGCCGTGGCCCTCCTCGCCATAGGGCGTGGCCACGGCGAAGCAGTCCTGCGGCGGCGCCATGACCAGCGCCGTCAGCCCCAGCTTGGCGCTGCGCCGCACGCCCAGCGGGCCGGCCAGGAATGGCATGACCCTCCAGTCCACAGGGCTTGGCGGCCGCTTCCAGCGGCCATCGCCGATGAGCTTCGCCGCCGCCTCGTCGCGCGGGAACATCTGCCAGACGGCGAATGACCTCTTGGCCTCCAGGAGGCCCGGCCTGCCACCTGTCTCGGGGCAGCCCTTGACGTAGACGAGCGAGACGGGGAAGCCGACGAAGTACGAGGCCAGGAATACCTCCAGGCGCGAGAGGTCCTTCTTCGCCTCAACCGTCGTCGTCACATCGAGCGTGCCGGGCGCCGCCCAGCGATAGACCGCCTTCATGCTGAACGGGTGTCCCTGGTCCGCCTCCCAGGCGGCCTCGACGGCGCCGTCGGGCAGCAGCCGCGCGGTGCTCGACCAGTCCCAGGCGCCGCCGCCGTAGCGCGCCTCGGCATCGAGAAGGCGGTAGTGGGAGAACAGCCCATACGCGCCCGACAGGGTGGCGCCCGACGCGCACTCGGCCACGGCGGCCAGCCCCAGCGACCTGCCCCCCGGCCGCAGGCTGCCGCGGAGCAGCCCCGTGTCGAAGCGGAACCCCTTGCCCTCGGCCACGAAGGCCAGCTTGGCCGCCGCCGGCTGGCCGCCCCATGCGGCGCCGCTCAGGGCCAGGACCACGACGACGGCCACATCCACAAGCCACACCCGCCAGCCCAGGCATCGCATCGGGGCGTCCCCCAACTCCATAGGACCCATAGGACCTGGAGGAACCAGACGGCCCGTGCCAGCGTCGGCCCCAGCCGGCCACCGAGGGCATAATAGCAAGTGGGCGGCCTGTTGTCCACACCAAAGGCCCTTGAGGCCCCTGGCGAAACCTGCTACTATCAGGCCCACCACACCCGCCGCTATCAGGCCCGGTCCAAGTCATAAGGAGGCTTCGCCATGAAATGGCTCCACACTCTGGCCGCGGCGGTCGCGCTGGTGGCGGGCGCGGCGGCTCAAGAGGCCGAGGACATGCCGAAGATCATCCCCGACCCCTCGGCCTCGGACTGGGTGGTGGACCGCTTCGCGGGCAACAGCACGGCGGGGCCGGAGTTCCTTCAAGGCCCGGCCCGCGAGGCCGGCGGCCTGGGGCGCTGCGGGGCCTGCCCGCTGCCCGACGGCACGGTCATCATCCCCTTCCCTGGCGGCCTGGCGGAAGTTGACGCCGCTGGCACGCTGAGGCTGCTGTTCGCCGACGGCCGCGACCCCATCGAGCGCACGACCGGCCAGGTGTGCGCCCACGCGGGAGTGGCCTATAACCCAAATGACAAGACGCTCTATCTGACGGGCCGCAACTGCCTGCGGCGCCTCGTGGCCAGCGCCGAGGGGCCGCCGCGGGCCGAGGTCGTCGCCGGCATCGAGGGCAAGCCGGGCTTCGACGACGGCCCCGTCAAGTCCGCCACCTTCACCCGTCTCGACAGCATCGTCATCAACTCCCGCGGCACCATCTACCTCCTCGACCACAACGAGCGCATCCGCCGCATCGAGGACGGCGTAGTCACCACCCTCAACGCCAGAGTCCATAGCGGCAGGCGGACTGATGGCCCCATCGCCGACGCGACCTTTGCCATGATCGGCCTCGGCGGCAACCTGTGCGCGGGCGAGGACGACGACACCCTCTACCTCTCCGACCACTGGAACTTCTGCGTCCGCAGGATTGACCTCAAGAAGGGCGTCGTCTCCACCGTCGCCGGCATGCCCAAGCCGGATAAGTGGAAGCCCCAGGACCAGACCCCCCAGCAGAAACGCTACAACGCCAATTGCGACGGCCCCGCCCTCACCTGGGCCAGCTTCAACTCCGGCTGCGCCTATGTGTGCTGGGACCACGTCCACAAGGCCCTCTGGTGCGGCGGGCCGGACGAGAACCGCTTCCGCTGGCTCAAGGACGGCTGGCTACGGACGGTGATCGGAGCCAAACCCGACAGGGACAAGTGGCCGAAGGACGCCGTCGGCGTGCCAGCCGAAAAGGTGTTCCTGGGCTGGAACGCGGTCGTGGCGACGGACGCGCGGGGCGGGGTCTACCTGTCCTGCTCGGGGGAGCCTAACGGCCTCTGGCGTGCCTACAACGCGAAGGAGGCCAAGCCATGAGACTCAGCAGCCTCGTCGGTTCGCTGGTGCTTGGCGTGGCGGGCCTGGCGCTCGCGGGCGAGGGCGGCATCGCGGTCGGCGAGGAGTTTGCTGTGGCGGCCGATGGCCCGGGCGGGGGCCTCCGCGCCACGCCCGACGTGGCGTTCGGCGAGGGCGCCTACCTGGCCGTCTGGCGCGAGGGCTGGCACGGCAAGGGCGGCAAGGCGCGGGTCTATGCCGCGCGCATCTCGCCCGAGGGCAGGGTGCTCGACCCCACGGGCATCGAGGTGGCGCCGTGCAAGGCCGGCGTGCAGGAGCGGCCGCGCGTGGCCTTCGGCGCCGGCCTGTTCCTCATCGTCTGGCAGGACTTCCGCAACGGGAAGGACTACGACGTGCTGGCGGCGCGGGTGGGCAAGGACGGCAAGGTGCTCGACGCGGAGCCGATCGCCGTGGCCGCCGCCCCGCGCACCCAGGCATTGCCCGCGGTGGCCTCGGATGGCAAGGGCTTCCTCGTCGTCTGGCAGGGCATGGTCGGCGAGGAGACGGCCTACCGCGGCTTCGCCGCGCCCGTGAGCGCTGATGGCAAGGTGGGGCAGACGGTTGAGACCGGGGCGACGCCGCAGCCAAAGGTCGCCTGGAACGGCAAGGGCTACCTGGCGGCCTGTGGGGGCGCGGGGTTCTGGTCGGGCGAGGTCCGCTGCGTCCTCCTGGGCGCTGACGGCAGGCCGGCCGGCAAGCCCACGCCGGCGCTCGGCGGCACCAAGAGCGCCGTCTTCTCCCTCTCGGCCGTGCCCGAGAGAGGCTGGCTGGTCGTCAGCCACCGCTCTCCGCCCGACCCCTGGGGCTGGGGCGGGCCGGGCGCGATGCGCGCCTCATTCGTCGGCCCAGACGCCCAGCCCGTGGACCCCGTGAAGGAGAGCTATCCTAGGGAGCGGCTGCCGCACTGGCTCGACATGGGCCGCGAGAAGAAGGCGGGAGCCACCTGGCCCTGGGGCGCCAGCGCCAGCGCCTGGGACGGCGCCCGCTCGGTCGTCGTCTGGCAACGCCACCACCTGGGCGGCGAGAAGATGACGAACTTCGAGAACTGCGACCTCATCGCCGCGCGGGTCGAGGGCGTAAGGTCGCTCGACGAGGCCGGCGTGCCCGTCGCCGCCACTCCCGCCGAGGAGACGATGCCCGCGCTCGCCTCCGGCGGCGCGGGTCGCCTCCTGTGCCTCTACGAGAAGCGCGAGGCCGACGGCGCCACCCGAATCGCCGGGCGGATGCTGACCACCAGGTAGCCCACTACGGCTTGAGTACCCGGAGCGTGCGCTCGACCGGCGCCGCCGCCTTCACCAGCGGCTCGATGGCGCGCCCGAACTGGTAGGCGACGACCTTGACGGCGACGGGGAACGCTGCCCGCGCGGGCAGCTCGGCTATCCGAAGCCTGCCCTCCGCGACCTCGGCCGGGCCATAGGCCACATAATACTCCACCGCCAGCCCGGCGTCACTCGTCGCCTTCAGCTCCACGGGCGGACCGCCCACCGTGAGGTCGCCCGGGGGCGGGAACGCGATGGCCTGCTCCTTGCCGGCCTTGAGCCCGGCAAAGCCGCGCGGCATCATCCCAACCTGCTCGGTGTAGCGATACGTGGCGTCGCCCTCGCTGTAGGCCATAAAGGTCACGCGCGACCACTCCGTGGCGGGCGCCAAGCCGTCGTGCTGGATGCGCAAAGTGTTCGGCCCCGTCGCCACTACCGGCCCGCCGACCGGCTTGACGCGGATAGGCGCCGAAGAGTGGCCGACCGGCTGCCCGGCCTGGGCCCAGCGCGGCCCGCGGCCCTGGTGCTGCGTGGGGTAGACCTCCGCGTAGGCTGGATGCACCTCGAACGTCTGCCCATCCCCCACCCACTTGATCTGGGTGAAGAAGAACCGCGCCCCGGCATCCACCCAGCACGGGTCGGTCCACCTGATGAACTGGTCCTTCTTGGCGAAGCCGTCGGCGTGGAAGGCGACGGTGGCCCTGGCCATCTCCTCGTCGAAGTGCCAGGCGGTCTTGGCCTTGTCGCCGCCGTAGGCCGCATAGGGGGCTGGCTCGGCCTCGCCCCTGGCCTTGAGCGTCAGATCGGTGAGCCAGCCGCTGCGGGGGTCAATCTCCCTGCATTTCACCGGCTCCTTTGCATCGAGGGGCCAATCGGGGATGCGGGCCTGGGCCGCCTTGCGGATGAAGAGCGCCAGGTAGGCCGCGTTGCGGTCGGACCACGCGAAGTGCCCGGCGCCAGGCTCCACCACGATGCTGGCCAGGTGGCGCTCGTCGGCCGCGCGATAGGCGGCGAGGGCGTCGCGCCCACCCTCCCAGGCCTCGCGGCCCGCCTCATCGCGCATCGTGCCGCCAAACTCGTCGAACTGCCCGAGCATCATCAGCGCCGGCACGCCAGGCGGCACGGCATCGCCACCCCCCGGCACCCCGCCACGATACTGCACCAGCCCGAAGCACCGCTGCGCCATCTTCGCAGCGCACGCCTTGGCCTGCGGCCCGCCAGCGGAGTGGCCGATAAAGAACAGCGGCGCAACCGCGAGCTCCCCGTAGCCCGACGCCTTCCCAAGATCGTCGAGCACCTTCTGGAGGTCCACGGCGCCGAGGCCGCAGGTGAGGAACACGATGGCCAACTGCTCGGCGGCGCAGGCCTGGCGGATGCGCGCGTCCTTCGCACACTCGCGCTCCGCAAGCGTCATCCCGCCCACCACCGCGCCCCGCAGCCGCGCCGCCTGCGGCGGCACCCACAGGAACGCCCCCCGCTCCCCCTTACCCGTCGCCGCGGGCACGCTATACTGAAACACCGCAGCGGCTGCCGGGACCCCGAGCAAACCGACAACGAGCGACAGGCCGAAGATGCTTCGCATGCACCAACAGCTACCACGTTCGCACCGCGCTGTCAAGGCCACCTCGGTCGTCGCCCTGACGCGCCCCCACTTTCGGTGGTTCCCTGTGAAGAGCGGCGACAAGTCGCCGCACTCCCAGAGGCCGACGCCCGTCATCGGCGCGGCGTCCCACGCCACGCGACAGCCCCTGGACAGAGGATCAACTTGTGAGGCGGAGGCCAGTGGTCCCCTGTTCTCTGGGGACGCGCCCAGTTCACAAGTGCTTGATGGGCAAGAGCTTAGGGCGCGTGCCAAAAATTGGCACAGAGGATCAAGTCCTTGCGCACACATTGATCCTCTGTCCGGTGTCGGTGTCGGCAATGGCCGATGCGGCCCGCGTTCCGGTGGCCGGTAGTGTTGTGCCCCGTTGGGGCTCAGGACAGGTCGAGGGGCGAAACCGGGGTCGCGTCGGGTCGTCGCCAGCTTGACTCTGGAGCCGCAGGCGAGTAGCATTCACTGGGCAGCAGGAGCAAGCGAATGCAAAGCAACCGCGACGCTTGGCCGAGGCGAAGGGTCCTGCGGGCATCCGCCATGGGTGCAGCGGGCCTCGCCGCAGGGTGCCTCTCAGGAGCCAACGGCGTGAGACCACCCGCCCAACGCAGGCCGCTCAACGTCGTCTACGTCTTCGCCGACCAGTGGCGCGCCCAGGCCACCGGCTACGCAGGCGACCCGAACGTGCGGACGCCCAACCTCGATGCACTGGCGAAGCGGAGCGTGAACTTCTCGCGCGCCATCGCCTCCTGCCCCGTCTGCTCCCCCTATCGCGCCTCGCTCATCACCGGGCAGTATCCCCTCACCCACGGCGTCTTCATCAACGACGTGCACCTGCGCCACGACGCCGTCTCCATCGCCGAGGCGTTCAGGGCCGGCGGCTACGAGACAGGCTACATCGGCAAGTGGCACCTCCAGGGCCGCGGCCGCCTGAGCTTCATACCCCCCGAGGACCGCCAAGGGTTCGGCTTCTGGCGCGTCTGCGAGTGCACCCACGACTACAACCGCTCAGTCTACTACGCCGACGGCCCCGAGCGGTTGACCTGGGAAGGCTACGACGCCGAGGCCCAGACCCGCTGCGCCCAGGCATACATCCGCGGCCAGGGACGCGACAAGGCCAAGCCCTTCCTCCTCGTTCTCTCCTGGGGGCCGCCCCACAACCCCTACCACACCGCCCCCCAGCGCTTCCGCGAAATGTACGACCCCGCGAAGATCGAGCTCCGCCCAAACGTCCCACCCTCAGCCCACGCCGCCGCACGCCGCGACCTCGCGGGCTACTACGCCCACTGCACCGCACTCGACACCTACGTCGGCGACCTCCTCAAGACCCTCGACGACACCGGCCTCGCCGACGACACCCTCTTCGTCTTCACCTCCGACCACGGCGACATGCTCGGCTCCCAGGGCCAGCAGCGCAAGCAGCGTCCCTGGGACGAATCCATCCGCGTCCCCTTCCTCCTCCGCTGCCCCGCCCTCCACGGCGCCAACGGGCGCGAAATCACCCAGCCCATCGCCGAGCCTGACATCATGCCCACCCTCCTCCGCATCTGCGGCCTCGACGTCCCCAAGACCGTCGAGGGCCGCGACCTCAGTGGTCTCGTCACCGGCAAGGGCGACCCCAGGGTCGAGGCCGCCCTCATCGCCTGCTACGCCCCCTTCGGCGAGTGGACCCGCAAGGCCGGCGGCCGCGAATACCGCGGCGTGCGCACAGCACGCCACACCTACGTCGAGACCCGCGAAGGCCCCTGGCTCCTCTACGACAACGACCGCGACCCCCATCAGCTCACCAACCTCATAGGCCAGCCCCAAGCCGCCGAGGTCCAGGCCCACCTCGCCGCCGAGCTCAAGCGGCTCCTCGCCCAGCGCAACGACGCCTTCCTCTCCGGCTGGGACTACATCAAGAAGTGGGGCTACCCCGTAGACCCCTCCGGCACCGCCCCCACCGCGCCGTGAGACGGCCCGCCGGGCGCCCAGGCGCGCCGGCGCGCGCAAGGATGAGCGCGCCTGAAGCAGTTCGAGCACCACCTCGTCGCGAAGCTCCCGCTTCGCGATGGGGTGACCGGAAGCTCCTGCTTCGTTCGCCTCGCGGCAGGAGCCGCACGCTTCCCGTTGCGAAGGTGGAGCTTCGCAACGAGAGCATAGGTGGGCTTGCTGCAAGTGCCTATGAGGAATACCCTAGCTGCCGAGACAGAGCGGATTGAATCTGCTGTTCGAACTCATCGCGTGGCGGCGGAACGGCAGCAGTCAGAGACAGGACAGCGCCCTCAAGGGTCGAGGGCACTGTCTGCTGAAGCCGAAGGCGGTACGCATCCCCCCGGTCCTCGGCGCGGTAGACGAGCCACGTGAGTTCCGCGTTGGAAGGATCTACGCTCGGACACGGTGGCAACCAGTCGTAGAAGTCATGGTGGATCGCTATGAGCAGCTTCTTGCCCCAACGCCGTAACGCAGGGACCTTCAGCATGAGCTGCGGCATGAGCCGCTTGTGTGACGAGCTGCGGTAGTCCGCATGGCGGTTCGCCGCCGGCTCCAGCACCTTCCCTGTCTCCAAGAAGTGATCGAACTCGTGCCGCATCCCTGCACCCGACATGTAGACCGACTGCACCTCGAGGGCGCAGAAGTCAACGAGCCGACCCTCCCTATGCTTCGCGATGACAAAGTCTATCTTTCCCAGCTGGCCGGCCCCAACTGTGGAGCGAAGGAATGGCACTTCTGGGATGACTACCGTGTCCTTGTCCGAGCCGAAAGCGAACTGCGCCGCATCGCGGAAAATTGTCTTTCCCTCCCGGAAGCGATAGGGGCACGTGATGACGACCACCTGCCCTTCGACCAGGCTGCAAATGCCTAGTGGATTGCGGGCCTCGTACTTCGCGCAACACTCGTTGCGGAAGGGACACCACTTGCGCCCTCTCGCGCGCGTGGCTTCGGGTGTCTGATTGTCTACCCTGTATCCGAAGACTTCGGCAAGACGTAGTTTCGCCAAAGGGTGCCACTATCTTTCCAGCTTTCAGCCCGGCTTCCTCAACGCGAGTGTGTTCTCCGGCAGGCTCATGGAGTGGGTGGTGCTGCGGCGCTGGCGGACCGTTTCGATGTAGGAGTCGGTGAAGCCGAGGTCGGCGCCGAGCTCGCGGAGGATGTCGGTGACGGGGATCTTGACGCCCTTGCAGGTCTGGTCGCCGACGACAAGAAGCGCCCAACCGCCCGGCCGCAGGACGCGATGGGCCTCTCGGAGACAGGCGAACATGTCGCCGAAGTACTCGCGGACCATGCGCGGATAGTCCCAGCCCCAGTTCTTGTTCTTCGTGACCTCGTGGATGGCCGCCGACACGTCCTGGACACTGTCATAGCCGGCGACGAGTTGCTCATTGTTGTCGGTCTTGTAGATGTTCTTGGGGCTGCCACGGACCATCTGCCTCTTGATCGCACGAACGTCGTCCATGGTCTCGATGAAGCCGAGGAAGTAGAGTTCGGCACGGGTCTGGCGCGTGTACTCGATGTCGGTGGGATAGGGCGGCGAGGTAAAGAGGATGTCCACCGTGCCGGGTGCCACCTTGCCTGAGAGGTTGCGGGCGTCGCCCTGGAACACGCGCGCCTTGGGCTGGTTGTCGAGGTCGAGGCCCCGCAGGAGTTGGAGGTCCGTGGCGATGGTCATGAGCTTGCGCTTGAGGGTCACGCGGAGGGGCGGGCGGGGTTTCTTCACGAAGGTGATGCCCGGGCACATCGAGACCTGAGAGGACTCGAAGAGGGCCTTGGCGTAGGCCATGCGCAGCAGGTTCCGCACGCCGCGCTCCATCGGGGGAAGCTCCTGGAGCACCTGCCGCGCGGCCATGACCTCCCTCAGCACGGAGGGGAGGAACCACTTGTTGAAGCTCTTCATGGGGATGGCGCACGAGGCGGCAAGGCCCGCGTCGTCCTCCGCCAGCCTGCGGTCGAGGGCGCCGAGCAGGTCCGCGGCGCGGCTCTTGAACTGGCCCAGCGGCACGTCCCAGGTGGTCTTGGCCTCTGAGACGAGACACATCAGGGGATTGGCGTCAACCCCGATGGCCTGGAAGCCGAGGAATTGCGCTGCAACAAGGGTGGTGCCGCTGCCGCAGAAGGGGTCGAGGACAACCGTGTCTTCGCCCGCCGAGTGCTCGCGGAGCTTGCGGGCGGCAAGCTCGGCGTCGAAGCCCTGCACGTAGTCGTACCATCGGTGGACGTGCTCGGATGCGGCCAGTGCCTGAGGGTCTCTGGCAAGAGAAAGCGTGAGCTGCTCAGAGACCTGCGGCACCTCAAGGCTTGGCTCTGCGTACCTCTTGCCCACGTTTGGAACTGCTCCTTCGTTGCTATCATGCGCTCCGCGGGCCGGAATGTCAAGCTTGACTCCTTCGCCCGCATGCGGTAATGTCCTCTTGCCCTCAAGAGGAGAACTGAGATGAGCGGCAAAGCGATGACCCGTCGGGGAATGGTCGGCACGCTGGGCGGGATGGCGCTGGCCGCGGCGTTTCGCGGGTCGCCGGCACTCGCGGCGGAGAGGCCGAACATCGTTTACATCATGACCGACGACCACGCGGCTCACGCGCTGTCGTGCTATGGCAGCCGCGTGAATAAGACGCCAAACCTCGACCGCATCGCCGCCGAGGGCATGCGCTTCGAGCACTGCTTCGTGACCAACTCGCTCTGCGGCCCCAGCCGCGCAACCCTCCTCACTGGCAAGTACAGCCACGCCAACGGCTTCCGCCAGAACGGCGACCGCTTCGATGGCACCCAGGTCACTTTCCCGAAGCTCCTCCAGAAAGCCGGCTACCAGACCGCCGTCATCGGCAAGTGGCACCTGGAGAGCGACCCGACCGGCTTCGACCACTGGTGCATCCTGCCCGGCCAAGGGGCCTACCACGACCCCGTCTTCATCGAGGCCGGCGGGCGAAAGAAGCACCAGGGCTACGTCACCGACCTCATCACCGACTTCGCTATCGAGTGGCTCCGCCGCCGCGACAAGGCCCGCCCCTTCTGCCTCCTCTACCACCACAAGGCCCCCCACCGCAACTGGCAGCCCGACGCCAAGCATGCCAAGCTCTACGAGGACGCGGAGATCCCTGAGCCGGAGACCCTGCGCGACGATTGGGCGACCCGCTCCTCCGCCGCCCGGAACTCGCAGATGACCGTCGCCAAGCACCTCACGCCTGGCGACCTCAAGAAGCCCATCCCGCCCGGCCTCACGCCCGAGCAGGAACTCAAGTGGCGCTACCAGCGCTACATGCAGGACTACCTTCGCTGTGTGGCCTCAGTGGACGACAACGTAGGGCGGTTCCTCGACTTCCTCGACAAGGAGGGCCTCGCCGAGACCACCCTCGTCGTCTACACGTCCGACAACGGCTTCTTCCTCGGCGACCACGGCTGGTTCGACAAGCGCTTCATGTACGAGGAATCCCTCCGCGTCCCCCTCCTCGTCCGCTACCCCAAGCTGATCAAGGCGGGCACGACCAGCGACCGCTTGGTCATCAACTGCGACTACGCGCCGACCTTTCTCGACCTCGCGGGCGTCGAGCCTCCCGCCGACCTCCACGGGCGCAGCCTCCGCCCCCTCCTCGAGGGCAAGCCGCCCGCCGACTGGCGCAAGTCCCTCTACTACCACTACTACGAGTTCCCCGGCCCTCACGCAGTCCAGCGCCACTACGGCGTCCGCACGGCCACCCACAAGCTCATCCACTACTACCACATCGGCGAATGGGAGCTCTTCGACCTCCAGAAGGACCCCCGCGAGCTGCGCAACGTCTACGCCGACCCAGCCTACGCCGGCGTCGTGGCGGCGATGAAGGCCGAGCTGGATCGCCTGCGCCGGGAGCTCAAGGTGCCCGAGGACGCGGCGCCCCAGCCCCGCAGGAGTGCCCAGAAAGGCAAGTAGCCTCCGCCTGCTCTGCCGCCGCCTGGTTGCCGAGTCGTAAGGGAGTCGTAAGGGTCATCCCTGAAAGCGCCCTTGTCAAGGGGCCGAACCTGATTCGCTCGGTTCGAACCGAGTCCTCTCTTCGCCCTCATCTGAAAAGGGCCATGTCCCGTGGCAACTTGACTAGACCGGAGGTTCTGCGATGAAGCGACGCTCGCGCAGGGAGTTTTTGGGAACGGCTTCGGCCGGGGCTGTGGGGGCGGCGGTGAGCGCGGCGAGCTATGGGCGCGCGCTCGGGGCCAATGAGCGCATCGGCATCGGCCTGATCGGCTGCGGCAGCCGAGGGGTCGGGGCGCTCATGGCCGGCGTCCACAAGCACGACAAGGCGCAGAACGTCGAGTTCGTGGCCGTGGCCGACCCGTGGCGACCCGCCCGCGAACGCGCGGCGGCGCTGGCCAAGGAATGGTACGGCCGCGAGCCGAAGCAGTCCGTGTCATACCGCGACGTCGTCGCCCTCAAGGAGGTTGACGCGGTGATGATCGCGTCGTGCGATCACCAGCACACGACTCACCTGGAGGCCGCGGCGAAGGCGAAAAAGGACGTCTACATCGAAAAGCCGCTGGCGATGACGCTGGAGTCGCTCAAGGCGGCCTGCGACGCGGCGCGGGAGGCCGGCATCGTCATCCAGAATGGCACGCAGTTGCGCAGCACGCCCGCCTTCACGGGCTGCCGCGAGCTTTTCAGGACGGGCGTGCTCGGCAGGGTCTCGCGGATCGAGCAGTGCCGCAACGGCTCGCGCCCCTACTGGTATGCCTGGATGAAGGCCGCGAAGGAGGAGGACGTGGACTGGCGGGAGTTCCTGATGGACCGCCCGATGCGGCCGTTCAACCCCGTGCAGTTCACGGGCTGGTACGGCTTCCGCGAGTTCTCCGACGGCCCTGTGCCGGGCCTGGGGAGCCACTTCATTGACCTGGTGCACTACATCACGGGGGCGAAGTTCCCCGCCAGCGTCGTCTGCCACGGCGGCACATTCACCTGGAAGGACGAGCACGGCTTCACCTGCCCGGACCACGTGGAGGCCACGTGGGTGTACCCCGAGGGCTTCCTGGTGCACTACTCGACGAATTTCGGGAACGGCGGGGGGAACAGCTTCCGCATCTTCGGCGAGCACGGCGTGATGAATATGGTGGACTGGAATAGGCCGGTGGTCTCGGGCGAGGGGGCGGTGGAGAAAGGTAGGCTGGACAAGGAGGCGCCCGTCGCACCCGTCGAGTGCCCGGACCATTTCCTCGACTGGCTCCAGTGCCTTCGGAGCCGCAAGGCCCCGAACGCTGGTCTGGAGGCGGGCTATCAGCACGCGGTGGCGGTGATAATGGCGATGCGGGCCTTCGACACTGGCCGCCGCCAGGTCTACGACCCTGCCAGGCGCGAGATACGCGAAGGCTAGCGCCTGCGGTGGTGGCGGAAGCGGAAGGGCTTCTTGGGGCCGGACTCGTCGCTTTCGTCTACGGCTTCGCCTTCGGGGAGGGGCTCTTCCTCGACCCAGGCGCCCTCGGCGAGCTTGGGCTCGGCCGGCTTGGGCTCGGCGGGGGGTGCCGCGGGCTGGGGCGCGGCCTCGCGGGGCCTGGCCTTGTCGAGTTTGGCGGCGGCGGCAGGGGCGGCCTCGATCTTCCGCTCGGGGGGGCGCTCGGCGGCGGCCATGGCCTCGGTGGGGAGCTCGGTCTCGCGCGGCCTGGCCTCCCTGGGTGCCTCGCTGGGCGCGGGGGGCGGAGTGGCGGGGGCGGCGCTGGGCGGCTGGGCCTCGGCCCCGCGCGGGGAGAAGGACATGGCCGCTTCGGGGCGCTTGCGCGGCTCGGCCTCGCGGCCCCTGGCGAGGGGAACGTAGTCTCGCTCGCCCGGCTCGGGCACGGCGTCGAGGATTCTCCTGATGATTTCGACGGTGGTGATGCCCTCGGAGTCGGCGTTGAAGTTGGTGAACATGCGGTGGCGCATGACGGGGAGCGCGGCGTAGCGGACGTCGGCGCAGGAGACGTTTGCCCGCCCCTCCAGGACGGCGCGTGCCTTGGCGGCGAGGATGAGGTACTGGCAGGCCCGCGGGCCGGCGCCGCAGTAGATCCAGTCGCGGATGAACTTTGGGGCGCCCTCGGTCTCGGGCCGCGTGGCGCGGACGAGGCGGGTGGCGTACTTGACCACGTGGTCGGAGACGGGGACGCGGCGGACGATGTCCTGGAGGGCGAGGATTTCGGCCTTGCCGATCACTTTGCGCGGCTTGAGGCGCGCGAGCTGGGTCGTCTCCTTCACGATCACGTTCTCGTCCGGCTCGGCGGGGTAGTCCACCCAGATGTTGAACATGAAGCGGTCGAGCTGGGCCTCGGGGAGGGGATAGGTGCCCTCCTGCTCCAGGGGGTTCTGGGTGGCGAGGACGAAGAAGGGGAGGTCGAGGGGATAGGTCTTGCCTGAGGCGGTGACGGAGTATTCCTGCATGGCTTCGAGGAGGGCGGCCTGGGTCTTGGGCGGGGTGCGGTTGATCTCGTCGGCGAGGAGCATGTTGGTGAAGATGGGGCCGCGGATGAAGCGGAAGGTCTTCTCGCCGGTCTGCTCGTCCTCCTCGAGGATGTCGGTGCCCGTGATGTCGCTGGGCATGAGGTCTGGGGTGAACTGGACGCGTTTGAAGTCGAGGTCGAGGACGGAGGCGATGGTGCGGACGGTGAGGGTCTTGGCGAGGCCAGGGACGCCGACCATGAGGCAATGGCCGCGTGAGATCATGGCCATGAGGATTTGGTCGAGGACCTCGGTCTGGCCGATGATGACCTTTTGGACCTCGTCGCGGATGCGGGCGGTGGCGACGCGCATGCGGCGGAGGGAGTTGATGTCGAGCTTGCCCTCGACAGGTGCATCGGCGGCGACGCCCATCTCCTTTTCGATGGCGGGCGCGGTGGGCTGGAAGACGCGGACGATAGGGGCGCGCTCGGCGGGGGGCGGCACGGCCTTGACGAGCTCGCGGACGATGTCGGTCGAGCTCACGCCTTCGGAGAGGGCGTTGAAGTTGACGAAGATGCGGTGGCGCATGACGGGGATGGCGCAGGCCCTTACGTCGTCAATCGTGGCCTCGAGGCGGCCGTCGAGGACTGCGCGGGCCTTGGCGCCCAGGATGAGGTACTGGCAGGCCCGCGGCCCGGCGCCGCACTGGACGCGCTGGGAGACGAAGTCGAGTGCGCCCGGCCCTGGGCGCGAGGCCCGCACGAGGGCGGTGGCGTAGCGGATGACGGCGTCGGTCACTGGGACGCGCCAGACGGTCCTCTGGAGGGCGAGGATGTCGGCGGCGGTGAGGATTTTCCGCGGCGTGGGCATCGAGCGGTAGGTGGTGCGCTTGACGATGGCCTCTTCCTCGGTCTCGGTCGGGTAGTCAACGAGGATGTTGAACATGAAGCGGTCGAGCTGGGCCTCGGGGAGGGGATAGGTGCCCTCCTGCTCGAGGGGGTTCTGGGTGGCGAGGACGAAGAAGGGGGGTTCAATCTCGTAGGTGTAGCCGGAGGCGGTGACGCTGTACTCCTGCATGGCCTCGAGGAGGGCGGCCTGGGTCTTGGGCGGGGTGCGGTTGATCTCGTCGGCGAGGAGGATGTTGGTGAAGATGGGGCCTTTGATGAAGCGGAAGCTGCGCTGGCCGCTCGCCTCGTCCACCTCGAGGATGTCGGTGCCCGTGATGTCGCTGGGCATGAGGTCTGGGGTGAACTGGACCCTTTTGAAGTCGAGGTCGAGGATTTGGGCGATGGTGCGCACCATGAGGGTCTTGGCGAGGCCGGGCACGCCGACCATGAGGCAGTGGCCGCGGGCGAGCATGGCGGCGAGGATTTGGTCGAGGACTTCGGACTGGCCGACGATGATCTTTGCGACCTCGGTGCGGATGGCGGCGGAGGCGGCCTTCATCCTGGCCACGGCGCCCTCGTCGAGGCCGGCCTCGGCGGGGGCGGGCTCGGGGGCCTCGGCTGCCTCGGGCCGCGCGGCCTCGCCCCGGTCGAAGACCAGGACGATGCCGGCGATGGCGATCTCGTCGCCGTGGGCCAGCAGCTTGCTCTTGATCCGCTCGCCGTTGACAAACGTGCCGTTTCCGCTGCCAAGGTCGGTGATGGTGAAGCCGTCGGGGCCTGGCTCGATCTGCGCGTGGTCGCGCGAGACACGCTCGCCGGCGAGGCGGATCTGGCTGGAGGGGCTGCGGCCGATCTTGATGGCCGCATTGGGGAGGCGGTAGGCCAACTCCTTGCCGCCGGGGGTGCGGATTCTCAGCAGTGCCATGGTGGGGTCTGGTCCTCTTCGCTCTAGGTCTTGGGCTTCGGCTTGGGTTTCGGCTTGGGCGTTGTGCCCGGCTTTTCGCGCCAGGAGGCGCGGTAGAAGTGGGGGTAGTCGCGGCGGGCGACCTTGGCGGCGTCGAAGGCGGGGAGCTCGACGGGTTCGTCGCCGACGCGGATGCCGCCGAGGGCTGGGACGTAGAAGAACTCGAGCTTGGTGCCCGGCCCGCCGATCTTGCGCTCTTCGCGGAAGAGGTGGCGGTTCATCTTCACCTGCCAGATGTCGCGGGTGCGGCGCAGCTCGCAGAGGTCCAGGCGGCGGATCATTATGCCCTTGAGCTCTGTGCCGCCGGGGTCGAAGGTGCGCTTGTCGCGGACCTGTTCGACGAGGAGCTTGACGACCTCCTTGTTTCCGCCCATGCGGACGATCTGCTTCTCGTTGAAGTAGTCTTCGCTCATCCAAGTGACCTGCTCGGCGCCGTCGCGCAGCTCTTTCGAGAGGGGTGCCAAGCCGCCGGGCACGTCGAGGGTGAGGCCCTCGCAGACCTTGTCCTTGAACTTCAGCACGAGGTCGTAGCGGCCTGGGGTGAGGCCGTTGAGGGCGACTCGGCCGGCGGCGCGGTCTATGGTGGCTACATAGGCTTTGTACTCGGAGGGTTCGACGACGATGGCCTCCTCGAGATCGGCGATGGGCTGGACGGCGATGCTGAGGCCGCCGGGGCCGCCGGGCGGGGTGTCGTGGAACTTCTCGGCTATGGCGGCCGAGCCGAGGGATAGGAAGACGACAGACGACAGATGACAGATGACAGACGACAGATGGCAGACGACAGATGACAGGTGACAGGTCACAGACGAAGAGCGATGAGCAGCGGCCCATCTGTCGTCTGTCCTCTGTCGTCCGTCGTCTGGCCGCTGCGGCTTCTTCATGTCATCGTTCCCTTATGGCTTGTTGGGCAGCCTTGCTTCGGGGGTACTCGGTGAGGACGCGCTCGACGAGCTCGCGGGCCTTGGCGGCGTTGCCGAGCTTGCGATGGGCGCGGGCCATCAGGAGGGTGACGTCGGGCAGGTAGGGGGTGAGGGGGTTGAGCTTCACGAGGGTCTCGAGCTCGGCCAGGGCGCGGTCTGGCTCGCCGAGGGCATCGAAGTAGCGGGCCGTCATGAGGATGAGGTCGCCGCTGAGCTTGCCGATCGGGTGCTCGATCTCCCACATGACGAGTCCCTCGCGGGCGGCGCGGAGGGCGCCGTTCTCGATGTGGGACCAAACGGTTTCCAGGTAGCCGCCCTGCCTGACGGCGATGACGCGGCGGTCCATTTCGGCGTAGGTGATCTTCTGGGCTTCGCGGTAGGCGTCCTCGGCCTTCTCGAAGTCGCCCTGGGCGCGGTAGACGTCGCCGATCTTCACGGCGGCGATGCGGTCCTCGAGCCCCGTGCGGGTGCGGATGATGCTTTTGGCGGCCTCCAGGGCGCGCTCGGGCTGCTTGAGCTTGTGGAGGAGGAGCTCGAGGCGCTCGGCCTGGATGCGTGCGGCGTCGAGCCTGGTGGGGGCGAGGGGTGCGAGCTTGGCGTAGATGTCGAGCGCCCGCTGCGGCTCCTTGAGCGAGACGGCCAGGGCGAGTCGGTCGGCGGCGTGCCAGCCGGCGCCCTTGAGGCCGAAGCGGTTGGCATAGGTTTCGACGAAGGGCTTGATGCGCTCGACGTCTTCCTCGGTCTCGATGATTTCCCAGAGGGCCTCCATCGTCTTCTCGGGCAGCTTCGAGCAGTCGGTGGCGGCGATGACCTCGGCGTAGCGGCGGACGGCGTCCTTGTCGAGGAAGGTGAAGTTCTTGAGGGCGGCGGTCATGGGGGCGGCGACGGCATAGGTGTCGAGCACTTTGCCCTCGGTGCGGCCGGGGGCGGCGGTGTCGTCGGCGACGATGCGTGCGGTGATGGTGAAGGGGCCGTCGCCGACGTAGATGTGTTCGCCGGCCCGCTCGCCCACGGTGCCGGAGCCGTCGCCGTAGTCCCACACGACTTTGGCCTTGGGGGGGATGCCCCTGTGCTGGCTGTGGAAGCTGACGCGGGTGTACTGCACGATGTCGGCGGGGTCGGCCTTTGGGGGTTCCTTCTCCTTCGCGCCTTTCGTTTCGGGTTTCGGGTTCCGCGTTTCGCGTGCCTGGCCGCGGTCGAGCAGGAGCTGGTCTTCCTGCTCCCAGGTGAAGTATGCGAGTGGTGCGCCGCCGCGGCGTTCGGGGTGGCCTGGGCGGGCGGTTGGGGTGTGGACCCAGGCGGATTCGGGGACGACGTGCCAGCCCTGCGCCCCTGGGGGGGTCCAGCCGAGCATCATGCAGGTCTCGCCCTGGGTCTTGGCGTGGTAGTATTCGATCTTGTATTCGCCCTTGTTGAGTTCGACGTTTGCGCCGTGCTGTCCGGTGCGTCCGCCGTGGGGGTCGTGGTGGCCGGGCCAGGAGCAGAGGGGTTTGCCGTCGAGGAAGACGAACGACGCCTCGCTGGAGGCGGTGTAGATGCGGTAGCGGCCGGGCTTGTCAATCTTGAGGTAGCCGACGTAGTAGGAGGCGAAGTGGTTGTCGGGTCCGAAGGGGTTGACGCCGTGGAAAATCTTGTCCACGAAGCCCACGCCGAAGAAGTCGGCGGTGCCGAGTCGGATGGCGGAGCGGATGGGTGCTTCGCTCTCGATTGCGCCGCTGGGGCAGCGCAGGGTGTAGAGGAGGAGGCTGAGCCTGGGGGTCCAGGCGCCAGCGGGCGGGGCGGCGAGGTCGGCGGGGGCCTTGCCCGCGCCGCCATAGTAGACGAAGACGTTGCCTTTGGCCCGCAAGCCGTTGTAGGCGATGAGGGTCTCGCCGCCGCGCCTGGACCAGATGACGCGCGAGGGGAGGATGTTGTCGTGCTGGTCGGCCACGATGGCGGAACCGGTGGCGAGGTGGCCGCCGTCGTGGAAGGAGAAGGCCACGGTGTCGGCGGGCTCGGCGCTCAGGAGCGGGCGGCGGTACTCGCGGGGAATCTTCCAGTCCGCCGCGGCCAGGGCCGGAGACGCCAGAGGCCAGAGGACAGAGGACAGCAGCAGGAGGGCTCGCGAACCGAAGTGAAGGAGAGACCTGTGCCGCCTGAAGTCGCAAATCGGCAATCGGGAATCGGGAATCGAGCGTCTCACTTCACGGCTCCGGCGGCGATGGCCTTGAAGTAATCGGAGACGAGTCGCTCGAACTCTGGCGGGATGTGCTCCTCCTTGGCGTTGAGCATCTCTTCCTTGAGGTCTGCGGGGAGGCGGTGGCGGGGGTCCAGGGCGACGCCGCGTTCGCCGGCGACCTGTCGCTGGGTGTTTTGGAGGGCGTGGACGATGCGGCGCTGGGTCTCGGTGAAGCCGGCGAGGTCACCGCTGCGGGCCTGCTGCTCGGCCTTCTGCATGAGGAGGATGGCCTCGTCGAGCTCGCCGGTGGGGAGGTACATGAGGTTGGCCTTTGAGTAGATGGTCTCGGCGTTGCGTCGGACCTCTTTCTGACGGCGTTCGAGGTCGCGCATGCCGAGCTGGTTGCGTGGGGGCGCGGTGCCCTGGAGGCCGCCCTCGCCGCCGATGCCGCTCTGCTTGCCGCCGCCCGTGGCCTTGGCCTTCGATTCGGGGTTCTCCTCCTCGATGTTGCCTTCGCCGAAGGGGTCGTGGGTGCGGCGCTCCTTGGTCTCGCGGCCTTCGAGGTCCTTGGCCTTGCCCTCGACGAGTTCGCCGTTGGATTGCCCCTCGCGGCCTGAGCCGGAGCGGCCGGCCATCTCGTTGGCGTTGGGCTTCTCGTTGCCGCTCTTGCCCTTGGCGCTCCAGTTGGAGATCGGGCCATCCATGACGTCCCAGCCTGCGGGAATGTCGGCAGTTGCGGCGTTGGAGGCGGAGTCCTGGGCCTGCTCGTCTACCTCTTTTTCCTTTTCGACGAGGTCGCCGACGAGGTCCTCGAGCTCCTGCGGGAGGTCCACGAGCGGGATGTTGGGCATCTCGTTCTTGTCCCAGGCCTCCTGCTTCCACTGGATGTTGTCGGGCTTGTCCATCATCCACATTTCCATGTCGGCCATGCGCTCTTTGACCTTGTCGAGTGCGGCGAGCATGCCCTCGTCGCGGTCAACGGCGATCTCCTCGGCTGGCGCGCTCTTGGAGCCGGGGGCCTGGTTGATGTCCTCGAAGACCTCGCGCATCTCCTGGACGAGTTCGTTGCACGAGGGCACTTCGGGGAAGAGGGCGAGGTCCTTGGCCATCTGCTCGACGGCGTCCTCGATCTTCTCCTTGACTCCTTCGAGCTCGAGGGCTTTCTGGGCGAGCTCCTTGGCGGCCTCGCCGCGGTTGTCCTTGGAGCGTTCGAGCTCTTCGCTGATCTCCTTGACTGCGGCCTGGAGCTTGGAGAGGGTGTCGGCCTTGTCCTTGGCCTCCTCGATGAGCCTCTTGAGGTCCTCCATCTTCTTGGCTGCGGCGGCGACGATGGGCTCGCGGAGGTAGTCGGCGATGGCCTTGAGGTCGGCGAGCACCTTGTCCTGGGTGGGGAGTGCGGGGGAGAACTGGCCTTTTTCGAGCTTGGTGGCGGCGAGGATCATGTTCTGGCGCACTTGGCGGGCGTCCACCATCTTCGCCGCCTCGTCGAAGCGTTTGGCCTGCTCGGCGTCGGAGCGTGCGACGATGCCGGCCTCCTTGACGAGCATCTCCTTGAGCTGGAGGACTTTGGCGGTTAGCTTGTCCTGGCGCGCTGCTAGGGCGGGGTCGCCCTGGCCGCCTGCGACCTCGCTGAGGGCCTGGGTGCGGGCGCGGACCTCGCGCTGCTCGCGGATGAGCTCGTCAATGAGCGCGAAGATGTCGCGCAGCGCCGCCGAGTCCATCGCCCGCTGGAGCTGTTCGCTGCGCCCCGTGAGGCGAGTGAGGATGACGCGCTCGGTCTCCAGGGCGGCCTTGAGGGCGTCGGCGGGCTTGGCGGCCAGGGCCACGTCGCGGAGCTGTCTCACCGCCGTCACCATCTCGCCCTCGTAGAGCATGCGAAGGACGCCGCGGAGCGGCAGCTTTTCGTCCATCAGGTCAATGATCTTGCCGCTGGCGGTGCGAATCTCCTCCTGGAGGGCGACGGAGGCGTCGAGCTTATTTCGGGTTTCGGGCTTCTGCTCTCGGATTTCCCCAAGGATGCCCTCGCCGGCCTGGATGTTCTTGCGTTGCTTCTGAATGATCTGGGCGAGCTCGAGGGCGGCGAGCTTGAGGGCCTCGCGCGCCTTGTCCTTCGCCTGCTCGGGCGAGAGTATGGTCACTGTGATCGGTGCCGAACGGGTGATGCCGGGACCCGTCACGTCGTTCCAGTCGCGGGCCACGATTCTGACGGCTGCCGACTGTCCTGGCGCGACGCCCAGCCGCGCCACGGGGAGCTGATGGCTCACGGCGAGCAGCTTCTGGGTCTTGCCGTCGGCCTGCCAGTCGGCGAGGGTCTCTTCGGCTTCCTTCCTCTCGTCGGCGTCGGCCCCCTCGCCCCGCGCCCCTCGATTCACCTTGACGATGGCCGCGCTGTGCACGCCGTAGCGGTCGGTGACGCTGAACTGGAAGGGGAGGGTGGCGTCGGGCTTGACGACCACGGCCGATGGGGGCGACTCGATGGTGATCTCCGGCGGCTCGTCGGCCAGAAGCTCGATGTCCCGCTCGACGGGCTTGCCGTCGAAACCGACCGTGTCGGTGAGCTCGATGCGGTAGCTGCCCTGGGCCGTGACGGGGAAGGAGGCGGCGACGGTTTTTTCCGCCTCGACCGCCATCGCCACGGGCTCCTTGAGGCTGGAGACGGTGAGACGGGCTTTGGCGATGGGCTTGGAGCAAGTCGCGCGGATGCCGACCAGCGAGCCGGCGAGCGCCCGCACGGTGCCGGCGTCCTGGGTGGCGGCCGGCAGCCCCGTGTAGGCGGGCGGGGTGAGCGTGAGCTTCATCTCGGTGACGGCCGGCCGATGGTGCGCGGTGATGCGATAAGAGCGCGACTCGGCGTCGCCCGCGACCACGTGGTAGTCGAACGTGTGAGCCACATCGGGGATGAGGCATTGGAAGAGGGCGGGCTTGTCGCCCGTGGGGCGCATCACCGCCGCCTGCTCCTGGTCGTTCTCGGGGCGGTAGATGAGCATCGCGCCGTCGGGCAGCTTGCCCGACAGCTCAGCCGCAATCGTCACCGCATCGCCCACCAGCACGTTCTGGTCCTTCGGCGTCACGTCCACGATCCGCGTGCGCGTCAGCGGCGGCACGCCCGCGAAGGGCATGAGCACGCGGGCGAGGGCATTGGCGAAGTGGCGGGGGTACATGACGCCGTAGCCGGTGAGGAGCGCGATGACGAGGGCCGCGGCGCCCAGCAGCGCGCCCAGGCGCCGCTTGCTGATGGCCGCGGAGAGGTCGAGCTTCGCCGCGTCCGAGCTCCCCTCCTCCACCACCGCATGGATGAGCTCCGAGGCCTCGGGGTCGTCCTCCCGCGCCAGCAGGAGGGCGTTGATCATCCGGTTGTCCACGTTGGGGAACTTCGCTTCGACCTTGACGGCCATCCGCTCAGCCGTCAGCGGCTCGCGCAGGAGCCGCGCCCCCCACCTCACCACGGCCGCTGCCAACCCAACCAGTCCCGCGAGGGCCGCCAGGCGCACGAGCATTGGCAAGTGAACGAGGTTGTCGAGCGCCATGGCTGCGCCCAGCGCGAGCAGCACCGCGGCGACGAACAGCCCCGCCGCCTCGCCGAACCACACGCCGCGCTGGTGGTCCTGGAGGACCTCCAGCCGCCGCCTCAGCCGCCCGGCCGAGGCCGTGATCTGCTCCTTGGGAACCATTGCGTGCTCCTGAGTCAGCCGTCAGCCGCGGGCCCGTCGGAAACCCACGCGCAAACCCCCTCCGCCCCCGGCGCTCGCTGAGCGAGCCCGGACTGCCACCGTCCTTGCCAACTGCTATAAGTATACCCTCCTAAGCCCTTACGTCAAACGATTTTGGGCCGGGGGCGGGCCCTACCCGCGACGTGTTCCGTCGAGGCACGCTTGATGGCCGGCTTCTCAACCAGTGCGGGCCGCTCCCCAGCCCCACGTGCCAGTAGGCGGGAAACTCCTTGCGACGCCGAGGCCAGACCGCCGGAGTCCTCACATCGCTTCCGTTGCCCAGTGACTTAGCTCGACTTTCGCCATCAGGCGGTCAGCCGGGGAACGAAGCCGATAGGGTTAGGCTCACTCGAAGCGGGTGCCCCGGTTTCTGACGCGGCCATTCCCGCAACAGGGCGCGATGGAATTGGCTCGGTCAGGATGTCGTGCCGGGCCGCCGCGAGCATGTCGGAGAAGGTGACGCGCTTCTTGGGATACCACGGCCGGCTCCGCACCCAGGCCCCAGGGTCCCCAACGTGGCGTGCAAACCAGGCGATGTTCAGCGAGTAAAGGGCCAAGAGCAGGCGGGGCGAGGGGAGCTTGGCCCCCTTGACCCGCGGGGCAGCGGGAAGGCCACCGGGCAGCGCAGGAACGGCAGGCGCATCACCACCCCCAGCGTCACCCACTTGTGGCCAGGGCTCACCTCCGCTCGCCGCCGGCTCGAGCGCACCGCATCGCGGTGCATCCCCACCCCCACCACCCAGGGGCCGT
>Ga0101944_10001748_pt1 | contig 41580 bp, 25 predicted proteins | sample DewCreD2012metaG_FD_75245 | JGI IMG/M metagenome (GOLD analysis project Ga0101944, IMG submission 75245) | Hot spring sediment bacterial and archeal communities from British Columbia, Canada, to study Microbial Dark Matter (Phase II) - Dewar... ... | reverse complement strand
CAATTCCTGTTGCGGGGCCTGGAAAAGGTCGATGGGGAGTGGTCGTTGTGGTGCACGACCCACAATCTGCTCAAACTCTATGCAGCCCGGCCTGCATGAGAAAGGCGAATCGGTGAACTCGACTGGTCTCAGGCCTGCCTCCGAGCCCAAGCTGGGATCTCTGCTCCCCATCCGATCCATACCTGAAACCTGAATCCGGTGATCATCGACAGCCAAAGCAGTAAACGGCCCCTTTCAACGAAAACTTGGACAGACTCCTAGCATAGCTAGGAGTTTTGGAAATATTGGGAAAGAAATTACCCAATTGGATCGGACCGCCCCATGCATCGTTTTGAGGGGCCAAAGTCCCGTATCCTAAGTATGCGATGGCCCCACGGTGTTCTGGCTGGGTCCTATTCGGGGGAAGCGCTTGGCTCAAAGCAGAGGAAAATCTAGGCCGGCAACCGAGGGGATCCTATCTCCTCCTGTTTCTGTGTACCTTCGTCCAAAGGATCACAGCGGCTGCGGGGACAAGAAGAATCGCCCATGTGTTGCACCAGCCCGAAGCGACAAGGGAATTCTCGCCAGATGATTCAGCCTCTGCATTGGCTGTGGCTGAATATCCGCCTTCGGACTTGCACTCCGTGTCTTGTAAGTCGGGCAGCCCGTCGCAGTCGTTGTCCAGACCGTCGGTGCACGATGGGCTCCCCTGGGGTCCCTCCGCGGCGCCCGGGTTGACTCCCGGGTTCGAATCGTCGCAGTCGATTTGCCCGCAGGCTCCACCTTGGTACGAGTACCCATCCCCGTCTTGATCCACGCAGAGCCGGGCATAATGATATCCCATGTCCACCTGTCCGTCATCGAACTCCTGATCTGTCCGCGTGGTGAACGCCTCCCACCCCCATGGGTCGGTCGCAGGATCGCCTGCATCAAGGCAAGGACTGGACTGGGGTTGTCCTGCAGCCGTCTGGCTCAGGTAGTACGCGCCTGAAGGCCCGGGCACGAAAAGAGGATCTGAGTCGATATTCCCCTCCCCGGGCCATCCTCCCTCAACGTCGGAGTAGACCACGGAAATCGAACCTGCGGCAATCGAGATTTCAGGCCCTTCGTTGAAAGCCGAATCTCCCCAGAGAATCGAATTGGCGACGTTTACGGAGCCTCCGTCGATATAAATCGCCCCCCCATAGTACGCCTGATTCAAGGAGAAGGTTGAATTGATAACCGTTGTATGTCCGAACGAGTACGAGAAGATCCCGCCTCCCCATATGGCGTTGTTTTCAGTGATCAGAGAGTTGGTGACCCGAGTCTCTCCAAAGTCACAGATCCCACCCCCTGAATGGGAGGCATGGTTTCCCGAGATGACACAGTGGCTGATGAGGTTCAGCCCCCGGCACAAGAGACCACCCCCGATCATATCTCCCGCTCGATTGTCCAAGATTTGGGAATTGAGAATCTGCGAATCTGAGCAGGAAATGCCTCCACCGGTAGTCCCGAAATTCTCTTTCACCACACAGTCAGAAATTAGACATCCTGCACAGTTGATTCCCCCTCCTCCTCCCGGGTTGCTGAAGGTTTTATAGTCTCTGTATTCGAGAGAATTCCCGACGATGCCGCAATTCGTGATCGTAGACCCACTGCAGTAAATCCCGCACCCGTTCCCGTACCTCGTCGTGTTGTAGCTGACGGTCGTGTTTGTAACAACAAGTGTTGCATCCTCCGAACCATAGATCCCGCCGCCGAAGAAGCGGCCGGCGTTCTCCGTGATGGTACAATTCTGGATTCTCAGAAAAGAACCTGCACAGAAGACCCCACCCCCCATCTCTGCTGAACCGTTCCGAATCGTCAGGCCCTCCAGGAGGGCGCCATTTGCTGCGACGTTCTCGATGGTCACAACCGGTCCCGATGCATTTCCATCGATCACCGTCACATCGGCCCCATCGGCCCCCACAAGAGCGACAGCCTTGCCGTTGAAGTTTACGTTTTCCGTGTAAATCCCCGGAATCACCATGCAGGTGTCTCCGTCTTGAACCCGTGGGTCGTCGAAGCATTCCTGAACCGCCAGGAAATCTCCTGCTCCGCCCTGGTCTACAATCCATATGGTCTGAGAGAAGGCAACCCAGGGAACGGCCATGCAAGCGAAAGAGCTGAGAGCAACGGCGAACAGACCTTTCACGACAGACCCCTCCTTCTTCCATTGAGACTTGAGATACGAGACAGCATAGCCGGTGTATCTGTCACTCCAGTCCAAACTCTCCGGTATCGATCCATTCGTTCTTAAGAACGATCCACCAGTCGTCGGCGAGGCCCTTGAGGACGTAGTCGTAGGGAAGCCAGCCGTAGCCTTTGGCGCCCCAGCTTTGACCCCAGGAGTTGCGGATGAGAAGAGCGCCTGTCGTGGACTTGCCGGAGTCGGGGTTCGCAATTTTCATTTTGTCATCGTAGCCCACGGCCATGACCGCGTGGCCGCCCAGGGCCCTCTCTCCTCGACCCGGAAACGGGATCTTGCCGTCGTCTTCAGCCTGGGAGATCGAGTCGTAAACGGTAAACCCGAACATGGCGGGGATTTGGGCAGCGAGCGTGGTCTTGATCTGCCCGAGCAGGGCGTCGCGGGTAGTCCCGGGCGGGTCGAGGCGGATGTACTGAAGGGTCTGGTAGCTCTGGGCAAAGGAGTAGCAGAATGCTGTGGGCTCCTTGTCGAACTTTTTCACGTCGTAGGGCCAGTACTCTTCCGGGGGCACACCGAAAAGGACCATGGCCTGCATGGTCGAGCGCAGGTATGCGCCGGTATCGCCTTTGAGATGGAGAAGGTTTCGAGTGACCTTGTAGAGGAAAAGGCGCGAGGCGTCCAGGTGTCTGCCGAAAGCCTTGCGCTCATGGTATTCGATGAGCCCCACCCCTGCCTGGGCCGTGCAGGACCCAAGGTCGCCCTGGTCCTCTACGGGCGAGCACCATTTGGTGAGATCGGTCGAGGCCGGCAGTTTGGACTTGGTCGCTCGGAGGACTCCGACTTTTTCGAGCATGGCGTGAGGCGAATCGGTCTGATTCAGGCGCTTGAGCCTTTGGGGGAGCGTGCGGGTTTCCACGGTGAAGTCCCGGATGTCCGGATAGTCCGGCAGCCAGCCCATGCGGTAGCGGAAAGGTCGTGGTTCAGGGGATGCCGACATGGGAGCCTCCTTTATTGAGCGGGGGACGGACACGACCAGGGGTTGCAGATACGGCGGAGCGTGACCAACCAATAATTCACTCGCCGAGCCAAATGCAAGAGATTTTTATCGAGATTGTGGACTTGGCCGACTCGGGGAGAGCGAATCCCAAGAGCGGATCACCTGGGCAAACCGGAGTGGACTCCTGGAACCAAGGGGAAAACCTTTTCCGATTATAGGCTGGCAAATACTCACCCCCATTTGTTCTGGCAGCCATAAATTGCAGAATTTGGGACGTAAAAAAGAGTCTCCAAAGCAATTTTTCAGTGAAAAATCAACAAGTTAAAAATAAGCAAGCCAACCTCTCAAAAAGCCGTCCCTTGTGGCACAGACATTGCTTTCAGATAGGCCCAAACCGAAGCCTGGCCACGAGCAACTGTGTACCACGGGAAAGGAGGCTAGTAAGGATGAAAAAGGTGCTGTTCCTTATAGGCGTTCTCGCCATACTCATGCCGGCCTGGGCGAGTGCTGTGCCCTGGCAGGTCGGAAACTCCGTGACCATCGGGTTGTCGAACAATATCAACTCGGACCCAGCGAACAAGTGGAATGACATCGGCGGGTACGGGGGTCTTTTCACTGTAACCGATACCACAAGCGGCGTCTCCATCCAGACGTTTTGTTTGGAGCTGGACGAATATGTGTATCTTAACACGACGTACTATGTTGCCGACGTGGATGACGACATTGCTATGGGTGGTGGCCGCAACACGGACGCCGGTGACCAGCTAAGCGGCGCAACCAAGTGGCTCTACTCCCAGTTCCTGCAGACCCCGGCCAACTACAATGCGGCCGCCGTGCAGTTGGCCGTCTGGGTTCTCGAAGACGAGTACGCGGATAAAACGAACTTCAGTTGGTCTTACTGGGGTTCAACGGGGACGCAGGCCCTCTCCTATTACAATCTGGCCCTCGCAAACGCCGGCTCGGCCCCTGGGAACATTTTGGCGCTGGATCTCGTTGATGCGCAGGGGCGGCGCGTGCAGAGCTACCTGATCGCTGCGCCCGTTCCCGAGCCTGCCACGATGCTTCTTCTCGGAACCGGCCTTCTGGGGCTTGCCGGGTTGAGGAGAAGGCTGACCGTAACCGTATAAGAAAGGCCGCTTGCGGCTCGGCCGGGCTCGACTTGGGCCCGGTCAGTGGTTGGACGATACCGGCCGGCCGAGAGGCGACACACACGGGGCCTTTTCTGAAAAAGAGCCGTCCGGGGAATTCCCCCGGGCGGCTCTTTTCATGTCCGGGCCTTGATGTTCCGATCTCTATGGTATAGGCAAGGATTCTGGGCGCCGGCTGTCGAGCTCGGCTTAGCTGAACCTGAAAGATTCCAAACCATTGGTTTGGCTGCCAGCAGATGGTAGGATAAGACAGCCTTGGGCGAGCGGCTCCCCAAGGAAAGTCCATACCCCGAAACGGAGGGTTTTCATGTACCGGATTGTCGCGATCGCTCTTGCGGTTCTCATCGGGTGCGCGGGCTGCGGCGGAGACAAGGCCAGCAAGGTGGAAAAGTTCCTTTCGAGCGGCAAGGAATACGCCGAAAAGGGCAAGTTCGCCGAGGCCGCGATCCAGTTCAAGAACGTAATCCAGCTCGATCCGAAGAACGCGGAGGCCCATTACAGGCTTGGGGTTGTGTCGCTCAAGCTCGGCAAGTTCCAGGAGGCCTACCAGGCTTTTGCCGAGGCCGTGCACCTGGATCCCGAGAACCGGGACGCGAGAGTGCAGCTTGCGAACCTTTACCTCCTCTCCCGGCAGTCCGAGGAGGCGGCCGAGTCGGCCAAGATTCTTCTGGAGAAAGACGATAAGGATTGGCATGCGTGGGTGATCCTGGGAAACGCTCGGCTGCTTGAGAAGAACTTCGAGGAGGCCGAAAAAGCCTTTGCACGGGCTCTGGAGCTTGCGCCGAACGAGATGCTGCCGAGGTTCGCCCGAGCCAAGTATCTCGAGGTGAAGGGCTCCGTGGCCGAGGCAGAGGCGGAGTACCGCAAGCTCATGGACGAGTTCCCGGATTCCATGGAGGTCGAGCAGGCTCTGATCGGGCTTCTGGCCAGGCAGGGCAAGAGAGAGAGCATCCTGGAGGTGGCCAAGGCGGCGGCAGAAAAAGCTCCGGACAACCTAGCTCGCAAGCGCGCTCTGGCTCAAGTGTACTTCGACCAGGGCATGCTCGACGAGGCCGCAGCCGTGGCCCGGGGCGTTCTCGAAAAGGAGCCCAAGACCGGGTGGGCCGAGCTTCTTCTCGGGCGCGTCCATCTGGCCCAGGGCCGCAAAGAAGAGGCGGCCAAGGCATTCGAAGCCGCTGTAAAGAACGAGCCCAAGAGCATCCTCAACCGCGTGGCCCTTGCGGATTTTCAGATCAATGAAAACCGGCTGGAAGAAGCGGAAAAGGTCGTGCGCTCCATCCTGGAGGACGACCCTGGAAACCCGGAAGGGCTCGTGCTCCGGGGCAGGATCGACATTGCGAAAAAGGATCTTCCAGCGGCTCAGAGGCGTTTCGAGGAGGCTGTGCAGCGGGCGCCCTCCATGGCCATGGCCCACCATTTTCTGGGGGTTACCCACGCCATGCGGGGAAACGACAACCTCGCAATCCAGAGTCTCAAGAAGGCTCTGGATCTCGACCCCCGAATCGACATGGCCCGCAAGGCCCTGGGAAACCTCTACCTCGAAAGCGGCCAGCCGGAGCTCGCCGAGGAGGTCCTGAAGCCCCTGGTTTCGGGCAGGCACTTTGACCGGGGTGCGGTGCTCCCCTATGCCGAGGCCCTGCGGCGCCTCAAGCGGTATGACGAGGCGCGGTCCTTCCTTGATGGGCTGTTGAGGGACCACCCGTCGGACCGGGATCTTTTGCTTGCCGATGGCAGGCTTCTTTTGAGCGTGGGCAAGGCTGAGGAGGCAGTGGAGTCGTACCGCAAGGCCCTGGCTCAGGACCCGACCTCGCAGGAGGCCGTGATCCGGATTGCCGAAGTGACGCTCGCCAAGCAGGGACCTGAGGAGGCGCGCAAATGGATCGAGTCGCACCTGGCGGACATGAAGGAAAAGGCGGTCTTCCTCAACATGCTCGGCAAGATCTCGTTCGTGCAGAACCAGCTGGATCAGGCGGAAGAGTATCTCAAGAAGTCGATCGAGGAGAACCCGAACCTCTTGGATACCTATGTGACCCTGAGCCAGGTCTATGTGCGCAAGGGATCGCAGGAGAAGGCTCTCGAGCTTTACCAGGACCTGGCCAAAAAGAAGCCGGACAGCCCATCGGTTCTGATGCTGACCGGCATGCTCCTTGAGTCCATGGGCAGGACCGAGGAGGCCATGAAGCAGTATGAAGATGCGTTGAAGCTGGACGCCGAGTTCGGGCCGGCAGCGAACAATCTTGCCTGGCTGTTGATCGAAAAGAAGAACGATCCGGACAAGGCCCTGGTTCTCGCCGAGACGGCTAGGAGAAAGATGCCCGAAAGTCCTTTTGCCGCGGACACGCTCGGATGGGTATACGCCAAGAAGGGGTTCCACCAGAAGGCGGTAAATCTTTTCAACGAGGCCCTCGGGCAAATCCCGAACAACCCCACCGTGCACTACCACCTGGGATTCTCGCTCGCCGCCCTGGGGGAGAAGGACAAGGCTCGGGCGAGCCTGGAAAAAGCGCTTTCCATCAACCCGAAGTTCCCGGAGGCCGAAAAGGCGAGGGAGTTGCTGGCCGAGGTGTCAGTGAGCAGATAAATCCGATGGAGGGATACGCTCCGCGGTGCACACGCCGGTTTCGCGGCCATGACGGAGCATGGCCCTCCATCGGGAACGGCCACGAGGGACCGTGGCCCTCCGGGTCTTGAAGCCGGAATGAAAAAGCCTTTGGAGGCAAGGTGCTTCCAGAGGCTTCGTTCTTCCCAGAGGGATTCCCCGAGAGTCCAGATTCCTTCCTTTTACAGCGCCAGACGCTTCCTGCCCACCATAGCCAACCCGAGCAACCCAGCTCCCATAAGCAAGAGTGTTGCGGGCTCAGGCACCGCCACGCTCAGGGTGATGCCATCGTTGAAGTAGTGGCAATCCGGGTCGAAACCGAAGCCGAAGATCCCGTCGGCTGCGTATGCTGAGAAAAGAGCTGGGTCGATTGCAATTGCAAGGGTATGATGCATGTCATCCGGATCCGAATAGTCGAGGAGCAGGGGCCCCTGCCCAGCAAATTCGTCTGCTGGATCCTCACCGTCAGTGGCCTCAGCCACCCCGATAACAGAGGGAGTGTCGAGGAAATGAATGAAAAGATGGTCGTTGTCCTCGCCAATCCAGTCGTTGATATCCTGAATGGTCAGGGTCACGCTCACCACCTCCGCACCCGCCAGTTCAGGAGCGTTGATACCCCAAACATAAAAGTACGGATGCGACAGATCGTATAGGTCAGCGGGAGTTGGCTGGAAACTATACTCCAAGGCGAACGCAGCCGGCGAAAACACCCCGAGCAACGCCAGCGCGCAAAGGGCTGTCAACGTCTTCTTCATTTTCCTGACCTCCAAACTGTTTAGATTTTACAAAGATAGTGAGCCCTTGTTTCTTCGCAGTATGTTGTGAATCCGACAAGATTGAAGCCAGCATGATCTGTGCCAACTGCACATGACCGATCTCCCTTGAAATAACTATGCGTTTTCTCTATGTTTTATCCTTCAGCACATATCGCCCCCCCATTTTCCGCCCCTTCCCTATGGAAAACTATTTCCACTTCTGGGCAAGCATCTATCTCCAGCTCCTTCTCACAAAAAAATAAAAAGCCCTACTGCTCGGAGCCGTCCGCCTGAAAAAAAGGTTCTTGACTTTCACCTTTTTTTCACCTAGTCTAAGAGCAGGTTCGGGACTCGGGGGTCACCGAGAGAAAGAGCGCCCCCGCCCAGGCCAAAACACGGAGAAGAGCAAACCATGATGACCGCGCGGCAGAAGGAGGTCTACTCGTTTCTCCGGCAATACATGCGGGAGAACGGGACGGCGCCCACGTACGAGGAGATCCGCAGGCATTTCGGGTTCCGTTCCTACAACTCGGTCTTCAAGCACCTGAGGCAGCTCGAGAGCCGCGGCTTCCTCGCAAGCCCGGGCAAGCACCGCAAGCAGGCTTTCCGGCTCACCGAGCCTGAGGGTTTTTCGGCCATGGCCGCGGCTGCGGCCGCAGTGGGCGCAGGGGTCCGGCTTCCCTTGCTCGGCGTGGTGGCAGCGGGCCGGCCGATCGAGGCACTGGAGAACCGCGACACCGTGGAGGTGCCCGAGAGTTTTCTCGGCTCGGGCGAGCACTTCGCGCTCCGGGTCCGGGGCGATTCCATGGTGGAGGACGGCATCCACGACGGCGACATCATCCTCGTGCGCAGGCAGGCGAGCGCGGAAAACGGCCAGACCGTGGTGGCTCTCATCGGAGGCAGCGAAACCACGGTCAAGCGGTTCTACCGAAGGGGTGCGCGCGTGGAGCTCAGACCGGCCAATCCGGCCATGAAACCCATCGTCGTGGAGGCGGCCCGGGTGACGATCCAGGGCGTGGTGGTGGGATTGATTCGGAAATATTAGACATCCGAAACCTGGACGCCCGAAAATTGGACGCCCGGCACCTGGATCTGCTCCATGGAACGGGAAATTCTCTTCCTCAAGATCCCTTGTTTCCCGATCGCTCTGGAGAGGGCGCGGGACCCTTCGCTCCGGAGGCGGCCGGTAGCGGTCTGCCAGGCCGGCACGGGCGGCCAGGGCCTGCTTCAAGCGGTCTCGGCCGAGGCGAGGCAGGAAGGGCTTTTCAAGGGCATGCCGAGGCGGCAGGCCCTGGAGCGGTGCCCGGGGCTCAAAATCGTGCGGCCGGACCCGGCACTCTACCAGAGGGCGGCGAACGCTCTTTTCGGCCTCCTTTCGAGCTACTCTCCTCTTGTCGAGCCAACGCGGCCCGGAGCGCTTTTTCTCGATCTCAGCGGCACGCGGCGGCTTTTCGGCCCGGCCAGGGATCTTGCCTGGAAGATCCGCGGGGAGGTTCTCAAGCGCCTGGACATGGACCCCCATCTCGGCATAGCCACGAACAAGCTCCTGAGTCGCATTGCGGCCAAGGTCCTTACGGCCTCGGGCCTGTGTGACGTGTTTCCGGGCGGGGAGAGCCATTTTCTCGGACCCCTCGAGGTCGGGTTTCTGCCGGCGGCCCGGCCCCCGGAGCGGGCCGAGAGGCTCAGGGAACTCAATATCCGGCGGGTGGAAGATCTGCTTGCGGTTCCGCTGCCAGCCCTCGAGGTGGCTTTCGGCTCTGCCAGCGTCTCGCTCTCCCTGTACCGGCAGGCCCGGGGCCTGGACGCCTCGCCGGTCAGGCCGCCCCGGCAGGCGCCCCGCGTGACCGAGGAGGAGACGCTCGTTGAGGAAAGCAACGAGGACGCTTTCCTGCTCGCTGCGCTCCAGGGGCTTGCCGAGGGGGCGGGTCGCAGGCTCAGGCAGGCGGGCGTCCTGGCGCGCAGGATGGAGCTGGAAGTGCAGTACGGGGACGACGTGATCGCGGCCGGCTCGACCCGGCTGACCCCGCCGGCCGATCTGGACGCGCGGCTCGCCGAAGCTGCCCGGGGCCTATTCGAGCGAGTGGTGCGGCGGAGGGTGAGGCTCCGCAGGATCGCTCTCCACTGCGCGGATCTCGTGCCCGTGCCCAGGCAGCTTTCGCTGTTCGGGCCTGAGGAGCTGGCCGGGTGCTGCGGCCACGAGGGACCGTGGCCCTCCATCGGGGTTTCCCCTGGAGGGACGCGCTCTGTCGCGTCCGTCTTGAGGGCCTTGCGGTTTGTCCCGTATGGCGGCCGAAAAAGAGGCGGCCATGACGGAGCATGGCCCTCCATCTTGGAGGGACGCGCTCCGTCGCGTCCGGGAGAGGCCCTCCGACAAAGGGCCCTGCAGGAGGCTCTGGACCAAATCCGCGACCGCTTCGGCAAGGGGGCGATCAGGAAAGGAGATATTGGAGGGACGCGCTCCGTCGCGTCCGTCTTGTGAGGGTATGTGCTTCGCCTCGGCGACCTCGTCCGCAAGATTCCCGGGGCCTAATCACACGTTTTGCGGCCATGACGGAGCATGGCCCTCCATCGGGGGATGATCGGCCTCTCGGGCCTGCGGCCACGGGGGACCGTGGCCCTCCACCGGTTTTTCCCATTGGAGGGACGCGCTCCTTCGCGTCCGTCTTGAGCCCCTTAACGGCCTGGGGTCATAACGTCAAGCGTTAACACTGAGGGACCAAAAGACATGGCCTTCATCCCTCTTGCCTGTCATTCGCACTTCAGCCTGCTCTGGGGCACGGCATCGCCCGAGGCGCTTTGCAGGCGCGCTGCAGAGTCGGGCGTGCGCGCCCTCGCTCTCACGGACCGGGAGGGCCTTTACGGCGCGATCTCATTCTGGGAAGCTGCCCGCGAGCACGGGGTAAGGCCCCTTCTGGGAGCGCAGTTCCCGCCCGAAACCGGCCGCGACCCGGCCGCAGCAGGGGGGCCGGCCTGGAACTCAGCCGGAAGCCCGAACCCGGGCCGCGCCGACAGCCAGCGAGGCGCCGCCCGCCGGAGGGCCGCGCCCGTCCTTGTTCTTGCTGCCGGCCGCCGCGGCTGGCGCCGCCTCTCGCGCCTTCTCACCTGCCACCACCAAGCGCAGGCCAGGAGCCGGGCGCGACGGAAAGCGAGTGCGGACACGCACGAGCCTGGGCACGATCAGGACCGCGCCTCGTCCAGCCCGTCCAGTCTTTGTGCTCCGAAGTTTTCCGCACGCAAGGGCTTCGACGCCCGGAAGGCACAGGGCCCATCGAACGCGGTTCTCCCCCGCGAGTTCGTGCCCCTGCCGGAACGCCGAGACCCAAGTCAGAGCACCCTTCGCCCCTGGGCGCTCGGCCACCTCGGCCACCGAGACCTCTGTTCCCCCGCATCCTCGGCCTGTATGCCTCGGCGGGAGGGACGCCCTGAACTGGCGGCGAAGAACCCGGAAGAAGCCCGCGAACTGCGCGCTTTCTCTCTCTTTCACGCCTTGTGCGAGGACCGCGACGGGCTCGTGGTTCTCAGCCCGGATACGGACTTCCTCGAGGCCCTGGCCCGCGCGTCCGGGCCCGAGGATCTGGCCGTGGCCCTCTACCCTTTCGGCCCGCAGAGGGAGCGGATCCGGTTCAGCCGGCGCGCAGGAATCCCCCTTGTCGCGGCGGCGCCCGTGTATTTCCTGGAACCCGCAGACCACGCCTTTCACAGGCTCCTCAGGGCCGTCTCCCTCTGCACCAAGCTCGACCGGGTGCCGGACAGCCAGATGGCCCCCGAGTGGGCCTGGTTTCAGGGGCCCGAGCGCTGGACCGAGCGCTACCTCCACTGTCCCGAGGCCTTGCAGGGCATGGAGCGCGTCGCGGAAAGGTGCCGCATGGACGACCCCCCCTGGGGCGGATGGGTGTTTCCCTGCTACGAGAGTCTTGGCGAGGAGGAGGCGTTCGCGCTTCTCGAAAAAAAGGCCCGCTCCGGCGCGCTCGCCCGGTACGGCGCCAGCGGGGCCGCTTCAATGGCTGTCGAGGAAAGGCTTCGCCGCGAACTCGGTCTCATCCGGGCCAAGGGGTTCGCCTCGTATTTTCTCGTGGTCGAGGACATCGTCAAGCACTTTCCGATCACCTGCGGCCGCGGCTCTGCGGCGGCGAGCCTGGTCTCGTACTGCCTGGGCATCACCCACGTGGACCCGATCCGGCACGATCTTTTCTTCGAGCGCTTTCTCAACGAGGGCAGGACCGACCCGCCGGACATCGACGTGGATTTCCCTTGGGATGAGCGCGACGCGGTGCTCTCGTATGTGCTCGACAAGTACGGGCCCGAGCATTGCGCCATGGTGGCCAACCATGTGGGCTTCGGCCTGAGGGCCGCGATCCGGGAGGCGGCCAAGGTGTACGGAGTTCCTGAGGAGGAAATCCAGGACAGGCTGCGCCACCTGCGCTTTTTCTGGGATCCTTCGTTCGAGCGCGAGAGGCTCGAGAGGGACCCGGCCTTGAAGAACCGCTTCCTCGAAGACCCCTGGCCCGAGATCCTTGGGTGGGCCGGCCAGCTGGAGGGCATGCCGCGGCATCTTTCGGTCCACTGCGGCGGTGTGGTCGTCACACCCGACCCCCTGCCTGAGCGCGTGCCGGTCGAGCGGGCGGCCAAGGGCGTGCCGGTCATCCAGTGGGAAAAGGATGGAGCCGAGGCGGCCGGTCTGGTGAAGATCGACCTTCTGGGAAACCGCTCCCTGGCCGTGATCCGGGACACCCTGGAGCGGCTGCGGGCGAGGCGGGCAGAGGGCGAAGAGGGCGAAGGCAGCGAGGCTGGAGGCTGTGGCGGCGCTGGGGGTGCTGGAGGCGGTGCCGGCGAGACCATCGGGACCAGCGGAACCGGCAAGACCAGCGGGACCGGCAAGACCAGCGGGACCGGCAAGACCAGCGGGACCGGCAAGACCAGCGGGACTGGCAAGACCGGCGGGACTGGCAAGACCAGCGGGACTGGCAAGGCCGGCGGAACCAGTAGGGCCAGCGGGAACGGCCGGACCAGCGGGGCCGGCGGCGAGGCTCAAGGCAACGAAGACGCCCGGCGCGGCAGCGGGTCCGCCCTCCCTCTGGCCTACGACTCCTTCGACCCTGTGGACGACCCGGCCACCCAGGCCATGCTCGCTCGCGGAGACACGGTGGGCGTTTTCTACGTGGAAAGCCCGGCCATGCGGCAGCTCCTGAAAAAGACGGGCCGCGGCGATTTCGCGCACTTGGTCGTGCTCTCGAGCATCATCCGACCGGCGGCGAACGAGTTCATCCGGGAATACGTCCGCCGCGACCGGGGCGGCGCGTACCAGCCCCTGCACCCGCTCCTGGAGACGATTCTCGAGGAAACCCACGGAATCCTCTGCTACCAGGAGGACGTCTCCAGGGTCGCCATGGCGCTGGCCGGCTTTGACGCCGTTCAGGCGGACGAACTCAGAAAAATCCTCTCCAAAAAGCACCGGCACCGGAGACTCGCAGACCTGAAGGGGCGGTTCTTCGAGGGCGCGGCGGCGCGGGGCGTTCCACAGCGGGTCGTCGAAGAAGTCTGGAGAATGATCCTGAGCTTCCAGGGGTACTCCTTCTGCAAACCCCACTCAGCGAGCTACGCAATGGTCTCCTTCAAGTCCTGCTATCTCAAGGCGCATCACCCGGCCGAGTTCATGGCCGCGGTGCTCTCCAACCAGGGCGGCTACTACACCACGCAGGCTTACCTTTCCGAGGCCCGCAGGATGGGACTGCGCCTGCTCGCGCCGGACGTGAACGAAAGCGAGTACGCCTATACAGGAGCGGGCCGCGCCGTGCGCGTTGGACTCATGCAGCTCAAGGGCGTGCGCCGGAACTGCCTGGAGGCGCTCCTCGAGGAGAGGAGGCGGCGGGGGCCGTTCCGGTCTCTCGAGGATTTGCTGAGAAGGGTGGAAATCGACCCGTCGGAGGCGCGGATCCTCGTCAAGGCGGGCTGCCTGGATTCTGTGGCGGGCGGCCGGACCCGGCCCGAGCTCGTCTGGCAGGTTCTGGCGTGGGAGGCGGCAAGACGGGGGAAAGGCCAAAGGACGGAGGTCAAAGGGGAAAGGGGGAGGACAAAGGGGCAGGTGCCACCAGAAGAGGGAATGCAACCTAGGCGCGAGGCAGCTCTTCTGGAGGAATGGGCCGAGGGGGCCGGGTATTCCCGTGGGGGCAAGGCCAGTGGCTGGGACGTGCTCGATGGCCGGGACATGCAGCAGAGGGCCGGGATTGCTTGTGTAGAAGCGGGGACCGGGCGGCGCTATGCCGGCCTCTCGGTCTCGGCCGGAGCCAGAACGCGCCGGCGCGCCGCAAGCCCACTGCCCGCGGCAAGCCTCTTCGAGGAGACCTTCGAGCCTCCCCGAGCCGCGCCTTACGACGAGGTCACTTGTCTCAGGCACGAGCTGCAAACCCTGGGCGTCCTCGTTTCCCGGCATCCCCTGGAGCTTTTCAGGCCCTGGCTGGAGCGGTTTCCGCTGGTGCCTGCGGCTCGGCTGGCAGACCATGTGGGCCGGACCGTGCTCGTGGCAGGATGGTTCGTTACGGCCAAGACCGTGCTCACCCGGAAAGAGGAGCCCATGGAGTTCGTGAGCTTCGAGGATACGACCGCTCTGTACGAGACGACTTTCTTTCCCCGCGCCTTCGACCGGTTCTCCACCTTGCTCACCCCCACGAAGCCTTTCATCCTGCGGGGTCGCGTGGAGGAAGATTTCGGAGCGGTCTCGCTTGCCGTGGAAGAAGTCCTGACACCCCAGGCGGCGTGGCCACGCTGAGAAGGGAAGACGGACGCGACGGAGCGCGTCCCTCCAAGGGAAAACCCCGGTGGAGGGCCACGGTCCCTCGTGGCCGCGGGAGAATCCACCATTCAATGGAGGGCCATGCTCTGTCATGGCCGCCTCTTCTTCGGCCGCCATAGGGAACAACCGGCAAGGCCCTAAAGACGGACGCGACGGAGCGCGTCCCTCCAAGGAAAAACCCCGGTGGAGGGCCACGGTCCCTCGTGGCCGCGGGGGGATGCGGGCGTGGCAATCCCAAACACGGACGCGACCGAGCACATCCCTCAGGAGGCCAAAGGGAGTGGCTTTCACCACAGGGGCAGAGGAAGACCCCTATCCGTAAAATGAAGGACTGACCCCAAATGAAGCGTTGACAGGCTTCATCAAGCCGTGATACCTTCCCCGGACCGTTTCACGGAGGTCCCGAAAAACAAAGGGATAGGAAAGGAGCGAACAATGGGTCAGGCAAAGCCAATGCGGCGTGGGACAGGGGGTCGGGCCACCTCCTGGATTCCGTTGCTCTCGGTTCTGGCCGCTGTCCTCGTCGCATGGGGCTGCACCGACAGCGATACGGAATTCCCGCCAGACGACAAACCCGGCACTCAGATCGGCCACAACAAGAGCATAACCTACACCGCCGACAGCGACTTTGACCTCGGGACCCTATCTTCAGTCGAATATGATACTGTGCACAATCAGTTGCAGCTTCCTATTGCGTCGATCCAAACTTTTCCCACCATGTGGATCGCCAATTCTGGCGAAGACAGCGTTTCGAGGTGGGACGTGGACCTGAATCAGGAGACAGCCAAGTACCACACGTGGTTCGGGCCCCTTTCCGATCACTCCGCCTGGTCTGGGCCTGCCCCTTCGCGCACGGCCGTGGATTTGAACGGGAACTGTTACGTGGCCAACCGCCACTTCGACGGCCTGCCTGCGGATGTCATCAAGATTTACGAGCAGGACTGGGTTGACCGAAACGGCAACGGTGTCCTGGATACCTCTCACGACGCCAACGGGGACGGAGTCATCAGTCCGTCTGAGATGCTTCAGATGACCGACTCCAACGGCAACAACAGGATCGACCCCGACGAAATCACGGACGAGCGGATCGCATGGGTGGCCACTGTCGGTCCGGCCGGCGGCTTGGGGCGATCCCTCGCCATCGACCTGGAAGGGAACATCTGGCTCGGGCTTTACAACTCCCAGGTTTACTATAAGTTGAGCGGGGAGGATGGAAGCGTGCTTGAGGGCCCCGTCAACGTGTCGCCCAATACGCCTTACGGATCCCTTGTGGACAGGTACGGTGTCCTGTGGGGCGCCTCCTTGGGAGGCACCCTGCTTCGCCTGGACACGTCTACCCTGGATGTGCAAGTTCTCAATCATGGCTTCGGCACGGATTACGGGATCGCCTTGGGCTATGACGCTTCCGGCTGCACCCGTGTCTACCAGGCCAGCTATAGCGGGTACACGTATATTGAATATGACTCCTGTGCGGGAACGTTCTCCACTCCTGCCGAAGTCCAATACGGGGTCCTGGGAATCGCAACCGACACGAACGGCAACATCGCGGCCTCGAACTATGGTACGGGTGAGGTTTCCAAGTTCGCACCGGATGGAAGCCTGATCTGGAGCGCTCCGGCCCAGGTCTCATCCGAAGCTCGGGGCACCCAAGTCGACAGAAACAACGACGTGTGGGTGATTTACAGGGATGCGGACAAACTGGCCAAGTACTCCGGGGAAGATGGGTCGCCCCTGGGCGTTTTCAACACGGGCCGCGAGCCCTACACATACAGCGACGCCACAGGCATTGGCTACCTCATGTCTGCCGGTCTGGTCGGGTCTTGGAATGTTGTGTTCGACTCTGAAACCGAGGACGCGCCCTGGGGAGTGGTATCCTGGCATGCGAGTGAACCGGCCGGGACCTCGATCACGGTCAAGGCCCGAAGCTCGAACGACGGCACAACTTGGTCGGCTTGGGAGACAGCCCAAAACAACATCGAACTCGCGACCACGCCACCCGGCCGGTTCCTTCAGGTTCAGGCAGCCTTCAGGCGTGACTCGGGAGACATCACCCCAATCTTGTACGATCTCAAGGTCGAGACCCTGAGAATCAACCGGCCCTAAGTAGGAAGCAGCATCAAACAAATTTATCAAGGAGGAGCAGAGGCGCAACGAAGCCTCTGCTCCTTTTTTGTCTGCGCATACCCCCTTCCCGCCACGCTGCAGATCCTCACCCTTTCCGGCTCGATTCTGGCAGCACCCACTCCCTCATGTCCTCCGGCATGGGGGCCTCCAGCATGACCTCTTGGCCTGTGTCCGGGTCGCGGAATCGCAGCGAGGAGGCGTGCAGCATCTGCCTGGGCACGCTTCGCAGCAGGGCGCTCGCGGCCGCCCGTTTGCCATAGAGTGGGTCTCCCAGCACCGGGTGGCCGAGCTGGGCCAGGTGGATGCGGATCTGGTGCGTGCGGCCTGTGAGGGGCCTTGCCTCGACCAGCGCATAGTCTTCGAAGCGCCTGAGCACAGAAAACTCAGTCTCTGCGGATCTTGCGGAACCGAAGGCTCCGCCTGATGGCCGAAAAGGCTCCCGAGAAACAGTTCTGACCTGTGCCGGCTCCGGAAGTCCGCGGCGTCCCGCAGGCTTCTTTGGCGTAACCGGCGCCGCCTGCCGGAAGCGGTCGAATTTCGGGTTTCCCTCGACCAGGGCGAGGTACCGTTTCTCCACCTTTCTTTGCCGGAACTGACTTTCCAGATCCCGGGCTGCCTCCTCGGTCCGGGCCACAAGCAGAACCCCGCTCGTGTCCCGGTCCAACCGGTGGACAAGGAGGAGGCGATCCCCCGGCCTCCAGGAGCCGGTTTGCCTGAGGCATTTTTCAAGCTCGGGGACAACTGTGCCGGCAGTTTCGCCCCGCGCTCCGTACACAGGCATGCCAGGGGGCTTGTCTATCGCCAGAAAGCCCCTGCCCTCATACACAATGCGCTCAGGGCCAAGCCGGGGCCGAGCTGCCGGGCGGTCCGCGTGCACTTCGATTTCTTCACCACCCCGAAGCCTGAGCGAGGCCAGGGCCGCGCGCCTGCCGTCCACGAAGACCCGGCCTTGGTCGACCAGGGCCTTTGCAGCGCGGCCGGAAAGGCCGGGCACACGCAGGGCCACGGCCGCCGCGAGGCGACGGCCCGCTAGAGTGGGATCGGCCCGGAATCGATGGACCGTTGTCGAGGGAGTGGGTCTCATGATGGATATGATGAGTTTTTTTCCATTAGGGCACAAGCGGCAAAAAGGACATCCGAAGACGGACGCGACGGAGCGCGTCCCTCCATGGGAAAACAGGTGGAGGGCCACGGTCCCTCGTGGCCGTGAGAGAATCCGCCATTCAATGGAGAGCCATGCTCTGTCATGGCCGCGCCAGAGCAGCAATGGAGAGCCATCCTCTGTCATGGCCGCAAATCATGCGCCGACAACCCGGAACCTTGGCGACGAGATCACCGACGCAAAGCATGTGCCCGTAACGACCCCAGGTTCCATGCTGGCCACAACACGGACGCGACGGAGCGCGTCCCTCCAAGGGAATCCAAGATGGGCCATAGGACGTGACGGAGCGCGTCCCTCCAAGGGAAAACCGGTGGAGGACCACGGTCCCCCGTGGCCGTTCAATTCACTGGGTGGTTCAAGATCCGGTCGACGCTCTGGAAGAGCGGCTCCATGCCCTGGGACTTCTGCAGGTAGGCATCCACGCCGAGGGTGAGCATGCTCACGCGGTTCCCGGTCAGGTTCTGGGCGGTGAGCACGATGACCGGAAGGTTCTGGGTTGCGGGGTTCTGGCGGATCCACTCCAAAACTTCGTGGCCGTTCTTGCGCGGCATGATGACGTCCAGAATCACGAGGTCGGGCTTCCTGCGTTTCAGGCTCTCGATGGCCGCCTGGCCGTCCTCGGCCGTCCAGACTTCGTAGCCCAGATCCCGAAGCTGCATCCGCAGGGTCTCCCGCACGCCCGGGTCGTCGTCCACGATGAGGACCGAGCGACTTTCCCCGGTAAGGAGCCTGCGCACCTTGCTCATCAGTTCGCTTTCGAAAAACGGCTTGCGCAGATAATCGTTTGCGCCGAGCAGAATGCCTGTCTCCTCGTCCTCGACCACGGACACGATCAGGATCGGGACGCTTCGCGTGAGAGGATCCTCTCGAAGCATACCGAGCAGGTCGTACCCGCTCATGCTCGGCATCATGAGGTCGAGCGTAATGAGGTCCACGTGACTGCCCCTGGCCTTTTCGATGGCCTCCTGCCCGTCGGCCGCCTCAACGACCCGGTACCCTCTGCTCTCGAACTGGAACCGAAGGAGTCTTCTCATGTTCTCGTTGTCGTCCACGACCAGGATCGTTTTGGCTTCCCCCTCCTGGTCCTGGGCGGACGACTGGCCCCTGCCCTGCACCGCGGCAGCGCCCCTTGCCGCCATCTGGGTTCCTGGCAGCGTGAAATAGAAGTTCGCACCCTTGCCTTTCTCGCTTTCGACCCAGATGTTGCCGCCGTAATGGGAGACGATCTCCCGGCAGATGGACAGCCCCAGGCCGGTGCCTTTGGGCCGGTCCGACAGAGTGTCTCCGGCGATCTGGCTGAACTTGTCGAAAATGAACTCGTGGTCCTTGGGATCGATCCCCACGCCCTGGTCGCTTACGCAGACCTTGACCCAGGGCGTGTTTTCCCCGAAACGCTTGCTCATGAAGCTCTCGGCCCGGATCGTGATGCGGCCGCCCGGAGGCGAGAACTTGATGGCGTTGCTCAGCAGATTGGTCAGAACCTGCTGGATCCGGTCCTTGTCCACGAACACGTACGGCAGATCCGGCGCGATCTCGAGGGAGAGGGCGAGGGATTTTTCGGCGAGCAGCCCCTGGTGCACCCGGGCCACGTCTTCGGCGATCTCCCGCACCGACATGAGATCGTCGTGCCAGACCATGCGGCGAGCCTCAATGCGGGAGAGATCGAGAACGTCGTTGATCAGGCGCGTCAGGCGCTCGCTCTCGGTGTTGATGATTCCGATGAACTCTCTCTGGGTCTTGGGATCCGTATCCTCGTACTGAAGCAGGATCTCGGAAAAGGAGCGGATGGACGTCAGAGGCGTGCGCAGCTCGTGGGAGACCGACGAGAGAAAGGAGTCTTTCATCCGATCCAGTTCTTTCAGGTCGAGATAGGCCTTCTCGAGGTTCTCCTTGGCCCGCTGCAGCTCGGCGGTGCGCTCGTCCACCTTGGCCTCGAGTTCCTTCTGGTGCTCCCGGATCTTCTCGTAAGCGGCCTGGAGGCGTGCGGTCATTTGGTTGAAGGACGCCGCAAGTTCCCCGACCTCGTCCCGGCTCCGGATGTCCACTCTGCAGTCGAAGCTGCCCTCGCCCACCTTTCGGGTCGCCCGCACCAGGCTCCGGATGGGCTTTACGACCGTGCGGACGAAGATCAGGGCGTAGAAGGCGAACAGAACCGCAAGACCTCCGCTGCCCAGGAGCAGGTTCCGACGGAAGTCCGTCCACTGCTTGTCTGTCCACTCGGTCGTGAACCCGATCTGGACCCAGCCGGCCTTCCCTGCAAAGGCACCCATGTCCCTGGACCATTCGGAGTCAAGCCCCGGGTCAGAGTCGAGCCTGAGGGAGACGATGCTTTCGATAAAAGGCGTCCCCTGGTCGCTCACGTAGGCTCTCAGAGACCGCTCAAGGCCCGAGGCCAGGGGCCGGAAGGTTGCCATGCCGGCTTCTTCCTGCCATTGGTCTTTTGCCTGGTAGGAGAGGATTTTCCCGTCTCCGCGGCGGGTGATCACGAAGACGATTTCAGGGTCCCGAAGCTGGCTCTGGAGGATCTGCTGGATTTCCCTTTTGTCCTCGACAAAGACCGGATAGGCCAGGATCCTGGCCAGAACCTCCATGCGGTGCTCGATGCCCTGCTGCAAGGTCTTCTGGATGACGTCACGGCCCCGCTGGTAGGCCATGCCGCCCACGAACACGAGCACGGCCAGCAGGTTGAGCAGCAGGAAAGCATAGAGCTTCTGGCCCAGGGTAAACCCTCGCCTTAGGCCGGACTTGGCATTGGAATTGTTATAGTCCTTCATCGCCTCATCGTCTCTGAAGGCGCCCGTGGGAGCAGCCTACCCCTTGCCTTTGGGCGGTTCAGAACAGCTCCAGCACGACACCCGGTCCCAGACCCTCTTGATCCGGCTCCGGAATCCCCAGCCGGCCTGCGACCTTACTGTTCCATCCCAATCGGACTTTTTGCGGAAATTCTAAAGGGATGGAGCCTGGGGCCGCTCCGGCGAGGATCCGGTTCACCATGGCCCCCCACTGGCGGCCCACGTCCTTGGGATCCGCGTACAGGCCCATGAGAGCCCCGCCCTTGACGTAGGCCTCGGAAAAGCCGACAAGGGGGATGCGGCGCTCAAGGGAAAACTGGAGCACATACCTGGCTGACACCCCGCTATAGACAACCGGGTCTGGCAAGGCGAACAGAACGTCTACGGCCTTTGAAAAAGATTCAAAGGACGCGGCCAGCTCCCGCGGTTCGGCCACCCTTGAGCTTTCGCAGAGCAGTCCGCGCGCCTCGCACAGATCTCGGAGCCTTGCAACTTCTTCCTGGTTTACGTTGCTGAAGACAACCCCTAAGCGCCTCGCCCCGGGCAGAACCTTTCGGATCAGATCGATCTGTTTTTCGAAAGGAATCTGAAGGAGGACACCCGTAAACCTTGCCGGCAAGTCTCTCCCGACCCCGTTCAATCCAAGAGAAGCCCGAGAGGGCACCATGGCGAAACAGACAGGCCACAAGAGATCCCCGGCCGACGCCCGCTCCACAGCCCAACGGGTCGCCTGGGTGCCCAGGGTTGCGACTACAGAAGGATTTCGCGCCTGAAGTTCTCTATCGATCTTCAGGCTCTCCCCGGAATCCCCATCTTGCGGAAGGACCCAGAACGTGGCCTCCTCCTCAAGAGTTTCTTTCAGGCCTTCCTGGCAGGCCTGGTAGTACTCCTTTCCCTGGCCAGCCAGCACCACGACCCCTCCGGCCTGGGCAAGGGCCGTCCCGCACAGGATCCGGCCGAGCAAAAGAAGAACACAAAGGTGGGGCTTCACGTCTGGTCGACCTCGGAGCGGCTCTCAGAACTCGTAAGCAAGACGCAGCCAGAAAGCCCGTCCGTCCTGGCGCATCCTTAGGACGCTGTTCTCCTGGTTTACCGGGTCATCATAACGGATGTCATAAAGGTTATACACGGAAAAAGAGGCGGACAAACCCTTCCAAAGCATCTGCGCCGAGAGCGTGAGGTCCGCCCTCAGGTAGTCCGAGACCTTTTGGGACCGATCGACCGTGTAGCGGCTGTCCACGAAATGGATGAGGGGGGAGAAAAAAAACCTTCTGCCTCCAGAGGGGCACCGAGAGACCCGCGTTGGCCAGAAGCTTCGGAGAATTCGCGAGCCTCCCCTTTCCGGACCCGTCTCTCGCGTCCTGGTAGCTCAGGTTCGCAAAGCCCCTGAGCCCCCACACCGTTTGCCCTTCCAGGCCGATCTGCACGCCGTCGGTCTCGATGTCGAGCGCGTTCTGATACTGAAACCGGTCCAGACCGCCGTTGTAGACCTGCACGATCAGGTCTTCGAGTCGGTTATGAACGTACGTCGCAGACGCGGTAACCCCTGGAAAGACTTCCTGCTCCACGGTGAAGGTCACCGAACGGACCCGCTCAGGCTCGATGGCCGGGTTGGCTGCGAAATCCGTGCCGTCGTCGAAAAACCGCTCGTAGATGCTGGGCGAGCGGAACGCTTCCGAATACAGGAGTTTGAGGGTCGTCCCGGGCCGCGGGAAGACCAACACCCCGGCCCGCGGGGAGAACTGGCCTTCGTAGAGGGAATTCTTGTCGTAGCGGAAGCCTGCGATCGCCCGGAGCTTTTCGAAAACCTGCCACGCATCTTCCAGATAAAACGAGTAGACGTGAAAGGAGTAATCGGCAGAATTCGGCCCTTCGGCGATGTAAAAGGAAGCGTCTTCCAGATCGTGGTCGCTGTACTCGAATCCGGCGACAAGCTCGTTGCCTCCGAACAGGCGAGCCTGGACCATGAGCTCACCGCCCCACCACAGGTCTTCACCCAGGTCTTTCCAGGTCCCTTCGCCGCTGTACTTGAGATTGTCCTCGAACCGGTAAAAGTCGAAGAACATTCGGCCCCGAAGGGAGAGATTCTCCCAGGGTGACACCGACTGGGAGACATCGACAAAAGCCCTGCGGTCGAGCGTGTAGTTCTCGTCGTCTCCGAAGTCCGCATCGTAGGGCGCTGTGGGCAGGCCCTTTTTACGGGTCCCGTACTGGCCAAAAACTGAGAATCCCTTGTACCGCAGGCTGGAAAAAGCCTGGTAGGCCCGTTCATAATCCACGCCGTCCACGGGCACCCCGTTTCGCGCGGGGTCGTCCGGGAAGGTGAAAGAAAGGCCGTCATCCCCGTCCGACTGAAAAACCGAGGCTGCGCCGACCCACTGCCAGCCGCCCGCGAGCTCGTAGCCGCTCGTCACGGTCGCCCCGCGAGAATCGAAGCTCCCAAGCTCTCCGGTGACCTCGGTCCCTTCGAGCAGGCTCTCCTGCCGGGTGACGATGTTCACCACGGCCAGAAAGGCGTCTGTGCCGTACATCGTCGAGGCCGGCCCCCGGACCACCTCGATGCGGTGGACAAGCTCGATGGGGATGCCAAGGCTTCGGTCCACGCCCGAGGAACCGCTCCACTGCTCGTTCACCGCATGACCGTCCACCAGGATGAGAATCCGGGTGTTGTAGTCGCCCGGGATCCAGACTCCGCCCACACCGACCTTGTCGTAGTTGCGGTCCCACGAAACATGGAAGCCCGCTAAACTCCGCAAGGCGTCACCAACGGTGCGGTACCCGAACCGGCGGATATCCTCCTCGGTCACGACCGACACCGAGGCCGGCGCTTCCCGGGCCGACTGAATCCGTTTGGATGCTGCGTAAACCACAGGAATCTCTTCGAAGAAAAGATCCTCGGTCACGGCGGGCGGCTCGCTCCCGGCGCCAGGCGCGGCACAGCAGTTGCGGCCCGGCCAGGGGGAGAACCAGAGCGAACCGGTCAAAAGAAAAGCGATCACGCCGATTCTGCAGGACCGTTTCACAGGGGTCTTCTCGTGTGCCCGAAGAGAGGATTCGAAGCAGCTTCGGCAGAACTCTTTTCGGAGAAAGATCGACAAAGGGCGGGAAAGACTTTAGGTTGAAAGCCCCGCTCAGGCCCCTGCCGCTTAGCACCGCGGACGGGTCAAGGCAGAGGCCGGCAGCGCCCCCATTGGGGAATCAAATCCAGGCGGCTTCCCTTGCCTCCAGGCGTCTTCTGTAGCGCCCGTATTCCATGAGCCGTGCCATGACCCTCACCGCGCGCTCAGGGGTGGGATACAGATTGAGCCCTTCTTTCTCGATCAGGGTTTCAAAGGCCCCAGAGGTTGGATACATGCCCACGAGGACCACGGGCTTGCCCAGGGTGCGCATGAGGTGGACGATCCCTTCCAGAACCTCGCGGCCCGCCTTTTCAGCCGAAGCCTCGTAAGCGCGCACCCGGGCATCGTCCAGGCCGAGTCTTTCCTTGAGGGCCGGCCTGCTCAAGAAGGACATGACCCTGCCGGGCAAGGCGCTTAAGGCGATCACGCCGTCCACGGAAGGGTCTTTCATGAGAATTTCCATGCAGTCCAGGTAAATCCGGATGTCTGTCGCGGCCACGAGATCCACGGGGTTTCCACGGCTCCAGTAGGGGGGCAGGATCCGATCCAGGGCCTCCAGGGTCTTGGGCTGGAGGGCCGGGACCTCCAGGCCCATCTCTTCGCAGGCGTCGGTCGTGACCACGCCCCAGCCTCCGCCCCGGGTGATGATGCCCACTCGGTTCCCGGACGGCAGGGGCAGCCTCGAAAGAGAACGGGCACAATCAATAAACGCCTCGGTGGTCCGGGCTTGAATCAGTCCTGCCTGGCGGAAGGACGCGTCGAAGATCGGCACCACACCGGCCAGGGCCCCACTGTGTGAGCGGGCGGCCTTCTGACCCGCCTCGGTCTTGCCGCCCTTGAAGACCACCACGGGTTTTCTGCGCGCGACTTCCCGCGCGGTTTCCATCCACCCGCCCGGGTGCTTGAGGCTCTCGAGGTAAATCATGACCGCTCGGCACCGGTCGTCCCGGCCGAAATACTCCACATAATCCCGGCAGCTCAGGTCGGCCTCGTTTCCGCTCGACACGAAGTGCCGAAAGCCGGCTTTGAGCCTCTTGCCCCACTCGAGCATCTGCCCGCCGATGTTTCCGCTCTGGGAGACAAAAGAAATGTCCCCCTTGAGAGGCTCGACAAGAGCCATAAGGAGCACCAGGGACCGGGTGGAGCTGAAAATGCCCATGGAGTTGGGGCCCACGAGCCTCACCCCCGCGTCCCGGGCCACGGAAAGAAGCGCATCCTGCCTCTTTTGCCCTTCAGGGCCGGTCTCCGCGAAATTCGAGCTGATCACCAAAACCGTCCGGATCTGCTTTCGGGCGCAGTCGAGCACGAGAGCCGGCACGGTCTCGGCCGGGGTCACGATGCAAGCCAGATCCACAGGATCGGGGATTTCGGTGACCTTTCGGTACGCCCTGATCCCCATGATCTGCTCGTCCCTAGAATTCACCGGAAACAGTTTCCCCTTGAACCCGTTTCCGATCGCGTTGGCCATGATGATGCCACCCCATTTGCCCAGGTTGTTCGTGGCGCCGATGAGGGCGATCGACCTGGGATGGAAGAGCGCGTCCAGGGTCTGCCGTGTGTCCTCTGATTTGGCCATTCGGGGTTTCCTCCCATCCCGCGCACTCGCTGGCAGGTTCTGGAACGGGCGCTGCGCCCGGGCTGCCGTGAGCCGCCTGCCGGTTTTTCAGTCTTTCGGATCCTGGCGCCCCCCTGGAATCACCCGCAGAGCAGGCCTCGCGCCAGGCCTCGAGCCTCGGCCGCCCCGTGAGCTCGCAGGGGGTTTGCTGCCTCGCGCTTTGGTTCCGGCCGAACCTCGCTCCGCGCCAGCGCCGCTGCCGCCCGGGCTCGAGGAGCCGGCTTCTGGGCCCGGCAGGTTCAGGGTCTTTCTGACCTCGTCCGGCACGCGGTCGGACCAAAGATACCCTTCGCCCGTGTTCGGATTGTAGACGGCCCACAGACTTTCGTAAGGCACCCAGCAGACGTGGTAAAACCCTCCGAACGAAAGCTCGGCCCGGATCCCTTCCGGCCCGACATCGATGGGGCGCCGAAAGTTCAAGTTGAGAATGAGCCTGAGGTCGGGCCTGCCCAGGTGCGGTTCAGGAACCCGAACTCCCGGGTGCCGGCTGTCCACGCAGAGCATGGTGTCGCCCTTGGCCAGCATCCTTTCGACGAGGACCCTTTTGTCTTCCATGGGGCAGCTCCGGCGACGCTAAAGAGGTTTCAAGTGTCGCGGCTCGGGTGTCAGACCCCCGGCCCGACCCTCTCCTCTTCGTGGGCTTCGAAGGCGCCAGGTCAGTCTTGTACCCAACCCCTGACAGCTTTCTCAGGTATTCGATCGTATGGGAACGGACCGAAGAATCCTGCAGGAGGTCCGCCGGCGCTCCCCGGGCCATGACGCGGCCTCCCTGGTCTCCGCCTTCGGGCCCGAGGTCGAGCAGATAGTCGGCCTGCCGGATGACCTCCGGGTTGTGTTCGATAACGACGACCGTGTTCCCTTGGTCGACCAGCCTGTGAATGACGCTCATGAGGGACGAAACGTCTGCGAGATGCAAGCCCGTCGTCGGCTCGTCCAAGACGTACAGAGTATGGAGCGTCGATCCCCGGCAGAGCTCCTCGGCCAGCTTGAGCCTCTGGGTCTCTCCTCCGGAAAGGGTGTTGGTGGGCTGCCCGAGGGTAAGATAGCCCAGGCCGATCTCCTCCAGAACGCGCAGCGCCCCTTCGATCCGCGGATGGTCCGCGAACAGAATCCGGGCCTCGGAAACGGTGAGGTCCAGGATTTCGGCGATATTCCTCCCCCTGTAAAGAACCGACAGCGTATCGTCGTTGTACCGCCTGCCGTCGCATCCGTCGCACCGGACGAAAACGTCCGGCAGGAAACTCATCTCCATTCGGATCCGGCCCTGGCCCGCGCATTTCGCGCACCGGCCCTCCTTCAGATTGAAAGAAAACCTGCCCGCGCCGTACCCTCTGGCCCGCGCCTCTGGCAGCAGAGCGAACAGCCTTCGGATGTCGTCGAAAACCCCCACGTAGGTCGCCGGCACGGAACGGGGCGTCTTGCCGATCGGCGCCGAATCGACCTCCACCACCCGTTTCACCAGCGACCAACCCGTAAGCGCCCGATGGCGGCCCGGACTGCTCTTGGCGCCGTGGATCTTCCGGCGCAGGCCTTTGTAGAGCACCTGCCGAACCAGGGTGCTCTTTCCCGATCCGGAGACGCCGGTCACCACGGTGAGGCGCTCCAAGGGGATCTCGACGTCGATGTCGGCCAGGTTGTTCTCCCGGGCTCCCAGGATTCGGCCGTACCGCACGCCGACCAGAGACCTCCTGGCCGACACCTCGAGCCTGGGCCCTTGTCCGTTGAGAAACCGGGCGGTGAGAGACCGGGGGGAGGCCAGAACGGCCGAAAGGGGCCCTTCGGCCACGACCTCGCCGCCCTGGCGGCCAGCGCCGGGCCCGAGGTCGATCACCCAGTCGGCCTTTCGAATGGTTTCCTCATCGTGCTCCACGACCACGATGGAATTGCCTCGGTCCCGCAAGAGCCTCAGGATCTCCAGAAGGCGCTCGTTGTCCCTCGGGTGAAGCCCGATCGTGGGCTCGTCCAGGATGTAGCAAAGGCCCCGCATGTTTGCCGCGAGCTGGGAAACCAGGCGGACTCTTCGCGCCTCGCCCTGGCTCAAGGTGTCGGCGCTGCGGCCCATGCCGAGATAGCTCAGGCCGATTCTCTCCATGAGCTCAAGCCGCTCGTCGAGCTCCTTGCATACGACCTGGGCGATCTTTCTCTCCCGGGGGCCGAAGGGAACACTTTTCAAAAAGTCCCGGAGTTCGGCGGGCCTCAAGGCCACGCACTCGGCAATGTTGCGGCCGCCGATGCGGACCGCCAAGGCCCTGGGTTGAAGTCGGGCGCCCGCGCATTCGGGACAGGTCTGCCATTCCGAGCCGTCGACGAACTCCTGCGCCTCTTCTGAGACCTCGCCACGGGGCGCACCGTCTGCCACCACGCCCAGACCGTCGCAGCGGGGACAGGCGCCGTACCGGCTGTTGAACGAAAAAAACCGAGGGTCCGGCTCGGGCAGACCGATCCCGCACCGGTCGCAGAAAAGGCGTCTGCTGTAATACCGGCCGTCGCTGCCGTCCCGGACGACCACCTGCATGTCCCCGCGGCCCACGCGAAGGGCCTCCTCGACTTTTTCCTGGAGGTACTGATCCGATCCGTGCCGGGCGTCGATCTCGGCCACGACCGCTTCGATGTCGTGCTCCTTGTACCGGTCCACGGCGAAGATGTTCCGGATGGCCAAGATCTCGCCGTCCAGCCGCACGTGGGTATAACCCATCCGGGCCAGCCTGCGGAACACGTCCCGGTGATGGCCTTTCTTGCCTTTGATCACAGGAGCCAGCAGGCAGATCGGTCTGCTGCGGAAACGGGAGCGGATGTCGTCGAAGATCGTCTCGCCGGTCTGCGCCTCCAGCCGCCTGCCGCAGCCCGGACAATGGGGGACGCCCACCTTGGCGAAAAGCAGCCGGAGGTAATGGTAGGTCTCGGTCAGGGTGGCCACGGTCGAGCGCCTGCCCCCCCTGGAAAGCCTCTGCTCTACCGCAACCGTGGGCGGCACCCCATGGATCCGCTCCACGTCGGGCTTGGCCAGCGGCTGAATGTACTGGCGGGCGTAAGCGGAAAGGCTCTCCAGGAAACGCCTCTGGCCTTCGGCGAACAAAATGTCGAAGGCCAGGGTCGACTTGCCGGACCCGCTGGGCCCGGTGACCACCACGATTTTCTCCCGGGGGATCTCCACGCGGATCCCCTTGAGGTTGTGCTCCCGGGCTCCTTCGATGACGATCCGGTCCGGCTCGCCGGCCCGGGGCTCGCTTTGGGGCTGAGGCGCCGCCGCCCCCCCAAGCAGAGGGGCTCCCATCTTGCGCAGCCTTTCGCCAGGGCTTAGGGAAAGATAATCGGCCAGGGCACGGCCCGTGTGGGACCGAGGCTCCCGCAGGATTTCTTCCGGTGTCCCTTCCGCGACCTTTTCGCCTCCCTCGTCACCCCCCTCGGGACCCAGGTCCAGGATGAAGTCCGCGTGCCGCAGGACCTCGAGGTTGTGCTCGATCACCACCACCGAGTGTCCCTGCTCGATCAGGGCGTCCAGGGTCTTGAGCAGGAACCGGATGTCGTACAGGTGCAGACCCGTGGTGGGCTCATCGAACAGAAACAGAGTATGGGCTTTTCTGGAACGGGCGATGTGAGCTGACAGGCGAAGGCGCTGGGCCTCGCCCGCGCTCAGGGTGTTCAAGGGCTGACCGAGCCGCAGATAGCCGAGGCCAATCGACCGGAGGACTTCAAGCGGGCGGGCCACCCTGGGAGCTTTTTGAAAGAACGAGGCTCCCTCCTCAACGGTCATCTCCAGAACGTCCTGAATGGTCTTGCCCCGCCAGGTGACCTCGAGTACTTCCTTCCGATACCGGGAGCCCGAGCACTCGGGGCATACCACGAACACGTCGGCCAGGAACTGCATCTCGACCTTTTCGAATCCTTCGCCCAGGCAGGCCGGACACCGACCCCTGCCCGCGTTGAACGAGAAGGTGCCGGCCGTGTAGCCGCGAAGCCGCGCCAAGGGCGCTGCGGCGAACAGGGAACGGATCCCGTCAAAGGCCCGGATGTACGTGACCGGGTTCGCCCGGGGCGTGTTGCCCAAAGGCGAGGAGTCCACCAAGATGACGTCCTCGATCTTTTCGTAGCCCTCGATAGATTCGTGGCGTCCCGGCCGTTCCGACGTCCTGCCCAAGAGACGAAGAAGTCCTTTGTGCAGGATTTCCTTCATGAGGGTGGACTTGCCCGACCCGCTGACGCCCGATATGCAGACGAGCCTCTCGAGAGGGATGCGGACCGTGATGCCTTTGAGGTTGTGCTCCGAAGCTCCCCGGATCACGAGCCAGGGAGTGCGCGGGCCCACAGGCCTGGACCGGATCGTGACGCCGGTCTCCCTTGAACCCTGGACCGAGCGGGCCGTGAGGGTCGTTGCTCCTTCCAGCAGGCCCTGGGGAGGCCCTGCGTAGACGATCTCCCCTCCCCGCTCGCCGGCCATAGGGCCCAGATCCACGAGATGGTCCGCGGCCAGAATCACCTCAGGGTCATGCTCGACGCACACGACCGTGTTCTTCCGGTCCCGGATCTCGCCGAGGATTTCGAGCAGCCTCTTCGTGTCGCGGGCATGAAGACCGATCGAGGGTTCGTCCAGGATGTAAAGGGTGTTGACCAGGGACGAGCCAAGTGCCGTGGTGAGATGGGCTCTTTCAACCTCGCCGCCGGACAGCGTGCGGGTCTGTCGGTCCAGGGTCAGGTAGCCAAGTCCGATCTTGCTCAGGCACCTGAGGCGGGAGCGGACCTCTTCGAGCAGGCGGGACGCGACCTCCCGCTGGAATGGCGCCAGTTCCAGGCCCTCGAAAAAGGCCAGGGCTTCGCTCACGCTCATCGCGTAGATTTCCGCGATGTTCTTGCCGCCCACCCTGAACCGGAGCACTTCTTGCCGAAACCGGCTTCCGCCGCATTCGGCGCAGATGTTGTAACTGCGGTACCGGGAAAGAAGCACCCGGATGTGCATCTTGTAGGTCTTGGTTTCGAGCCACTCGAAAAATCCCCGGACGCCGTAGAACTCGGCACAGCCGTCCACGATCCGGCTGCGGTCCCGGGCTGGAAGCTCCTCGAAGGGCACGTCGACCGGAATCCGTTCCCTTCGGCAGAAATCCATGAGTTCGTCGTAGGCTTCCCGGTAGGCGCCGCTGTTCCAGGGCTTTATGGCTCCCTGGCGCAAAGGGAGCCGTTTGTCCGGAATCACGAGGTCGAGGTCCACGCCTATGGTTCGGCCGAATCCGTGGCACCCTTCGCAGGCCCCCAAGGGCGTGTTGAAAGAGAACAAGTTCGGAACCGGGTCCCGGTATGTGAGATCGCACCAGGGGCAGTGGAAGGCCGTGCTGGCCGGATACCGAGACTCGCCCGGCTCTCCGGGCCTGACCACGACCGCCAGCTGGCCTTTGCCGGCCTGGAAGGCGGCTTCAAGGGAGTTGACGAGACGAGACAGGTTCTTGGGCTCCAAGGAAACTCGGTCCGAGACGACCTGGAGGGTGCCCGGCAGGAGCGAGGCCAGCAGGGTTTCCGACACCTCATGCACCGCTCCGTCGTGCCAGAGACGGAAATAGCCCGCGCCCCGGAGGCCCGCCTCGATTTCGGCAGGAGGAAGGGTGCCCGAGTACCGCAGCGGAAACGTCACGACCGCCCGCGCTCCAGGCTCTCTTTCGAGAAGTTCCCTGGCGAACTGCTGGGGGTTCTCCCTTCTGACCTCGCGGCCGCACTGGCCGCAAAAGAGCGTGGCGATCTTGGAGAAAAGCAGTTTGACATACTCGGACAGTTCCGTAAGGGTGGCCACCGTGGACCGAGCCGTCTTGATGGGATTTACAGGTTGAATGGCAATGGCCGGTGGAATGCCTTCGATCCGATCCACCTGGGGCCGGTCCAGCCGCTCCAGGAACTGGCGGGCGTAAGCCGAAAAGCTCTCCGCGTACCTGCGGTGACCTTCGGCGTAGAGGGTGTCGAAGGCCAGGCTCGACTTGCCCGAGCCGCTCAGCCCGGTGATCACCGTGAGGGCGTAAAGCGGGATATCCAGGTCGATGTTTTTCAGGTTGTTCTGCCGGGCGCCCCGAACCCGGATTGCAGGCTTGTCTTCCGGCACGCTGGATTCCCTCTGGCAGGCCGAATCTGTGCTTAAGCATGCTTACGGGCGCGATGCGGCGGCACGGCCCGCTTTGCAAGGCGCTCTTCCCAAAACAGCATATTTTAGCACAGGACCGGCCAAAGGGCGACCTGCGACCCAGGACGGATGCGCTCCGTCGCGTCCGCGGGAACACGTTCTGGAGGGACGCGCTCCGTCGCGTCCGCGTTCGGGTTTTTGCCCCGACCTCACCCTTCCTCGGCGGCCACGAGGGACCGTGGCCCTCCAAGGAATATCTCAATCGCCCATGGCCAAGAGGGAGCGTAGTCTTGCATTTTTGGAGGGACGCGCTCCGTCGCGTCCGTCTTTGGTTCGTGGTTTGGTCTGCGGCCACGAGGGACCGTGGCCCTCCATGACAAGAGGCGGCCATGACGGAGCATGGCCCTCCACCGGCTTTTTCCCATGGAGGGACGCGCTCCGTCGCGTCCGCGGGCGCCGGCAGGGGGGGGCCTGACGCCCGAACACTAGACATGGCCTTGGCTCACGGCGCGGATTCTTTGGGTTGCGGATCCCTGCGCATATAGAGGACCCGCTCCTGGCGGCCGTCCTTGAATGCGAGGACAGGCTCCAATCCGAGCTGGGAAGCGATCCGGCCGTGGGCTTCGTCGGCTTTGCCGATCACAGCGATTTTGCCGCGCCAGCCCATGACCCTCTTAAGTTCCTCGGGGCCGATCCTGGGAATGATCCGCCTCGAGTACAGAAGAAATTTCTGATCCGGCTCCCGATCAGTCCCAGGATCCGTGCAAAGCCAGAAAAGCGCAATGCCCCGGCTGAGCGATGCGGCCCTCTCAGCGTCCATCCGCCCGGGGTAGTGGCCGTGGTGCGAGTGCACGTAGTAATGCAGAACAAAGGTGGAAACCAAGGCCATCCAGACCGCGCTCAAGGCCAGAGTCCTCCCATATCGCCCCCTCTGGACGAGCTTGAGCGCCCATGCGGTCAGGCAGAGAAGGACAAAGCCTGCAGGCAGGCTTGCTTTCCACTCGAGCCCGGGCAGCACAGCCTCTGCGAGAAATCCCATTTTCAACAAGAGTGCCTGGATGGCCGGGAACGAGGCGATGGCTGCAGAGCACCCCACAAGGGCTGCACCGTGACCCCAGAAAAGAGCCCGTTCCCAGCCAGCCAGAGCGCCCGGACTCCTGCCGCGCTCTTCCAGCCACAGCCACCACTGGGCCACGAGAAGTCCCGCGGCCGGAAAAACCGGGAAGACATATCGCTCCCTTTTGGCCTCCGGGACCGACATGACCAGAAGCACGGCCAGGAGCCAGACCAAAGGGATCCACTCCCGCCTGGAGAGGCTTTTCCTGGAATGCCGGCAGAGGAATGACCCGCATGCGCCGGCCAGGGAAAAGCTCCAAGGAAAAGCCAAAGCCAGAAGCACAAGGTAGTACAAGGGAAACTGAGCTTTCTCCCTTGCCTGCCTGTATTCGCTGAGAAGGACTTGGCCTGCTGCAGGGAATTCGTGAAGGAGATAACCGTACCATGGGGAGGAAAGCGCAACAGCCGCCAGAAGCATGAGCAAAACCAGGCGGGCGCAAGGCGTTCGGGGCGGTCCTAGAGCCCAGAGGATCGTACCCGCGGGCACGAGAACGAAAAGAAACGCAATCGGCCCCTTGGTCAGAACTCCCATCCCCAGGGCAGCGCCGGCCAGAAAAGCCGCAGCCCAGGCCGCTCCTTGCGGGCGGCCCTGTGCCAGCCATGCCGACTTCAAGGCCCACCAGATCAGGGCCACGGCCACGCTCACCCAGGCGAAAAGGTGCGTGTCGTAAGACGCCAGCCGGCACTGGCGGATAAAGAACAGCATGGTTCCGGTGGCCAGGACCGCCCGCCACGCTAGAGCGGACCCACCGAGAAGCTGCCCCATCGCATAAACCCCGACGAGCCCGAGACCGGCCAGAGCCGCTGAGAGCACCCGTGCCCGCCGCACCAGCTCGTCCACCGCCGCGTTGTCAGGATCCAGACCGTGCCAAGCGAGCAAGTTGAGCCAGACAAGCATGGGAGGCTTGTTGAGACGGGGTCTGCCGTTCCAGGAAGGGAGGACCCAGGCTCGGGCCTCGCCTGCATGACAGCGCAGCCACGTTTCCTGGCTGGGCATGAGGGACATCACTTCCATGTGAAAGGTCGAGTCCGGAACGCCCGCCTTCCACAGAAGCGGCAGGAGACACAGAACGACAACGGCCCCGGCGCGGAAAATCTCCCGGGGCCGGACGGCACTCATTTGCTTCTCCTCGGCTCGATTCGGGTTTGGGCCGGTCCCTGGGCTCTGGGTCTGTCCGCAAGGCGGATCAGGAGCCACTGAAAGCCCTGCCGAGAGACGAGGCGAGAAACTCGGGCGTATTGAGAATCAGCTCGTTCCGAAGGAGCTTCTGAAGAAAGTAATCATCCGTGCGGTAGTTCTCGTACACGTTCTGTCTGGAGATGATCCGTATCTGGCACCGGAAGGCTTCGTCCCGGACGTCCACAGGGCCTGAAAAGAGAGCGAAGTTAAAGGTCGAAACGCCGAGTCCGTGGTAACCGCGCAGAACGGCGCAAAAGCCTTGCGCCAGGCCCGCAAGATCCCTTTCGTCCATGTCGAGAACGTTGGCTCTTTCGGTGAGAATGCCCACGACCTCGTTGGTTCCTTGAGGAGAGTAGCTCGCGATCCAGTCCACGGTCCCGGTCTTGCCGATGTAGCGCTTGCCCAGTCTCTTCTCCTCTTCGACGAGGTCCATCCAATAGCAAGAGGAATGCCTGGCCTGGTAAGCCCTTCCGCGGTCAAGGAGCACTTCGAGAAAGTTGAACGGGATGTCTCCGCCCACGGCCTGGAAGTGGGGGTGAGGGATGCTGGCTCCGGCCGGTCCGAGGTAGTTGCCGTTGAGCGTGAGGAAGCGCACAGTCGGATCTGCCCGAAACAGGGCGCGAGCGAACTCGAGAAAAGCCGCGAACGCCTCCTCGACCGTGGATACCGGAAACTGGTCCAGAGGAAGATAGTGAACGCCGCCGACCCGGATCACCGCATGAACCTGGTAGATCGGGAACAGATTCGGAAAGAGCACCGCTTCCCCTCTCTGCACCCTGCCTCCCGGGACCACGGAATCCGGGTATGTGGGGGTCATCTGCTTCCACCGGTCTCCGCAGAGAAAGCACTTGGGCGCGCTCTCCCGGGCCAGCCGGTCGATCAAGGCCTGGTCGCTCGGACCGAAAAAAACTGCCACCTTGTCTTCCAGCCTGGGGTTGAAAATGCTCCTCAGGCCGGTCAGCGGATCCCGACGGATTTCGAGTTCCTGGGTGTCGAGCTGGTTGCCCATGAGAGGGTTGTGAAAGGTGGATTTCTGGAAGTGCTTCTCAAATCGGATCTTGCCGCTCATCGTCCTTGCCCTCCTCTGTCCGCTCGTCCGTGTCCGTGCCATTAGAAGAAAAAAACGGGCCGAAATCAATTCGCCAAGCCGCAAGGCGGACGCGACGGAACGCGTCCCTCCAAAATGGCGAGCCACGGTCCCTCGTGGCCACGCAGGAGGATCCGCCTTCCGATGGAGGGCCATGCTCTGTCATGGCCGCAGGAAAAGGCATCTGCCGGTTCTCCAGGATCAGGTTTCGGCCTGACCCTTGGCGGACGCGACGGAGCGCGTCCCTCCAAAACAGACGCCCAAGGTCCCTCGTGGCCGTGGGCGAATTCGATATTCCATGGAGGACCACGGTCCCTCGTGGCCGTGCGAAAGGAAGGTCTCCCCGTGGAGACTTCGGCCCGCAGTTTTGGTATTCTGAATTTCGATTGGTCCGCTGAAGGGGATATCCGCCGTGCTCGTGGTCATGAAAAGAAACGCAACCCAGGAGGAGATCGACGGGGTCGCCGCCCGCATCGAATCCATGGGACTCAAGGCCCACGTGATTCCCGGGGCCTTGCGAACCGCCATCGGGATCACCGGAAACACAGGACCCGTGGATCCTTCCACGATCGAGATGATGCCGGGCGTCCGGGAGGTCATCCGGGTCACGAAGCCGTACAAACTCGTCAGCCGCGAGATGAAGCACGAAGACACCGTGATCCGGGTGGGCGGAGCGACGATCGGCGGAGGAGGCCTTGTCGTGGCCGCCGGGCCCTGCGCCGTGGAGAGTGAGAGTCAGGCTTTCGCCGTGGCCGAAAAGGTCAAAGCGGCTGGGGCCCACTTGTTCCGCGGCGGGGCCTTCAAGCCGCGCACAAGCCCTTACAGCTTTCAGGGGCTCGGAATCGAAGGCCTCAAGATCCTCGCCCGAATCCGGGACACTTTCGACCTGCCGGTGGTGACCGAGGCGATCGACGTCGAATCCGTGGGGCCGGTCGAACAGTACGCGGACGTGATCCAGGTGGGCGCCCGCAATATGCAGAACTTCTCTCTTCTCAAGCGGGTGGGCAGGTCCGGGCGGCCTGTCCTGCTCAAACGAGGCATGAGCGCAACCGTGGAAGAGCTGCTCATGTCTGCCGAATACATTCTTTCAGAGGGCAATTACCAGGTGATCCTGTGCGAAAGAGGGGTGAGGACTTTTTCGGACCACACGAGGAACACCTTGGACCTGAGCGCGGTGCCTGCCGTAAAGGAGCTTACGCACCTGCCCATTCTGGTGGACCCGAGCCACGGCACCGGCCGAAGAGACAAGGTGCTGCCCATGGCGCTCGCAGGAATCGCGGCCGGCGCCGACGGATTGCTCGTGGAGGTTCACACAGATCCGGAAAAGGCCCTTTCGGACGGCCCCCAGTCTTTGTACCCTGAGCAGTTCGCAGCCCTCATGGAAGGACTCGGCCGCTTGGCTCAGGCCCTGGAACGACCCCTCAAATGATCAGATCCTGGGATCGAAGTTGCCTGACTCGGGGCCGCCGCACTCGGCCGTATAGCAGGTCGCGTTCGTGAAGCTGCACGCCTCCTTGCAGGAGGGGCACCTGTCCGGAACGCCTTCTTCAACGGTTTGCTGAAACCGGTAGCCGCAGTTGTTGCATTTCCACCAGATCTTTTCAGCCATGGGGGTTCTCCTGGTTTGGTGGTCTAGGGCCGGTAGCGCTACCCAAAGGGTTCGAGCCGCAACAAATCCGGCTCTTTCTCATTGGATGCGTTCGATCGAAAGTCGTTTCAAAACCCGGAAGCAGGATTGAGGAAAGCCCATGCAGCCCAAGGTCATGGACCGCCTGCCCATACTGAGTTTCCATACGGTCCTTTATTGCCGGAAATGGACCGAATGCGTCGCCTTTTATCGGGACATTCTGGGCTTTCCCGTGGTGTTCGAAAACGAGCTCTTCGTGGAACTCGAGACGGCCCAGGGAGCCAGAATCGGTCTCCTCGACGCGGCCCGGTCCACCCGGAGAGGTGAAGGGCCGGCCGGCTTTCTCCTTTCCTTCCGGGTCGAGGACATCCAAAGAACGCACGAGATTCTCAGCGCTCGACTCCCGGACGTTCCCGGCCCAGCCCGGCACCCCTGGGGCGCGTTGCTTTTCGAGTTTCAGGATCCGGACGGCAGAAGACTCGAGTTCTGGTCGCCGGCAGAGTGACTTGCCAGGGGTCGGGATTCGGGCGAGGATTCGGGCGAGGTTTGCCAATCTGGCGCAATGTTGCTATCTTGGCTTGTTGTCTGCACAAGAAACTTTTGCGGAGAGATGACCGAGAGGCCGAAGGTGCTCGCCTGCTAAGCGAGTGTACACTGATAAGGTGTATCGAGGGTTCGAATCCCTCTCTCTCCGCCAAGCAAAATCGCCAAGGGCGCTCGAGAGCCGAGGTCGGCGTAAGAGCGCCGGATGGGCATGTTTTCAAAGCCTCTTGCGGGGAGGAGGCCCGCCCATGGAACTGCAGGCGCAGATCGAAAAGGCAGCGTCGATCCTGAAGAAGTCCAGGTTCGTTGTCGCCTTCTCCGGGGCAGGCATGTCCGCTGAAAGCGGCATTCCGACGTTCCGTGACCCCGGAGGGCTCTGGGACCAGTTCGATCCGGAAGAGATCGGCACGGGCCCGGGCCTGCTCAACACCCTGTCCCGCATGCCCGACAAGATCCGCGCCTTTCTCGAACAGACGGTCCGGGTCTTTCTTGAGGCCAAGCCGAATCCCGGCCACATGGCCCTTGGCACTTTGGAGAAGCTCGGCATTCTCAAGACCGTGATCACCCAAAACGTGGATAACCTTCACCAAGAGGCGGGCAACACCCGGGTCCTGGAAATGCACGGCAACTTGTATCGCCAGTGCTGCCTGGCCTGCGGCAGGCGGAAGAAGCTCCAACGGGAGGAATTTCTCGGGAAGATTCTTTCAGGCCTGACGCAGCTCACCCGGTTCGATTTGCCTTCCATCCTGGACCGCTTGCCGCGGTGCGAGTGCGGGCAGGCCATGCGGCCGGACGTGGTCATGTTTGGCGAACAGGTCCAGCAGCTTCCAGAATCCTTTGAGGCCGCTTCGTCCTGCACAACCATGCTCGTGCTGGGCACTTCCGGCGTGGTCTACCCGGCAGCGGCCCTGCCGCAAAAGGCCAAGGCCGCAGGAGCCACGGTGATCGAAATCAACCCCGGCCACAGCATGTACCGGGGCCTGGCGGACGTGCGGATTCCGGCGCCCACCGGGCAGGTCCTGCCCCAAATCGTGCAGAAGATCGCAGACGCCTGACACGAACGCGCGGGGAACGCAGCAGATGGGCGTTCTTCAGGAACCACCCGGCGGGCCTCACGCGAAACGAGTTCGGCCGGCCCCGGGGCCTTCGGCCCCAAGTCCTTCCTTCGACAGGCGGTTCGGCTGGACAGTCTTTGGGCTTCTTGCGGCTGCCATTGTCTTTTCCACCTGGCTCCACCACTTCCAGCCCCAGGTCCTTTGTGTCCCGAGCAACAAGGATCTGTCCTCCTGGCAGAACCCTTCCCTGGACCAGACCACGCTGGCCGACCGTCTGACCCCCGAGGAAAGAAAAGTCCTGCTCGAGCAGGGGATCCCCGGAAGCCGCGACGCGGGCCTGCTGCTTTTCGGAGATTTGCTCGCCCTCGTTCTCGGGTGGCTCTGTTTCGCTCATGCCCGAAGGCACTTCGGGTTCTGGATGGCCTCGTGTTTCCTGGTGGGGTCCTTCGTGTTCACCGGCCTAGAGGAATCCATGTGGATTCTCTTGGGCCGGTTTGCCACAGCCGGGTCAGTCAATGCCCTGGGAGAGCCGGTTTACGGGACCTACTGGTTCACAAAGGGCCTGCTCTGGTTCCTGGAGACACCGGTGACGGCTTGTCTGGGGTGGTTCTATATTGCCTACGCCTGCGTGCTCGTGGCGGGCAAGGTCTTTCCCCGGAGGGGCCTGCTGGGTCGGGCCGCGGTCGGGGGCCTGGTGGCCATGGGAATCGATCTGTGGCTCGACCCGGTCGTGACCTCGCCGGAGATGGTGAACTGGGTTTGGGCCAAGGGCGACTTGCTCCTCCTGTTCGGGATTCCCCACACGAATTTCGTGGGCTGGTTTCTGCTGATCTTTCTTTTTGCCATTTACTGGGAAAGACTTCCGGTCCTAGAGGCCAAGTGGGGGCGGCCGAAAGCCTCGGCTGTCTTCTTCCTGTTGCTGGTCGGGACCGAGATCGCCATTCTCGTTTTCTTCCTTCTTTGGATGTCCTCCCTCGGCCATCTCCTTTCCGCACTGGGCGTGAGGCAGAGTCTTCGCATCCCCGCTGGCTGGTAAAAAGCGAAAGAGGCGCCAAATTCTTGGCGTCGATGGCTGGTTTTGTACACCTGGCCGGGAACCGGCCGGTACGAAGGGCGGCCTGATCGAGCCCGGATCTGTCGAGCTATCTATTTGATTCAAAATAACTTTCAGCCACAACTCCGAGATCTTTCCCTCCCAGTCCCTCGAATCCCATCCTCTGGCATCCTTCTTGCCTTTCCCACGGCAGGGGTTGGAAGACCCGAGTGTGGAGCTTCGCGGGGGTTTGAGGCCTGAGACGCCGGAATGGGAGACCGGCTCCCATCATCCGGACGCTCCTTGGTATCACGAGACGAGGAGGGGAATTCATGGATTGCGCAAAAGTCCAAGAGCGGCCATGCCAGATCCGGCCGGAGGAACAGGAGGCCATTCTCGAGGCGATCGACGGTTGCATAGAGATCAGACAACACTGCGACCACTACCGCCGGCTCCTGGAAAACGCCGAGAAGCACCGAGCTTCGGTACGCCCCGCGGTCTACGAACGGGTGGCCGGCGAGTATGCGTCCAAGCTCGCCGAACTTCAGGCGCGGCTCGACAGGGATCAAGAAGAACTTGCCGGGCGGGTCCAAGGGTGCGTCCAAAAGCAGGAGAGCCTCAGGCAGGCGGGCGAGCAAGCGGCAGACCGGCTCGAGGAGATCGAGTTTCGGGTCAAGGTAGGCGAATTCTCGGAAGAGGAAGTTGCCGAGGAGCTCAAGAGGCTTCGAGCCGCGGTCGCCGAAAACAATGAAACAGCCGCCCGGCTCAAGGAGATTCTTGACCGTTGCCGCCAACTGGGTCTCGACCTGGGTGAGATCTTTACCAAGCCCGTCATCGAGGCGGCAGAGCCCGAAAGCGGGACGATTGCCGAGCCGGCGCAGACTCGAGGTTCGAGCGAAGCTGTCCCCCAGGAAGCCCCGGCGGCGTCCTCAGAGGTCGAAAGGGCCCCCGAAGCCGGACAAGAACCTTTTGTCGCCGATTCTCCGGCCGCCTCGCTCTGGGCTCCGGAAGCCGACACCTCCCCTGCTCTCCCCGAGCCGCCTGAGACCACGGAAAGCTTTGTGCTGGAACCCCAGGAGGCACCGGCCGCAAGCGAGGATTGTCCTGTGGTTCAATGTCCCGAGGCTCTCCCCTCCCAGAACGATTCAGCGCCGGCCTCCTGCCAGGCGGGCCGTGAAGGCGGCGCCGGATTCGTTTCCGGCTACCTGTGCGCCTTGGACGGAAGCCGCAAAGGGACTCGTTTCCCCCTGATCTCGTCCGATATCACCCTCGGCAAGTCTCCGGGCATCGACATTCGGCTCCAGGACGCAGGGATCGCCAATTTCCACGCGCGGATCGTCTACAAGAACCGCAAGTATTACCTGGAAAACCTCGACCCCATGGGCCGCAGCTTCGTCAACGGAATCCAAGCGGACGTGCTCGAACTCAAGGACGGAGACCTCATCCGCCTTGGAGAGATCAAGATGCGGGTGGAGTTCGCTTCCCACTCGGGCGAGGCAGCAGCAGCCCAGGCGGCCTGAGGGGCGCGCAGGGCAACCGGGCCGGCCGAGGTCGAACGAGCATGTATCTTCCGTGCCCACACTGCAGAAGGATCTTTCAGATCGATCCCGGTCTGATCCAGACCGAGGTCGTCCGACTGCGCTGCCCTGCTTGCGGCGGGCGTTTCGTCCTCCAGAAAAAAGAGTACGTCCGACTGCCCGAGGCCTGCACGGACCAGCCTCCTCGTGAAGCCCTCGGCCTTTCAGCGCCCGGCGGTCTTTCGGTGAGGGAGGCCGGGGAGCAAGACGAACCTCGCGAGCCCCCGGACATCGACAACGGGCCGGCCGACAAGAGGAAGAAGGCGTCGGGCTCTGACGATCCCAAAGGCGCGTGGCCGTTCAGACCGGCGGCGTCCGGGGTCCTGTGGCTTCTCCTGCCCGCTTTCGGGCTTCTGCTGGCCATGTTGGGCATTCTCATGCCCGTGACAGGCACAGACCGTCTTTTCCCTCGCCAGGACGGGTTCGTCCCAAGCCGGGCCACGCAACATCTTGCGGTTCCAAGCCCGCCAGGGGAGGAACAGAACGACCGCGCGCCCCTTGCGACCGACCCCATGAGCCTTTCCCTTCTTCTCGGCCTTGGAATGACAGACCCCTGTCAAGAGGCGTCCCTTGCCTCAGAACCCGGGCAGGAGGAATCCCGAGAAGCCCGGCTCTGCCGCCTGTATCCTTATTGGATCTGTTTCCTCTCGGCGCCTCCCTCCGCCGAAAAATCCACATGCCAGGCGGACTCTGTCTTTTCCGAGACCAGCGAGGCCCTTCGCAGCGGCGGGCTGTGCGCCGAGGCCCATGCTTTTCTGGCCGCCTATTACATCCACAAGAGAGTCGCGGACCGCAGTTTGAGCTGCCTCGAAGAAGCGCGCAGAGGGTCCGACGGAAGGGTTTGGCAAAAGTGGGTGGAGGTTCTCTACGCACTTCAGATAGACAAGGATCATGCCCGGGCCGAGGCCCTTCTCGTGAATCTCTTGGAGGATTTCCCGGACTTTCAGCTCGGCCGGTACGTGCTGGCAAGAATCCAGGTCGAGCGTGAGCAGTACGAGCGCGCGAGGAACACCCTTGA